>Ga0335070_10000972_pt1 | contig 32831 bp, 31 predicted proteins | sample Lox_Sample_13_FD_206722 | JGI IMG/M metagenome (GOLD analysis project Ga0335070, IMG submission 206722) | Soil microbial communities from Loxahatchee National Wildlife Refuge, Florida, United States - Lox_Sample_1.3 | ecosystem: Environmental > Terrestrial > Soil > Wetlands | place: USA... | reverse complement strand
TTTCAGGCGGAAGGACCGCTCGACATGCGGATGGACCCGCACAGCGAGCGTACCGCCGAACAAGTGGTAAACCACCTCGACGAGCGACAGCTTGCCGATGTGATTTACGAATTCGGAGAGGAAAGGAGGTCGCGGAGAATCGCCAGAGCCATTTGCCGGTCGCGGCCGATACGATCTACCGCACATCTTGCGGACGTCATATCAGCCGCGGCCCGGCCAATGAATTCTGAGCAGAGGCGAATTCATCCGGCGACCAGAACCTTTCAGGCTCTTCGAATCTTCGTAAACCGCGAACTGGACGATCTGAAGGCGCTGCTGAATGCGGCGCCAAAGATTCTGAAGCCCGGTGGACGCGTGGTAGTGATCAGTTTTCATTCGCTGGAAGACCGCATCGTAAAGGATGCCTTCCGGGACGGTGCGACTCACGGAAAAGATATGGTCTACCGCATTCTGACCAAGAAGCCGGTAACGGCATCAGAAGACGAAAGCGATCGCAACCCGCGGGCCCGCAGCGCGAAATTGCGGGCAGCGGAAAAAGTTTAGCTCCGGAAAACCTGCCGGAGTTCCCGGCATAGCTGTCATGGCATGCCGGGCCTAGAGTTCAGGTCGAAGTGAGAAGTGAAAGGCGGACGGAGATTCGCTGAGGCGGTAAGGAGTGGGTTCTGTGGTAGGAATCCATTTCGAGGTTGCAGTATGCAGACGGGAACCATGTACACCGGAACACTTATTAGCGACTTGATGGCAACAGTGCAGCGCGCCGAGCAGACGGCGAAGCGGCAACAGACAGCGTTGCAGCAAGAGCTGCACGAAATCTTCGCCATGCGGATTGCGATCGCAGACGGCGACCAGCTACTCATGGGGGCGGCATAAATGGCGGCAGCAGCGGCAACAATGCAGTGCGCGATTCCGGCAGTGGAACGGCGTCCGTTTTGGACGGGCACTCCGGAGATCTACTTTTCCAAGGCGATCGACAATTCGCGTCTGGTGAAAGTGGAAGACCCGCGGCGCAACCGCGAAATGAAGCAATTTGGCACTGCGTTGGCCTGCCTGTTTCTGCTCGTCTTTACCTATGCCTGGCAGCACTTCAAAGCCATTGAGTACGGTTACCAGATCGAGTCCGCGAAGCGAGAACTTAGTTCCCTGGTAGAGATGAATCATGCTCTGCGCCTGGAAGATGCCTCGCTGCGTGATCCCGAGCGCATCGACGTGCTGGCGCGTCGCATGGGCCTGGTTCCGCCACAGCCGGGACAAGTCGTTCGTATGGATCCGTCCTCGACCGACGCGCAGGCTCCTGTGATGGCAAGTGCGTCGCCGGTGATGGTGGTGGCTGGGCAGTAAACAAGATTTTGTGTATCCGGGTCTTTGACCAGGATCGGCCGAGCAAGACTCGGCAGCACTTCGGCGGCGGCCTGTCTGTACGTAGGCCGCCACAATTGTCTCAGCCCTAATTACGGAACGATCATGGCAGCCTCCGATTCGAATCTCGGAAAGAACTCGCGCCTCTATTTTCTTGGTGCAATCCTGTTGTTGTGGTGCGTGGCTATCTGCGGCCGGTTGGTCTTCCTGCAAGTCTTCAGCTACGGCAAGTTCGTGAAAATGGCCGGTCACCAGCAGCAGCGTGCCATCCCACTGGCTGCCAAACGCGGAGTGATCTACGATCGTGCAGGCCGCGAACTTGCGATGTCGGTCATGGTCGACTCAGCCTTCGCGGTGCCGAGCGAGGTCAAGGATCTTCCGACCGCGGTTTCCCTGATCACCCGCATCACGGGCGATGACTACAACGTGGTGCTAGCCGATTGCCGGGCGCACAAAACTTTCTGCTGGGTGGCCCGCAAAGCCAGCGATGAGACCATCGAACGCATCAATTCACTCCAACTCCAGGGAGTTCACTTTCAGAAGGAACCGAGGCGCTTCTATCCTGCACGCGATCTAGCTGCTCAAGTGTTGGGTTCGGTCGGCATGGAAGATTCCGGCCTGAGCGGAATCGAACATGAGTTCGACGATGAACTACGCGGCCATCCGGGAAAGATGGCCATCTCAGTCGATGCGCGCAAGCAATGGTTCTCCGATGTCGAGACCCAGCCGGATCCCGGCGAAAACATTGTCCTGACGATTGATAAGAACATTCAGTACATCGCCGAAAAGGAACTCGATCAGGCCATTCACGACACACAGGCGATTGCCGGGACGGTAATCGTCGAGAACCCGCATACCGGAGAGATTCTCGCGCTGGCGAACCGGCCCACGTTCAATCCCAATCTGCGGAAAGAGATCAGGCCGGACACGCTCACGAACCGCGCGGTGAGCTATGTGTATGAGCCGGGATCGACCTTCAAACTCGTCACCATTTCAGCCGCGCTCGAAGAGAAAGTCACCAATCCTGACGAGATCTTTGATTGCCAGATGGGATCGATCGTGTACAACGGCATGCGGATTCGCGATTCCAAGCCACATGGACTCCTGCCCGTGTGGGGAGTGCTGGCGGAGTCGAGCGACGTAGGATCGATCAAGATCGCGTTGCGGCTCGGCGAAGATCGCTTCTACAAATACATCCGCTCCTACGGATTCGGGCAACAGACGGGGATCGAATTGCCGGGAGAGACTCGCGGCATGACGAAGCCTCCCAGTCGCTGGTCCAAGGTCTCCATCGCGGCGATCTCGATGGGGCAGGAAATTGGAGTTTCACCCCTCCAACTCTCCGGCCTGGTCTCGACGTTTGCCAACGATGGCGTCTGGGTTGCCCCGCGCATTGTGGCGGGGACCGTGCAACCGTCGGGAAATCTGCAGACAGTAGCGTTCCATCCTGGGCCATCGCACCGCGTGATTTCACCGTTCACGGCGGCCGAAATGCGTTCGATGATGCAAAAGGTCGTTCTCGAAGGGACTGGCCGTAAGGCGGTTCTCGAGGGCTACAGCTCGGCTGGAAAGACCGGCACCGCGCAAAAAGTTGATCCCAACACGGGAGCTTACTCTAAAACAAAATACATTGGGTCGTTCGCCGGATTCGCTCCCGTGAACAATCCGCAGATTGTGGTTGCAGTGATCCTTGACTCCGCCGTTGGCCTGCATCAGGGCGGTCAGGTTTCTGCTCCAGTTTTCCATCGGATCACGCAGCAGGTTTTGGAGTATCTCCACGTTCCTCATGACCTTCCACTGGCGCCGCAACATCAACTGTTGCTGGCGAAAATGAAAGATAAGGATCTCGAGGAGGGAACTCCGGATCATCCGGGCGAGCCATTGGAGACCGCAGAGGTGAATACGGGCGAGCCGGTAAAGCCGCAACCTCCGATTCCATCGGCGACATCAGCGGCTGCACCGTCATCAGGACAAGTTGTACAGGCTGCCATGCGCCAGACTCTACCGGGGGCCGCGCAAAACAATCCCGTTCAATCTCATCCCGATCCAAAATCTGCAACGAAATTGCCTGTTACCGGCACGGTCGTCCTCGACGTGGAACAAGGTGGAATCGAGGTTCCATCTTTTGTCGGCAAGACAGTGCGGGGCGTGATCGAGGCCGCGCAAGATGCCGGACTAGAGATCGACGCCGTTGGCAGCGGCGTCGCACGCCAGCAAACCCCTCTCGCCGGTACCCACGTTCCCGCCGGATCGCGCATCACAGTGCAATTCGGACGTTAACCCATTTCCGCAGTACCAGTTTTCCACGCTCAACCGACTTAGAATGAGTCGATGAATCGGATCTGTGTCTTCTGCGCCTCTAGTAGTGGCAGCAGACCTCAGTATCGTCTCTGCGCCGAGGAATTGGGTTCCGAACTCGCACGACGAAAAGTCGGCCTTGTCTATGGTGGCGGCAACGTGGGTCTGATGGGAGCCCTAGCAGATTCCGTGCTGAGGGCGGGCGGCGAAGCCATTGGAGTCATTCCCGAGCACCTAATGGCAAAGGAAGTCGGGCATAGAGGTTTAACGAAGCTGCACGTCGTCCACTCCATGCACGAACGCAAAGCGTTAATGGCGGACCTTTCGGATGCCTTCATCGCTCTGCCCGGCGGATTCGGCACCCTGGAAGAGTTCTGCGAGGTCCTGACCTGGAGCCAGCTCGGCCTTCACGCGAAACCATGCGGCATCGTCAATGTGCTCGACTATTACACTCCTTTACTTTCCATGTTTGACCATGCAGTTCAGGAGCGGCTGCTGAAGCCCGAGAATCGTGCATTAATATTGGCTCGAGACACACCGCTGGAACTCTTGCAGGCTTTAGAGGAATGGCGTCCAGTGCGCGTCGAAAAATGGCTGGATCGAAGCACGCGATGAGACAGAATGCTGATCTCGGTATCTAGCCGGGAGCCCGAGATTTCCTCGTTTGACCCGTCGAAAATCGGCGTGTTACGGTAATCAGTCCGACGTACTTGTCCACACATCCCCGGCAGGCCAGCCACTGCTCTGATTGAGGTTGCAATTGTCTTCGGTTGAGGCTCCCACCGTTCGCAAAACTGCGCTGAACGCCGTCCACCGCCAGATGGGCGCCAAGATGGTGGAGTTCAATGGATGGGATATGCCAGTCGAATACCCGGCCTCGATCGGCTGCGGAATCATCAACGAGCACATGGCTGTCCGCACCGGCGTCGGTATCTTCGATGTCAGCCACATGGGCGACATTCGTCTTGCCGGCCCGCAGGCCCTCGCCGCCGTGCAGCATATCTCGATGAACGACGCCTCCAAGCTGGCCATCGGCCAGGCTCAGTATTCGGCCCTCCTCTATCCCGAGGGGACCTTTGTTGATGATGTCATCGTGCACCGGTTGGGAGAAGATGAATACCTTCTCGTCATCAATGCCGGTACGCGCGAAAAAGACTTCAACTGGGTGCGCGATAACACCCGCCAATTCGACTGCGCCGTCGAGAATCTTTCCGACGATTTCACTCAGATTGCGATTCAAGGACCGAAAGCCGTCAACCTGCTACAGAAGTTGACGGATGCCGACTTAAGCAAGGTCAAGTTTTACTGGGTTACCCGTGGCAAGCTCTGTGGTCTCGACAACATTCTGATGGGGCGGACCGGCTATACCGCCGAAGACGGATTTGAAATCTACGTGCCGTCGGACGAGGCGACCAGCGCCCGCGTCTGGTACGAGATTCTGGAAGCTGGCAAAGAGTTTGGTGTCGTCCCCTGCGGCCTCGGAGCGCGGAACACGCTGCGCCTCGAAGGCAAACTTCCACTCTACGGCCACGAGATTTCCGATACGATTAACGTCTGGGAAGCGAGCCTTGATCGATTCTGCAAGATGGAAAAGTCCGAATTCGTCGGCCGAGCGGCGCTGGAAAAGGCAAAGGCCGCAGGCGTGAAGCGAGTGTTAGTAGGGCTTGAGATGACGGAACGCGGCATCGCACGGGACGGCTATAAAGTCCTGGATTCCGCAGGAAACGAAATCGGCTATGTTACCAGTGGCTCTCCCGCGCCGTTTCTGAAGAAGAACATCGCATTGGCGTACGTGCCAACTGCGTTTGGCGAGGTGGGAACGACAGTGAAGGTCGAAATTCGCGCACAAGGTGCGGGAGCAGTTGTGGTTCCCACACCGTTCTACAAACGACCGAAGAAAACAGATTGATCGACGAGATTTAAAGATTTGCTAGAAGCTAGCAGCCAGGAGCTAGAAGTTTTATGGCCTATCCCTCAGATCGCAAATACACCAAAGAGCACGAGTGGATTCAGGTGAACGGAAACTCCGCCACCGTCGGCATTACCCACTACGCACAAGAGTCTCTGGGCGACATCGTTTTCGTCGAGACGCCCAAGGTCGGCGCCGAACTCACCGCCGGCAAGACTTTCGGAACGGTAGAGTCAGTGAAGGCCGTCTCTGACCTGTATGCGCCAGCGTCCGGCACCGTAACCGACGTCAATGCCGATCTGGCGACATCGCCTGAAAATGTGAATAAGGATGCTCACGGCTCTTGGATGGTCAAGATGACCTTGAAAAATCCCAGCGAGCTCGATGGGCTGCTCTCGGCCGCGGATTATGAAAAATTTGTAGCTGAAGAGGCTGGCCACTAGAACTGCTCGAAAATCACCTTGTGATTTTGCTTATCGCTCAAACTGCTGTGTTGCGCTTACAATCCGAAACGGTCCACGGAACATCTATATAACTTCCTATGCGTTATCTACCGAAATCTCCTGCCGACCGCGAAGCCATGCTGAAAGCCATTGGCCTGCGCTCGGTCGACGATCTGTTTGCTCCCATCCCTGCGGAATACCGGTTGAGCCGCGACTTGAAGATCCCGCGCCAGATGGCGGAGTCGGAAATCGTCGATTTCTTCCGCCAACGTTCGCGCGAGAACGGCGATGGATACACGAGTTTCCTTGGTGCTGGGGCCTATTTCCACTACCGGCCGGTCGTCATTGATTCGCTGATTTCTCGTGGAGAGTTCCTCACCGCATACACGCCGTACCAGGCTGAAATCTCGCAGGGTACGCTGCAATCGATCTTCGAGTTCCAGACCATGATCTGCGAACTGACTGGCATGGAAGTGGCCAATGCCTCCATGTACGACGGATCAACAGCCGCAGCCGAAGCGGTGATGATGGCGGTTCGGTTGACCGGTCGCCGTTCGGTCGTGGTTGCGCGCAGTCTGCATCCGGAATATCGCGAGGTGCTTGCCACGTACGCGACTCACCAGGGCATGCCGCTATCGATTGCCAGTTTCAACGACGACGGCCGGATTGACTTGAAGGCTCTGGAGAAATCCATCACGCCAGAAGTGGCCTGCGTGCTGATCCAGTCTCCAAATTTCTTTGGTGTCATCGAAGATGTCGACGCGATCGCGGAAATCGCGCACAAGAACGGTGCCATGCTGGTGGTCTCGATGGCCGAAGCTGTCTCGCTGGGAATTGTGGAACCGCCGCGAAAAGCCGACATCATTGCCATGGAAGCGCAGTCATTTGGCGTTCCCCTCGGATTCGGTGGGCCATATTGCGGCGTGATCGCCACGCGCGAGAAAAATGTCCGGCAAATGCCGGGCCGCCTCGTTGGTCAAACGGTTGATCGTCAAGGTAAGCGCGGTTTCGTCCTCACCCTGGCTACGCGCGAACAGCACATTCGCCGCGAGAAGGCGACCTCGAATATCTGCACGAATCAGGCTCTCGTCGCGTTGATGGTCAACATCTTCATGACCGTTTACGGCAAAGTCGGCCTCAAGGAACTGGCCAAGCAGAACCTGGCGAAGACCGCCTATGCCGCAGGTCAGTTTGCAAAGCATGGCAAACTCCTGTTCGCGAGCAGCCCGCGCTTCAACGAGTTCGTCGTCGAGACTAGCGAAGATCCCTATGCCATTAATGGACGATTGCTGGGCCACAAAATTGTTGGCGGTTTGCCGCTCAGGAAGTTCTATCCCGAACTCGGCAACGCGGCCCTCTGGTGTTGTACCGAACTCACCACTCGCAGTGCCATCGATACGGCCGTCGGTCTAGTGGCGGAAAGCGAACGTTCCGTGCGATCAGCCAAGGAAGAAGTGGAAGAGGTCGCGCGATGAAACACGTGACCCCCAAAGCGACGCGCCACGTCAATCAGAACGAAGGCCTGATTTTCGAGAAGTCCTCGGCAGGCAAAGCTGCCTGGAAGCTTCCGCCGCTTGATGTTCCCGAAGTAGACACGGCGGCGCTGCTCGGCTCATCCGAGAGAAAAGATCTGGGGAACATGCCGGAGGTGAGCGAGATTGAGATCATCCGCCACTTCACCCGGCTTTCTACCTGGAACTATGCCATCGACCTGGGCATGTATCCCCTCGGATCTTGCACCATGAAGTACAACCCACGTGTGAATGAAGCCGTGGCGCGAGTAGAGGGAATCGCGAATGGTCATCCCTATCAGCCGGAAAAGATCTCGCAGGGCGCATTGCGGATTTTGAAAACGCTCAGCGAGCAACTGATCGAAATCACTGGGATGGATGCCATCACTCTGCAACCCGCCGCTGGCGCTCACGGGGAGATGACGGGCCTGCTCATGGTTCGGGCCTATCACCAGTCCAAGGGCAATGCCCGCAAGAAGATTTTGATCCCCGATTCGGCGCACGGCACCAATCCGGCCACAGCAGCGATGGTCAATTATGCCGTCGAAAATCTGAAATCGGACTCGCGCGGCATGGTCGACATTGCTGCTCTCGAAGCGCAGATGAATGAAGATGTCGCCGCGCTCATGCTCACGAATCCCAACACACTCGGCGTGTTTGAGCAGGACATTCATAAGATTGCCGACATTCTGCATGCCAGGGGCGGCCTCCTTTATATGGATGGCGCCAATATGAATGCGCTGGTCGGCAAGGTGCGCCCCGGAGATTTTGGTGTCGACGTCATGCACCTGAACCTGCACAAGACTTTCTCGACACCGCACGGCGGTGGAGGACCCGGCTCCGGCCCGGTCGCGATCAAGAAGAGTCTTGAGCCATTCTTACCCACGCCCGTTGTCATTACGAAATCCGATGGCACTCTGGGATTCGACTACAACCGCTCCCAAACAGTGGGTCGCGTGCGCGCCTTCTACGGCAACTTTGGCATGTTTGTCCGTGCATTGGCTTACATCCAGGCGAATGGCCCGGACGGTTTGCGTCAGACCACGGAAGACGCGGTCCTCAACGCCAACTACATCCGCAAGGGACTTGAAGGAGTTTACGATCTGCCCTACTCCACGCCTTCTATGCATGAGGTCGTCTTCAGCGATCGCGTGCAGCTTAAGAAGGGCGTCCGCACGATGGACATCGCCAAACGCTTGATCGACTACGGATTCCATCCGTATACCACTGCGTTTCCTCTCATCGTTCCCGGGGCTCTGATGATCGAGCCCACCGAGAGCGAGTCCAAGGAAGAGATGGATCTGTTCATCGAGGCCATGAAAGCGATCGCGCAGGAAGCCGAGGAAGACACGCAGACGGTGCTCGATGCGCCGCATTCCACACGCGTCTCACGTCTCGACGAGACTGCAGCGGCTCGCAAGCCGATCCTGCGCTGGAAGCCGGGAAACTGAGGCGCACGGCGACAGTTACCGTCGGCGTTCGATAGGTCGTTTCCGTCTGTGTTCCTCTGTGTACTCTGTGGTTAAATTCTGTCTTGCCCTCGTTCATCAAAGATCAAAGCGCCAGAGCATCGTCGCACCTTTTCGCATCCCCGGAAAAGCGAAACGCCCTCGTCTGCTTGCTCTTGGCGGCCGTCACCTTAGCCATCTACAACCCGGTCAACCGTCATCCATTTGTGAACTATGACGATGACCGTTACGTCACCGAAAATCCTCACATCCGCCAGGGCCTGACTGCCGACACTTTCAAGTGGGCCCTGACATCAACCGAGCAGGCCAACTGGCATCCCCTCACGTGGATGTCCCACGCCCTCGACGTTTCATTATTCAAGCTGAATCCCAGCGGACATCACTTCACCAGCGTACTGCTGCACGCCGTGAATGTGGCGCTGCTCTTTCTCTTGTTGATGCGGGCGACTGGACGCTTTGGCCCCAGTCTCTTCGTGGCGGCATTGTTCGCGCTTCATCCCATCGAAGTTGAATCCGTCGCCTGGATTGCCGAGCGAAAGAATGTTCTGTGCACGACGTTTTTTCTTCTCACAATCTGGGCTTACGGTTGGTATGCCCGAAACCCTGGCTGGAAACGTTATCTGATGGTCGTCGGTTGCTTCATTGCGGGTCTCGCCGCCAAGCCGATGGTGATCACGCTGCCTTTTGTCCTTTTGTTGCTGGACTATTGGCCCCTGCAAAGAGATGCGGGATCGGACCACACAAAGAAATACTCGTGGAGCAGACTGCTATTGGAAAAGGTTCCCTTTCTGATCCTGTCTGCGGCAAGCGCGATGATCACGATGCGAGCGCAACGAGCCGGTGGTGCCGTGCGTACCATCGCCGAGTTCTCGCTTCCAGTGCGGCTCGAGAACTGTATCCACGCTTACACGATGTATCTCTTGAAAACGGTTTGGCCGGCGGGACTGGTCACACTTTATCCACATCCGGGCGACTCGCTTGCATCGTGGAATGTGGGGCTGTCAGCTCTGATCTTGCTCGTGATCACCACATTCGTGATTCGACTTCGCGCCCGCCGCTATCTTCTCGTTGGCTGGCTTTGGTTCCTTGGCACGCTCGTCCCGGTAATCGGCCTCGTGCAGGTCGGCGAGGCCGCGATGGCCGACCGTTATGCATACATCCCCCTCGTCGGAATTTTCGTGATGATTTCCTTCGGGATTGACGATCTTCTGCAAGGTTCTCAACGGCGCATTCTCGTTGCGATTTCGGCCTTAGTGCTAGCCGTGCTCGCACTGCTGACCCACAGGCAGATCGGATATTGGGAAAATAGTGACACGCTTTGGTCGCACACCCTCGCCGTCACGAAAAATAACTTCGTCGCTGAGGACAATCTCGGCGGAGCCCTCATTCTGGAAGGCAGGGAAGAAGAGGCCCATCCTCATTTTGAGGCCGCGGCGCGCATCAATCCAAGAGATCCAATGAGCCGCAGCAACCTCGGCACCTATGCCCAGACCCACAATCGCATGAACGACGCGATTGCGCTGTATCGGCAAGCGATCGATCTAACTTCCGATCCAACTCTTCTCGCGCAAACCTACGCCAACCTCGGCGCGGCCCAACGATCGCTCGGCGAGGATACCGAAGCACAACAGAGCTATGAGCAGTCGTTGCGACTGAATGCCAATCAATTCAACGCATGGCTCGGGCTAGGGCTCCTCGCGCAAAAGCAAGGCAAGCTCGGCGATGCCATCACCGACTTGTCGCATTCCGTGGAAATTCAGCCTACGTCCGAAGCTTATTTCCAGCTTGGTCGCATGCTCGAACAGGTAGGGCATCCTGCCGAAGCGATTGACGCATACCAGGAAGCGCTGAAGCTGACACCAGAGCTCACGCAGGCGCAGCAAGCCCTCGATGCGCTACGGCAGCACGCCCGGTAGTTCGAGTTCAACCTGAAACGTAAGCTCTAGCTCTTTCTTGACGTAACCGCAAAAAAAGCCGCGGGTTCCTGCTCCACATGTTTACTGCCACAGTGCGGGCACTTGGGCGTGTCTTTATCGTGCTCGTTGAGGGTCAGAGTTGTTTCGAAGGGTTTATGACAATCGAGGCAAACATAATCGTAAACGGGCATGGGGACCTCCCGTGAGAATGCCGTTGCGGAGATTGTACGCCGGAACGAACGTGGAGTTTGGCGCACAAAGAAAAACCGCCTCGGTCGCAATGAGGCGGTTGTGCAGAAGAATGCGAGGAAGCTACTTCGCAGTGATATCTACTGTCGCTTTTGTACTCTCCCACTCGATCGACATGCTGCAGCCATTGCCGGCCTTGTCGTATGTGATCGTGAAATTCTCCATTGGCGACGACAGCTTCGACACCTTCATATCGACGCGAGCTAATTCGTCGCTCTCGTATTTGTAGGGAATACCCCACTCTCCGGTCTTCTTGTTGATGATGAGCGTCCACTTGTCGGCGGCCGGAACCGTGAAAATCGTGTATTTGCCGGCAGGAACGGCTTTTCCGCCGACGACCACATCGCTGCTGGTGACAAACGTGGTCGCTTCATTCGCGCCGGTTCTCCAAACCTCGCCGTACGGGACAAGGTCTCCGAAGATTTTGCGGCCCTTCATGCGTGGGCTGGAGTAATCGGTCTTGATCGACTTACCGCCGCCAAGATCACACGACGCGGATGCGGCTGGGCTGGGGCGGTTCCCGCCGCCCATCTGGGCGAAGGAGGCGACTGTAAACACAAGGGCAACAATGGTGGAAAGAGCGATTCGTCTTAACATGGTTCTCCTTTTGAACATTGCGTTCCATGAGGTTTGACGGTTGAGTCGGTGGAATGTCAGCGGGGCCATTATCCTCCATGCTTCGCGGAAGTTACAATCTTCCAATGTCCGTATTCGACGAAAAACAGGACGAACTCGAACACTACGAAACCATGATGGGTGTGTCACGCGGCCGCCTAGCCGTCACCATGGATATGATCACAGACGCGATGGCGCTGGTCGGTCAGCACGGTGTCTATTGCCAAAGCCAGCGCTGGCCGGGCAAGCCAGTCATGGACATTCAGATCATCATGAAGAGCCTGACCGAGGCCAAGGAACTCATCCAAAGCGTCATGGTGGAACTCAAGAAGAATTCGGGAGCATAGTTTTGCATCCTCTTTCATCCCCGCGCATCTGCTAACCCGATTCCAGGAGGATATGCATGCAACTGAAGAAGTACCTTGTGGTTTTGTCCATCGCGTTGTTTGCCTTGACTGTGGCTTCCGCACAAACGGCACCGGCCGCATCCACCTCTCTCACCCCGGAAGAACGTGAACAGGCAATCAAAGAATTTCGGAAGACAGAGGACAATTTCCTCAAGTCAATCTCCGGCCTTTCTCAGAAACAGTGGACCTTCAAGCCGGCTCCTGATCGCTGGTCTGTCGCAGAAGTTGCCGAGCACATCACCGTCGCCGAGTCAGGTATAGCCGGATTGGTTCATGGAAAGATCATGACTGCCCCGGCGACGCCTGAAAACCGCGACCAGGTGAAGGGCAAGGATCAAATGATTTTGACCAGGATGGTGGACCGGAGCCACAAAGCTCAAGCGCCCGAATTCCTACGTCCCACGGGACGATTCGCGACGCAAGCAGAACTGACCAAGGCTTTTGAAGACGCCCGCAAAGCGAATATGGACTACATTCGCACCACAAACGAAGATCTACGGGATCACTTCTTCGATCATCCAGTCTTCGGCACGATGGACGCCTATCAGTGGATGCTGCTGATTTCGGCGCACAGTGCACGCCACACCGAACAGATTCTGGAAGTGAAGGCTGACCCGAACTTCCCGAAAGACTAGCATCAGTCACGCTAAGGACACACGGTAGTGCTCGCCGTGTGTCCTGTTGTTTCCGGCTTACGGATTGATCGTCACCACGACGACGCCGTGTGATGCCACCGGCGCCGAAAATTTTCCCGTCGATTTTCCAAGATCCTTATGCTGCCACAGGTCGCGCACGGAAGCGCTCAAGCCGCTGGGATAGCCCAAATCATTCCAACTGACACTGATCTCTTGTTCTGTTGCGCTGCGATTGAGCAGAACCACGGCGCGGCCGCCATCTTTCAGTTGCTTGGACCATGCTTCCAGGTCGCCATTCTTGACCACACGCTGGCCCTGTTTCCCGAGTGGGTCCTGATCCACCGAAATCACTTCTTTGTTCGTAAGAATGTCGTGGATTTCAGGCCTCATATTGCGCAGGTCGTTGCCGGCAATCAAAGGCGCTGCGAGTATCGCCCACATGCTGAAGTGTGATCGGTATTCCACATCGGTCATGCCGCCGTTGCCCACTTCGAGCATGTCCGGATCATTCCAATGCCCCGGTCCCGCGTGAGAATAAAGCTCAGCTTCTTGATCAACGATATCCACAACTCCGTATGAACAGCAGTTGCCGGGTTTCCATTCAAGTTTGCCCGACCAGCGATCTTGAATGTCATCGGTCGTCCGCCATAGGTTCCCCCCAACTTCTTTGCCCCAAAGCCAGGGTTTGGCGGTGCCCCACTCACAAATGCTGAGGACGATCGGCCGCCCGGAGGCGTCAAGCGCAGCGCGCATGTTAGCGTACGAAGCTTTCGCGTCCTGCGTACTCGTGTTGCACCAGTCGTATTTCAGATAGTCGACGCCCCACGCAGCATATTGCAGCGCATCCTGATATTCGTGCCCGAGTCCGCCAGGCCGGCCTGCGCACGTCTTGCTGCCGGCATCGGAATAAACGCCGAACTTCAATCCCAGTGAATGAATGTAATCGCCCACAGCCTTCATGCCATGCGGAAATCGTTGCGCGTCGGCTACGATATTTCCTTGTGCATCGCGGCTGACTTGCCAGCAGTCGTCGATGTTCACATATACATATCCCGCGTCTTTCATGCCCGACTTGATCACGGCATCGGCCATGCCTTTGATCATGTCTTCGCTCACGTTGCAGGCGAACTTATTCCAGGAGTTCCAGCCCATCGGAGGGGTAAGCGCCAAATTCGCTGACGGAGAATGAACCTCCTGCGCGGCAAGAAACTCGGAGAGTGAAAGGCAAATGATTGCGGCGAGAAATAGGACTCTGATTTTCATGCGAACGTTTTACCAGAACTGATCGTAAGTTGGTAGGCCATCGCACCCAGCATGACTCCAGACGGTTTCACCAGATGAGGTGTGTGGGGCTGTACAATTCTTGCCGGTCAACAATAATTTCTTGTCTCGTCACTGCGAGGGTCTCATGAAACTCGTCCTCGGCGTATGGCCGTCAGTTGTTTGCTTGTTGCTCTGCGCTGTTTCAGTGGGCATCTCGGCTCAGGATCAGCGGGCTCTTGGAGCATTCGACAGCCACAGCGATGTTGGTCTCGTCCTGCATCCCGGCTCGGTGGAGTATGACGTCGCCAAGAAGACCTATACGATCAGCGGCAGCGGCGAGAACATGTGGTCGGTTGCGGATGCGTTTCAGTTCGTTTGGAAGAAAATGTCGGGCGATGTGAGTTTGAGTGCGGACGTCAGCTTTCTCACCCAGACCGGTAATGAACATAAGAAAGCGGTACTGATCCTGCGGCAAAGCCTCGATGCGGACTCGGTCTATGTAGACATCGCTCTGCACGCCAGCGGACTCACCTCCTTGCAGTTCCGCGACCAAAAGGGCGCCGTGACCCGGGAGGTTCAGTCGAACCTCTCTGCTCCCCAGCGGCTGCGTCTGGTGAAGCGCGGAGATTACGTCTATATGTCGTTAGGAAGGGACGGCGATCTCGAACCTGCAGGCGGTTGGCTGCGCATTCCATTTCCCGGAACGTTCTACGTCGGGCTCGGGGTCTGCTCTCACGACAAAGACGTGGTAGAACAGGCGACCTTCTCCAACGTCGAACTCACTCAACTTCCTGCCGCCGCCGGAGAGCCCGTCCTCTACAGCACCCTCGAAACTGTCGACATCGATTCTGCCGATCGCCGTGTGTCCTACCTTGCCCCAGGCCGCTTCGAGGCCCCGAATTGGACGCGCGACGGCAAAGCTCTTCTGTTCAACCGCAACGGAAGAATCGAGCGCATGCCAGTCGATGGGGACACACCCACGACAATCGATACCGGCTTGGCCAATCGATGTAATAACGATCATGGAATCTCGCCCGACGGCACACAACTGGCGATCAGCGACAATTCGCAAGAAGATCACAATTCTCTCGTTTATCTTGTTCCGATCACTGGAGGCGCACCTCGGCGCATTACGAAGAAATCGCCGTCGTATTGGCATGGATGGTCCCCAGACGGCAAGACACTCGCTTTTGTCGGCCAGCGAAACGGCGAGTTCGATATTTATACGATCCCCACAGCGGGAGGGGAAGAAACCAGATTAACCACTGCGAAAGGTTTGGACGATGGTCCCGAGTACTCGCCCGACGGCAAATACATTTATTTCAACTCCGAGCGCACGGGCCACATGCAAATCTGGCGCATGAAAGCGGATGGCAGCGAGCAGGAGCAAGTTTTCTCCGACGATCTGAACAACTGGTTCCCTCACATCTCGCCCGACGGCCATTGGATGGTGTTCCTCACCTACAGCGCCGACGTCACTGGCCATCCCGAAAATAAAGATGTGTTGCTCCGCCTGATGTCCCTCTCCGACAAGAAGATCACAGTTCTGGCTCGGCTGTTCGGAGGGCAGGGAACCATCAACGTTCCTTCGTGGTCGCCCGACAGCAAGCGACTCGCATTCGTCAGCTACATGCTGATTCCGCCGGAAGTGGCAAAGTAGTTCAGAGGCTTAGTGTCCAACTTTCTGACCGAAGAAATTGGCCATGATCTCCAGCGCCTCTTTCGTCTCCGGAATCTGAAAGTGATACCAGAAGGCGTGCGGCAGGGCCTCGAATACTATGAGCTGTGAGTCATTCCCGCCCTTCAGCAGCGCGCGATGAAAGATGGTCGTTCCACTGAGCAGGATGTCGCGACCACTCGTGACCAGCAGGCTCGACGGCCATCCGCGTAGATCAGAGAAGATCGGGGATAACAGAGGATCCTTGCGATCCGTTTTGCCGACATAGGGATCGTCGGGCAGATGGTTGTCGTCCATCGGCTGCAAATCGCCCGAAAAACCTGTGAGCGTGAACAATTGGCGAGATTCGCCGGCGCGGCTGAAATCGGCGAACCCGGAGAATATTCCAATTGCTGCCGGCAGCGGGATCCCGAACTGTTTCAGTTTTGCGGTCACCTGTGCCGTGAGAATCGCACCCGCCGAAGTGCCGAAGATTCCAATCCCGCTTGGCCTGTATGTTTTTAGTAGCTCCTTGTACACCGCGACGACATCATCCACCGCCGCGGGGTATGGATTCTCCGGCGCAAGCCGGTAGTAGACAGAAACCACTTTCGTCTTGGCCAGATTGGCGATCGGCACGCCTTCGATCAGCGATCCCGAGTCAGAATTAAATCCACCGCCATGCAGATTAATCAGCACACGCGTGCGATTCGCGTCGGGCATGGCCAGAGGCATGATGATGTCCGTCTGCACTCCCCCAATGGTCGCCGGCTGCACGTCCACGGGATAAAGTTTTCGCGCCTCAGCGGAATCCTTTTCTCGCCAAATGTCCGTTCGTTTGCGACGATCCACCAGCGACTCCGGGCCCGCGGCACTTTGTTCCAGCCCAATCAGATATTGCTGGGCTTCGGGGCTGACCGTATTCGGCATGGGCACGACCCTCGTGATGTGTGCCGCATGCTCGGCGTCGAACGTGGCGGAGTCTTGGGTCGCCAGCTTTGCCTGGGCCCAGACTGCCACTACCAAAGCAAACACGGGGAGAATTTTCATCGCTGTTCTCATGCGCATATTTGTACCAGACCGAAGAGGGCAAAGAAAAAGGCCCACAGGAGATCTCTGTGAGCCTCTGTGTCCTGAGTGGTGAATGGTCTAAGCCAGCGTGTACTTCCCGCGCTCGATCATCCGCTGCGCAATCTGCTGCCGCAGTTCGATCGTGTTGAACGGTTCGTACTTCGCCAAACGCCGTAGGATCGCCAGTTGCGTGCGCATCATATCGCCATCCGCCACAGCCGCAATCACCTTTCGTGCCGCAGCTTCGACTTTCTCGAAGGCCTGCGTCAGGTATACGCGGGTCATGGCAAGCGGCAGTTCTGCAGCCGATTCGCCTTTAGTTTCGACGATTTTCTGCGTCCGGAGCACAGCCGATTCCATGGCGTAAGTTTCGATGGTCATGTCGGCAATCGCACCCATGATTTCCTGCTGGTCTTGGATCGCCTGCATGTATTTCTGGGTAGCCGAACCAGCAGCGAACAAGCCGAGTTTCTTGGCCTGCGCTACCAGTTTTCTTTCCTCTGCCAGTGGGCCTTCGATCTCATCTCCCCCCGACGGGCCAGAGAGAACTTCGTCCATGAGTTTCTTGATCGCGGGCATCAAAGGAAGTTGCCCGGTCATCGCGCGCTTCAACAAGAAGCCCGTGATGATCAGTCGATTGATTTCATTCGTTCCTTCGAAGATGCGGTTGATGCGGGCATCGCGGTACGCGCGTTCTGCCGGATACTCTTCTACAAACCCGTACCCAGCGTAAATCTGCAGAGTCTCGTCGACGACATAATCAATCATCTCCGAGCCCCAGACCTTGATGATCGAGCACTCCACCGCATACTCCTCGATCGCCTTCAACGTCTGTTTGGCCGCATCGACCGCCGATTTGTCTACTTCGCTCAATGCCGCATCCATCATCGCCACTGTGCGGTACACAAGCGACTCACCGACATAAAGCAGCGTCGCCATATTGGCAATCTTCTCCCGCACCAGCCCGAAATCGGCAATGACCTTGCTGAATGCCTTGCGTTGCTTGGCATACGCGATTGCATTCTCTATCGAAACGCGCCCGCCGCCCACGCACATCGCACCAAGTTTGAACCGCCCAATATTGAGAATGTTGAATGCGATCAAGTGGCCTTTGCCGATATCACCGAGCAGGTTCTCCACCGGTACTTTGCAGTCGTTCAGGATGATGGGACACGTCGACGATCCGCGAATTCCCATCTTGTGCTCTTCGGCGCCGATGGAGAATCCCGGAAAGTCCCTCTCCACCAGGAACGCCGAGAACTTCTCGCCATCCACTTTCGCGAAGACAGTGAACAGGTCGGCGAACCCGGCGTTGGTGATCCACATCTTTTCGCCGTTCAGAATGTAGTGCTTCTCATCCTCAGAAAGCTGGGCACGCGCACGGCAGTTCATGGCGTCAGAACCGGAAGTCGATTCTGACAACGCATAGGCTCCCACGATCTCGCCTGACGCCAATCGCGGCAGGTACTTCTTCTTCTGTTCTTCTGTTCCGAAATAAACCAGTGGCAGCGTGCCAATGCCAGTGTGTCCGCCCCAGGTCGTGGCGAAGCCCGCATATTTTGCAATGTGATCGGCAATCACTGCGGCCGTCACTTTGTCCATCTCAAGGCCGCCGTATGCCTCCGGAATTTCCACCGAACTCAATCCGAGTTCGCCTGCTTTTTTCAGTAGATCGCGTGTGACGGAAAAGTCCTTATGCTCGATTTTCTCGACGTTAGGCAGGATTTCGTTGACGGCAAACTCTTCCGTGGTTTGCCCGATTAATTGATGCTGTTCGCTGAAATCTTCAGGAGTGAAAACCTCTTCGGGCCGACGAGTCTCCAGCAGGAAACTTCCGCCAGCAACCTTACCCTTTGGCACTACCGTGGTCGTAGCCATATCAATTGCCTTCTTTCTCCAGGGACCAAAGCCGCGGTTATGAACACAAAATGCGGCTGGAAAGACCACCTAATTTTATGCCGCGCGACATGGAAATGATAGACCCGGGAACTCCGGGAATTGTGGGCACTTTCGCCGGGTTTTCTATGCAGGAAATGGCGCGATCAGAATGCGCTCAGTTCTGCGGACTCATCGGGTCAATCGGGTCGATCGGATCGAAATATCCGAATGCGGAGCCCTGCAAACAGCGGAGACGTAATCTCTGATGGATGTTGCGCTGCACGTTGTAGCGGCCGACGGCCTGCTGGTAAGCGAAATTCATATCGGCACAGGCCTGACTCGCTGCGTCCTGATTGCATGCATCGGTCATCTGCCTCCGTGATACCTCCATCGACCTTCTGGCAGCCAGCAGTTCCGGGTCGGCCGGTTCAAGGCAGTCATTCCACCGATATTGCTGGGCAAGCGCCATGCAGGAATTTCCGTACCAGTAGGATCCCGACATGCAAAGGTGAGGGATTTGCTTTGACCCGGAGCACGCTCCGTTCGAGCCTGCGGTGGTTCCCGCCGGACACACCTTGCAAGAACCGCTCAGACAAATCCTGTGTCGAAGGTCGATCGAGTAGTTTGGTTCGGGATGATGGAAGGGATGCCGCAACGCCGCCAAAAATCCGCGTTTCTCGCTGTTCACCGTTGTCGTTGTGGCGGCGGGGCGGTTGCGGATGTAATCGCGAATCTCATCGCGAATCTCATCTACCGACTTTCCGCTGCGAATCATCTCGTTCACGTGCCGACTGGTTTCGTGATCCAAAGTGAAAGACCTGCCCCGCTCGTCAATCCCGCTAATCCCCGTGGAATGGGGCGATGCCGACGGCGAAATTGCAACCCCTCCGGGGCTGATGACACCGTGACCCGTGAAACTCCAGCATTCGCCATTCGCGGAAGAGATGTGCCTGCCTGAACCACCGGAAACGTGTGCAGCGGAGCCATTGGAACTGTGGCCGCCTGAGGAACCGCCGCTAGAATGACCTCCGCCGGAAGAACCGCCACTCGAATGACTTCCACCCGACGAAGACGATCCAACAGAAGATGATCCGCCACCACCCGAGCTGTGTCCTCCGCCTCCACCGCTCGAACCCGCCGAAGAACCGCCACCTCCACCCGCACCGCCACTAGTGTGTTGGGCAACGGACGCCGCCACGAACATTGCTGCGACGACGATCGACAAAATGGCTCGCGACATAATGACGCCTCTCTAACAGCAACTCTGCAGAGAAAGCGGATCGGGCATCTGGGCCCGGCAATCGGGGGAAGATTCGTTCAGCAACATCCTATACCGCAGCTGAGCTCCATCCAATCGTCCCTTGCTTTCCGAACAATCCTGCCCCTGTGGATCCTCTGTACACGCTCGATCGCTTGCGGCACGCAAGCTTCTAATTTCCGAGATGATCGTCGCGGCCCGGCTGCTGTTCGTTGCACATGCAGCTGAGTAGTCGATGCAGCGCGACCCATCCCAATTCTCGCCGGCCTGGCACTGCCCCGTTGGCAAACACGAACCCCCGTTCCATACCTCTCCAGCGGGACACGTGGTGTCGTTCGCGGCAGTGCTGACGCACTGTCCCTTCACGAGTGCCTGTCCCTCCCCGCAAGTGCACGCACCGGTCAGGCACACTCGATGTCGCAAGTCCGATTCCGGAGCCGTCGTTCTCGGACCGGACTCTTTGCAATTCCCGTCCGGACACACTCTCCGTTTCAGATCGGATTCCGGATTGTTCGGCTCGTTCCTTTTTTCTTGCGGAACTTCACCGATCCGGGGCTCAGAAGAGATTCTGTTTTCACCGGGAATCTTTTCGTTGGGCGCCACTCGGTCCGCGGGATTGACCCGTTCTGCGCCAGAGAACGCCGGTTCAGAGATGCGAGGTGCATTCGATTCCCCACGAGCAGGCGTCGGTGCCGTTGCTGGTGCCGGTGCTGAATTCACGCCGGGCGCAACATGCGCAGCGGAGAAGTTACTTGCCGCGGGAGCGCTCGGCTCGCTGACATGCGCCGCCGGCGTGCCAGACGTGAACGTCGCCGGTGCACTCGCAGGCGTTGGAGTTGTAGCCGGAGTCGGTGCAGCCGCCGCGGCCGGTGGCGGACTTGGTGGTGGCGCGCTGGGAGCTGCCGGTGACTCATGATGTTGAGCGAAGACGAAGGAAGAAATCAGCAGCACTGCGACGGGAGCAAAGCTGGAGAGCCGCATACAGCACCTCCTAGCATTCAACCTCGGGCTGGGGGTACCCGATATGTTGGACGTTGCCGTCCAACGAAAGCATACTCAGTAGCACGTAAAACTGCGTAGTAATCGGGTAAAGAAGTGTTAAGCCAGTCTAGCGGCTATCCGATCCGCGTATCGCCGTTGTTTTCAGCTGGTAGCGTTTGGCAGGCTGACACGTGGAAGATCGCACCGGATGCGTCGAATCCGAGTCCTTTTGATCGCGCGCCACCACGTACGTGCGCATCGTGTAGCAGATGTCGTCGTCAGGCAACACCAGGAGCGCATCGCCGGGATGAGCATATTGCCCAAACTTCAGGCGCCTCGCGGTATAGAGATCTAGCCGCCTCGCGGTCAACCGCTCCAGAACATCCAGCGCCGTATCACCAGCTTGAGGTTGGCTGGTTTTAACCGTCTGAAGTGTAAAGAGAGATTTGGATGGTTCAGTCTGCGCAGTTGCTGCGGCAGAGCAGATCAGAACGGCGATTGAAAGAAGGCCTGCGATGCGCATAGGCGCCTCCCTGTAAAGATTATCTCTCTGATACTTTCTTAGACTCTTGACCTCGCGGGCGCGTTAGCTCAGATTTTCGAAGATCCCAGCCGCGCCCATGCCACCACCTACGCACATGGTGACCATGCCGTAACGCGCTTTGCGCCGCTTCATTTCCCGAATCACGCTGGCAGTCAGCTTTGCGCCGGTACATCCCAGCGGATGCCCCAAGGCAATAGCGCCACCGTTCGGATTCACTTTCTCCGGATCCAATCCAGCTTCTTTGATTACACCCAGCGACTGTGCCGCGAACGCCTCGTTTAACTCGATCACGTCAATATCCGCCAGCTTCAGCCCAGCCATCTTCAGGGCTTTGGGAATGGCGAACACCGGTCCCAGGCCCATCTCCTCGGGCTTATATCCAGCAGTGGCGAACGACACATACCGAGCCAGCGGTTTGATGCCAAGCGCCTTAGCGCGCTCCGCCGACATCACCACGGCTGCCGCCGCGCCATCTGACATCTGCGATGAATTTCCCGCCGTCACCGTTCCCTTGGCATGGAAGGCAGGCTTCAACGCCAACAGAGCTTCCAAGGTGCTTTCGGCCCTTGGGCCTTCATCCACCTTAAAGACGATTTCCTGCTTCTTCGGTTTCGATCCGTTCGGACTGGTGAAGCTCACTGGAACGGAGACCGTTTCGTCCTCGAATTTGCCGGCATGAATCGCCGCCAGCGCCTTCTGGTGACTCTTCAACGAGAACTCATCTGCTGCTTGGCGTGTGATTCCGATTCGCTGCGCCACACGTTCAGCGGTCAATCCCATCGAAAGATAGGCATCCGGATAATGGTCCACCAACCACGGGTTCGGAGAAATCTTGTGGCCGCCCATCGGGATCATCGACATCGACTCGGTGCCGCCAGCAACAACGACTTCCGCGCCGCCAGTCATGATTCGTTCCGCCGCCATGGCAATGGCCTGCAGTCCCGACGAGCAAAACCGGTTAATGGTGAGTGCCGATACCTCAACGGGTAATCCAGCCCGCAATGAGGCAATGCGAGCGACATTCATCCCCTGCTCGGCCTCTGGCATGGCACATCCGAGAATGACGTCTTCAATTTCCTTGGTGTCGAGTTGCGGGACGCGCTCCAGCGCACCCTTAATCGCAACAGCGGCGAGTTCATCCGGACGCGTAGCCCGCAACGTCCCCTTGTACGCGCGCCCAACCGGCGTTCGTACCGATGATGCGATGATGACTTCCCTCATAGCAGCCCTCGGTTCCGTGCCCTCCGTCGCATTTTTCTCATCGATCCCGCGGCATCTGAAACGCATTGCCAACGAAGAGCACTATCCATTCTAGATGTTCGAAGGGAACTGGATTGCGAAAAATACATCCGGTCCCAGGAGTGACCTATGGCAGGCACAGTTCGCTTTCATCTTCAGAACGACCAAATGACCGACGTCAACGTCAATGTGTGGGACGACCGCACCAGCAAGCAGGTACTCGACACCTATCCCTTGAATCAAGGAGATCGGGTTGACGTGGAGGTCGTTGCCGATTCCGACGGCAAAGGCGCCGCACACTGGACCTTCGCCAGCAGCGACGGTAGCGTGAACAGCAACAAGCAGCAGTCCGACATTGAAGAAGGCGAAGATTGCACGTTGGGGTAATCGTCAGACTTAACCTGAAAAAAGGGCGCCAATGCACATACACTGGCGCCCCTCGCAATTTCGAGATGCTCTAGAAAGCTTCGAAGATTTGTGAGAACTGGTAGTTGTTCTGCGAGATTCCGCTACAGGTCGGTGAAGCAAACCCCTCATTCGGACACCCGCCGTTATCACGCGCCACCGGCCACATCGCCAGCCGCGTGACGTATTTGTTTGCGATCGCAAAATTCAGTAGCGTCTGCGCATCCGACAGTTGGAATATCTCCGTGTTGGTATCGTTGATGCCGATCATCGGAGTTACGCCCACGGTAGAAGACAGGCCCGCCTGCTGGATCTGCGTTTCCGTGGCGCTGGCGGCATCGGTCGCATCCAGCCCCATCTGCCGTTGTTGTCGTTGGCCGAGCCATAGTCCATCGCCATAACGTTGACCACGTCGAGAGCGAGTCTATCGGCTTTCACGCTGTTCAGGATGTTCACTCCTGTTGACACCAATCCCGTCGGCAGCACTGGCAGCGTGTAAGAGACGACGAGGCCCGGATTCGCCGCTGTGTTACAAAAGACGAACTAGGCACCATTTTCTAGCTCCAATTTCCTAAAAGTGCTCTGTATCAGTTTGATTGGCACAAAGGGCAAGTCGCGACGACCGGCGGGTCAATCAGGTGAGTCCTGTAGCTGGCTCGCTCATCTCTTGAATTGTTTTTAGATTGATCTGCGTAGCGTGTAGCGTTACACTATACGAGTGATCGAGAGCTTTCGGCACTCGGGCGTGGAGAGATTCTTCCGCACCGGATCGAAGGCGGGGATTCAGCCGAAGCATGCCACGAAATTGCGGCTGCAGTTGTTTGCCCTTGATAACGCCAAGCAGCCCAAAGACATGAATGCTCCGGGATGGAAACTCCATCCGCTAGCTGGGGAGCTTCGAGGTCACTGGGCGATCAGTGTCAGCGGAAACTGGCGTCTGACGTTCAAGTTCGAGGGCGAGGACGCTGTCCTCGTTGACTATCAGGATTACCACTAGTTTAGTGGTGCAGCTAAAGGGCATACGGCCCTGGAAAAGAGGATGCCTGCATGCGCATGCACAATCCACCTCATCCCGGACTAGTTCTGCGCGAGTATCTCGGCGACCTTCCCGTATCCACGGCAGCGGCGCATCTGCAGGTTACTCGTGTGACTCTGTCGCGAGTTCTGAATGCCAAGGCCGGGATCTCCGCCGCCATGGCAATCCGGCTGGCTGCCGCCCTAGGCACCACCCCTGAACTGTGGATGGATATGCAGTCGCAGTACGACCTCTGGCGTGCGAAGCAGGCACGGCAACCATCGGTGCGACGGTTCGCGCACGTCGCCGCGGGGTGAGAAGGCGACTGGATCGTCGACGGGTCAAATGAATCAAAGCCAGAAACTCACAGCTTATCGTCCCAGCGTAGTGAACCGAAAGGAATCAAAGACCTTGTCGATGTTTCTATCCGGGGTTTCGGTCTTTGACAAGACGGTGATCAAGTAGAGCCGCTGACCCACCAAATACATTTCTTCGTCAATAAAAGAGTTCCCTTGGGCCGTGGATCTGAATCGGCGTCCCGGATATCCATCCAAGGTCAGATTGCCCTCGGTGATTAGTTTGCCCTGTACATTTCTGATCGATCCATCCCTGGTTCGGTCAAAAACTTCGCCTGTGCTCTCAGGGACAAACGGGAAATCGGAGTAGCCAGACATCAATCCCAATGAAGGTGGTCTTAAAGCTGAGAAGGGATGCAACTGTGCGGTAAACGTTGGCAATTGAAGTTCAATTACTTTTCCCGTTACCGGAGTTCCGGGCATCAAGATTTCGAATCGACCCTCCCGCGACGAGAATTTGACCCAACCTTGAGCGTCATCACGGCCGAATAGGACTTGATAAAACAGCAGTCCCGTTAGGAGGATCCCGATGCCGATCAAAATCTTGGTTCTCATCAGTTCCTCAACGTCTTCCCCGTCTTCAGCGTGAACTGAATCCTCTCTTGCGTCTTTCTCTCCCCGCAGAGAGACTTGAAGCCCTCCCGCTCCAGGTCAAGAACGTACTGCTCGCTCACCAAAGTTCCAGGCGTAACATTGCCGCCACAGAGCACTCCGGCAATCTTTCCACCCAGCTTGACTTCGTAATCCGTGATGAAGTCTCCCTGGCGCATGAGGTGGACCCCCATTTTCAATGCCGCCAGGAGGTTCTCTCCCGGCGCTGGAATCTCCGTGCGTGGCACCGGCGGCTCATAACCAGCTCGCACTAATTCGAGTGCTCGCGTCTTGGCATCGGACAACACGCGCTCACGATTCATGCTGATGCGGTCGGAGTCATTCAGGAATCCGAGGCCTCGTGCCTCGTGCGCCGAGGTTGCGACCTTCGCCGTAGCGATCGTCTCAAAGGCCTTTTTCATCGCCTCCATCATCTCCACGGAACCAGCGAGCGCTTCCGGCGAGGATTTTCCTCTCGATGCCGCCGCGCTGTCCACCGCTCTAAGCAGCATCTCCTTGCAACCGCCGCCGCCGGGCAGCAGTCCCACGCCTATCTCCACCAGCCCGGTGTAAAGCTCTGCATGCGGCTGACGGGCCGGCGCATGGAGCGAGATTTCCGTTCCGCCGCCCAGACAGAGTCCAAACGGAGCCGACACCACCGGTTTCGGAGAGAACTTGATCGCCTGCGTCATCCCCTGGAACTGCCGGATGGCCAGATCGACCTCATCCCATTCTTCTTCTTGCACGCTCATCAGCAGCAGCATGAGATTGGCGCCCACCGAAAAGTTCGCCGCATCGTTCGTGATGACAAACGCGTCGAAGTTATCTCCCGGTCCACCGGGCTTCAGCGTTTGATTGATGAGACCAATGATGTCTGCTCCCAGAGCGTTCATCTTCGAATGGAATTCGATGCATCCCACGCCATCGCCCAGATCCACCAGCGATGCACCCGAATTCTTCTTCACCACTCCATTCGATTTTTTCGCAACCGTCACCGACCAAACACCTGCCGGAACCTGAATCGGCTCCCAACTCTCGGTGCCCATTTCCCAGTATTTCTTGCCGGCCGGAGATTTCGGATCGTCGATGTACCACGACTTCTGCCCCGATGCCAGCAGCCGTTCCACGTTGTGCGCGACCGGCTTGCCCTCTTTCTTCATGCGGGCCACGGTTACTTCCACTCCAACCGCATCCCATAATTCAAAGGGACCCAGTTCCCAGTTGAACCCGAGCCGCATTGCGCGGTCGATCTCAACGATCGAGTTGGAAATCTCGGGCACGCGATTCGCCGAATACGTCCACAGATCCGACAATGCCGCCCACAGGAAGGCCCCCGCCTTATCATTTTTTTGCGGCGCGCCTTCGAATCCCAGCAGAGTCCGCAAGCGCGCGCCGGTGTCTTCAATACTTTTGGCCACGTCCAGCGCGGCGAATTTCGGTTTTTGGCGCGGATGGTACTCGAGAGTCTTCCAGTCCAGTGCCATGCGCTCGTCGTCTTTTCCCTCACCGCCTTTCACCTTCTTGTAGAACCCGCCCTTTGTCTTGTCGCCGAGCCACTTTTTCTGCAGCATCTGGTTGAAGAAGTCAGGTAGATGCAGATCACTGCGCTCATCCTTCACGTTTTTCGTCATGTTGCCGACGACATGTCCCAGAATGTCGAGCCCCACCAGATCGATGGTGCGGAACGTTGCTGACTTCGGCCAGCCCACGGCCTGTCCGGTAAGTGCGTCGACCTCCTCGATCGTCAGGTCCATCTCCTGCATTAGACGAATCACGTTCAGAACTGAGAAAGTCCCAATGCGATTGCCGATGAAATTCGGCGTGTCCTTGGCCATCACCACGCCTTTGCCCAGTCGCACGTCGCAGAAATGAGCCACGGCCTCGATGGCGGCGCGGTCGGAGTCGGGCGTGGGAATAATCTCGAGCAAGCGCATGTACCGCGGCGGATTGAAGAAGTGTGTTCCAAACCAGGCCCAGCGGAAATCGTCCGAGAACCCTTCTGCGATCGAATGCACTGGTAGGCCGCTCGTATTTGTCGTCACGATGGTGCCCGGTTTCCGAATCGCCTCAACCTTCCGCAGCAGCGATCGCTTGATCTCGAGATTTTCAACCACAGCCTCGATGATCCAGTCCACTTCGGCCAGCTTCTTCAGATCATCATCAAAATTGCCGACGGTCACGAATCGGGCCAGGGACGGCTCCATGAAAGCTGCTGGTTTTGATTTCTTGGCCGCGTCGAGTCCGGCCGCGGCAATCTTGTTTCTTGCGGGGCCATCCGCATCCGGAGGAACGATGTCGAACAGATAACTGGGAACGCCGGCATTGGCGAAATGCGCGGCGATGCGGGCGCCCATGGTGCCGGCGCCAAGAATGGCGACTTTGTTGATGCGTTTCATGAATTCGCCTCGATCCGATGAAGCCTGAATCACAGAATAAGCGTGGAATGAAAAAAGTTTGTGGTTGCCGAGGATGCCGCTCGTCCCGAACTCTCCCGGGACTTTTGAACTGGAAATGGTAATCGCATCGCGAGGAATTATCTAGGGTCGGAATCACAACTCAGGATGAGCTTCGATGTACTCCATCGCTTTGCGCGCCATCTGTTTCTCACCGCGATAAGCCAGCAATTTCGGCGCATCCTCCAACTTTACCCATGCCGCCCGAGCCACTTCGATGCGCATCGCTTCCGACACGTCATCGATTCGGCCCGATTCATATTTGAGCAGGTAAAAGCTCACAATCTTGAACACCCGTTCCCCATCGCCCCACGAGCGTACGTACACGTATTTGATATCCGCCAGTTTTGTCACCAGAGAGGCTGTGATTCCGGTCTCTTCCCGGACTTCGCGCAACGCCGCATCCAGAGCCTTCTCCCCGGCATCGACCAACCCCTTGGGCAGGCACAAAACCGATTTTGCTTTCTTCTTGCTGGCGGTCTTGCCAGCATCTTCCGCGGCTGCTGGCAGCTCGATCGCCGCCATCCACCATAGTCCGTCGTGGTGCCTCACCACCACGCCCCCCGCCGAGATCTCACGCACCATACTGTCTCGAAGTTAGCAGGAATACTGTGGTTACGTCACCCTCCTACTGACCACCGGGTAACAGTTACCGCGTACATTCATTGATCTCGGGCGTAATCACGAATGGCACCGTTGTGCCCTACAGCCTCTCGCGGTTTTGTGGCATCTTACCTGCTAGTGGGACTGCAGTTCCGGCGTCCTTACTCGCGCCGGGCATGTGGGGTTCGCCGTGAAGACTCTGGGGAAGATCATCCGCTCCGTCCAAGCCTTTGGACGTGAATTCTCTCGTAAACCTGTTGCCATTGCTTCTCCGAGTTCTCCGGCGATTGGTGTCGCACTCGGCGGTGGCTTCGCGCGCGGCATCGCGCACATTGGCGTTCTTCGCGTCCTTGAGCAGGAGGGCATTCCGGTGCGCGTCGTTACCGGAACCAGCGTCGGTGCTCTCATCGGAGCCTGCTATTGCAGCGGACTGAATCTCGAGGAAATGGAAGACGTCGCCCGCAACACCCGTTTCACAAGCTTCGCGCGCTGGACGCTTTCCCGCTACGGATTTGCTTCCAACGACCGCATGATTTCGTTCCTGACGCGCACCCTGAAGTGCAAGACGTTTGAAGAGATGCGCATCCCCCTGGGCGTGACGGCGACTGACTTCACGACAGGCGAAGGCGTCGTATTTCACTCCGGCGAAATCGTTGGTCCCGTGCGCGCCAGTTGCGCCTATCCGGGCATGTTCCAGCCTATTCAAATTCGCGGCCGTTATCTCGTCGACGGCATGCTCTCCCACCCGGTTCCTACCATCCCGCTACGCGAGATGGGCGCAGACCGCGTGATCGCCGTTCATTTGAAGGGGACATGGGCCAACGGCGGAGGGCCGCGTCACCTGTTCGACGTCATTGGTCAATCGTTCGCCATCGCCCAGGATGCGATGGCATCGGTGTGGCGTTCTTCGGCCAACCTTGTCGTCGAGCCTGACGTCGCCGGCTTTGCCTACGACGATTTCAAACGTTCACCGGACTTGATCAAAGCGGGTGAAACGGCGATGCGCGCAGCGCTGCCCGCAGTGCGCAAGTGGTTGGAGGCTCCGTCCTCCGCGCCTGCCGCGAACGCAAATTCTGCCGTTGTGCGCCCGGCGCCTATGCCCGCAGACTAAACGTTGAAGTTCTCCATAACAGCGAAACTTCGGTTTACCTTCACGCCCGCTCGAAATTGACTTCAATCCGAAGCAACCCATACCATTTGCGCACAGTAGGGGCGGTGAAAACTCCAGTGCGGTCTGCCGCTGTTCCTGCCTAAAAAACATTATCGTTGGAGGGTGCTTCGTGATCTCCGCTCTACGAAGCTGCGATTCGATCTGTTGTCCGGGAACTACGAGGGGGTTCTGACCCCGCCCGCCACCATTTCGCGACGGATTGCCTGGGCCGCCTGGCTCTTCGTGGCCGCTCAGCTGGGCGGTTTCTTATTCCTTCCATCAGGACAGTTCCGCGACTTCTTCTCCAACCTCATTCAGATCGCGGTATGCCTCACTGCGGCAGCTTGTTGCCTCGGCGCCTCCCGGCGGAGCAAGGGCCCGGCGCGAACATTCTGGCTTTTGTTCGCCATCGCTTTCGCCAGCTACGGCTTCTCCAACGTCATCTGGACCTACTACGAAAACTACCGTCGAACCCCGGTCCCTTTCTCGGTTATCTCGCAGTTTCTCTATCTCTGCTACGACGCTCCCATCGTGATGGCTCTCTTCCTCCGCGAAGGAGAAGAATCCTCTGGTTTGGATTGGCAACGCTCGTTCGATTTCGTCCAGATGCTGCTGGCGGCCTTCCTCATTTACTACGACTTCCTCTTCTTGCGTGCACTCCCCAATGGCCGGCACAGCCTGGAACTCATGGAGCAGGCCATGACGAATGTTCTGAACTTCGTTCTGGCTGCGGCTTTCATCCTGCGTTCACTGCTGGCCAGATCGGCATTGGTTCGCGCTCTCTGCCGCCGGATGGCGATCTATGTCCTGACCTATGCTCTGGCTGCCCTGGTGGGCGACTACGCCCTGACGTTCATCCACACAACTTCAGGCAGTTGGACCAGCCTCGCCTGGACCGTACCCTTCGTGGTCGCTGCGATCCTGGCCTCAGGGTATGAGCAGCCTGCGGAAACCGGCGCCGAGCCGAGCGTTGAAGCTTTCAGTGAGCGCGCGTTTCTCCTCAAGAATGCCGCGCTCGCCATACTGCCCCTCACCGTTTGGGCGCTTGCCCTGAAGGCTGGTCACCACGACAGCATCATCGCCTACGGAACCGTCATCATTTCTCTTGTCTGCTACGGTGCCCACCTCACGATCAGCCAGTACCGCAAGCATCAGGTGGCGGAAGCGCTGCGCATCTCGGAGGAGCGCTCCCGGCAGTTATTCCAACAGCTGTTGCAGGCCGAAAAGATGCAGGCCATCGGACGTCTCGCCGGTGGCGTCGCTCACGACTTCAATAACGTCCTTACCATCGTGATGGGCTATGCTCAACAGTTGCTCGATCAGAATGACCCCAGCGTTGAAAGCGTTCACCGCGGAGCGGGCCATATCATTACCGCCAGCAACCGGGCCGCATCGCTCACGCGGCAACTTCTCGCCTTTGGCCGCAAGCAAGTGCTTCAGCCCAAGATCCTGAATCTGAATGCGGTGATTCTCGATGTCGACAAGATGTTGCGCCGGCTGATTCACGAGAATGTCGAGATCGTCAGCTCACCCTTTCCTAAACTCGGCTCGGTCAAGGCCGACATCGGACAGATTGAGCAAGTCCTTCTAAACCTGGTGATCAACGCTCGCGACGCCATGCCCGACGGAGGCAGACTCACCATTGAAACTGCCAACGTCGACCTGGATGAGACTTACGTTCAGGATCATGCCGGCGTTCGCCCCGGCGCTTACGTGATGATTGCCGTAAGCGACACGGGTGTTGGAATGACCTCTGACACTCTGTCCCACATCTTCGAGCCGTTCTTCACCACGAAGGACGTTGGCAAAGGTTCGGGGATGGGTCTCGCTACCGTGTATGGCGTCGTGCAGCAGAGTGGCGGTCACGTCACGGTGTACAGCGAGCCCGGTCGTGGAAGCACCTTCAAAGTGTATCTCCCACGCGTGGAAGAATCCGCGACGGCCGCTTCTGTTGTTCCCGCCGCTCCCACGATCCGCGGCACCGAAACAATTCTCGTTGCAGAAGATGACCGCCAGGTTCGCGACTTGACCGTGGCCATCCTCAAAGCCTGCGGTTATCTCGTTCTTGAACTCGAGAGTGTGTTCGATGCCGAACGCATCTGCCAGCAGCATCAGGGTGACATCGACCTGCTCCTCACTGACGTGGTCATGCGCGAGATGAGCGGCCCCGACCTTGCCCAACTTCTCAAAAAGGCGCGGCCACTGACCAAGGTGCTTTTCATGTCCGGATACGCCGACAACGCCATCGTCCATCAGGGGGTCCTCGACCCGGGCATCGCCTTCCTCCCAAAACCCTTCACGCCTTCCACCTTGGCCGGGAAAGTCCGTCAGGTGCTCGACCGGCGACCCTCGTAGCACCCTCAATTTGTCCACCGGGGCATGTACTGTCGAGAGTCGATCACATAGTCGAGTGATGCCAATCACACAGCGCTGTGCGAGAAATAACCCAAAACCCACTGATTCGGTTCAGCGCAAAATCCCGCACCCTTTCCGCACCTATCTCTAACTCATTGAATCCACGCGAGATGACTGGAGTCGCCGTTTTGAGTCGCCCCGGTCGAAGGTTGGCGCGCCAAGTGCCATATCCCATTTGGGTGATGGCAAACGCAACATTCGCAGCCCTCCCCACTTGGAGGTTCACAATGCGTGCTCCTTATGGCCTAAATATTCTCGACAATTGCCTGACCTGCCCGGCCCGGACCGAACATCTGTTCTGCAACCTTTCTCCCCAGGCGGCGCAGCGTCTTAATGACATCAAGTCCACTGCCGTCTACCCCAAGGGAGCCATGTTGTTTATCGAAGGCCAGCAACCCCGTGGAGTGTTCGTCCTCTGCGTGGGCAAGGTGAAACTGTCGACCTCCTCGCGAGAAGGGAAAACGATCATCACCAAAATCTCCGAAGACGGCGACGTTCTTGGCTTGAATGCCGTCATCTCCAACCGCCCCTACGAAGTCACCGCCGAAATGATGGAGCCTGGCCAGGCAAACTTCATTCCGCGCGACTCCCTCCTCCATTTCCTGAAGGACTTCCCCGAAGTCGCCGTACGCGTCGCGCAGCAGCTTAGCCGCAATTACTACACTGCCTACGAAGAGATCCGGACGCTCGGTTTGGCTGTCTCGCCTTCCGAAAAATTTGCCAAGTTGCTGCTGTCATGGTCGACCAAGACTGCCGAGTCCGATGGTTCCGCTTCCGTAAAACTCACCCTGACGCACGAAGAGATTGCGGAAATCATCGGTACCACCCGCGAGACGGTCAGCCGTCTATTCTCCGATTTCAAGAAAAAGCAATTGATGCAGATTAAGGGCGCGACGCTGGTCATCCGCAGCCGCATGGCTCTCGAAAAGATTGTTCAATTGTGAAGCTGCTTCCTCCTGTGGATGACGGCCCTTCAATGTGCGATGAGCAACGTTGAAGGGCCGTAGTTTTTTTGGGGAAGCTTGACTTGAGTTCTTATCCGAGTTTTTCCGCCTCTTCCACAATCCGCTTCCATGCCTTCTCGACATGCCGCGCCTGCGTATTGAGTTGCCCGATTGACATCCGCAGCGTCAACTTGCCGTTT
>Ga0335070_10000970_pt1 | contig 32845 bp, 36 predicted proteins | sample Lox_Sample_13_FD_206722 | JGI IMG/M metagenome (GOLD analysis project Ga0335070, IMG submission 206722) | Soil microbial communities from Loxahatchee National Wildlife Refuge, Florida, United States - Lox_Sample_1.3 | ecosystem: Environmental > Terrestrial > Soil > Wetlands | place: USA... | reverse complement strand
GGTTCGTGAATCGAAACGTTGTCGCGAACGAAACGACGGCCAAATATGTCCCGCAACACCACTTTAGTGATTTTGCGCTGAACAACCCGCTCAAGCAAAACATTGCCGCCGCTGGCTTCGAGGCGCCAAGCGCGATCCAGGATCAGACGATTCCTCTCGGCCTTGCTGGCCGCGATGTCATCGGTCTGGCCAACACAGGAACCGGCAAGACGGCCGCCTTCCTACTGCCAATTTTGCAAAAACTGTACACAACCCGTACATTCCAGTCGGTGCTCATCATGTCGCCAACCCGCGAGCTGGCGCAGCAGATTGACACTGAGTTCAAGAAATTCTCCGCCGGCATGAAACTGTATTCTGCCGTCTGTGTCGGTGGCGTCAACATCAACGGCCAGATCCGTCAGATCAAACGCAATCCGCACGTCATCATCGGTACTCCGGGACGACTAAAAGACCTCCTGAACCAGGGCATTCTGCGCTTGCACGCGATCGATACGCTCGTCCTCGACGAAGCTGACCGCATGCTCGACATGGGCTTCGTGAACGATATCCGCGCCATCGTCGGACAGATACCGACCGAGCGTCAGACGCTGTGCTTTAGCGCGACCATGAGCGATGGCATCAAAGGCATCGTGCATGATTTTATGAAAAACCCCGAGCTGGTATCGGTAAAAGTCAGCGAGACAAATGATCACATCTACCAGGACGTCGTGGCGTTTAATGACGACTCGCACAAGAAAGATCTATTACTCGAAATGCTGCAGCAGAGTGAATTTGAAAAGGTTATCATCTTTGGTGAAACGAAATTTGGCGTCCAGCGATTGTCTGACAATTTGAGGAAGCAGGGCATCAACTCGGAGGCTATCCACGGCAACAAGTCACAGAGCCAACGTAACCGAGCTCTCGCAACGTTTAAATCCGACGCCGCGAAGGTACTAGTCGCCACCGATGTCGCGGCCCGTGGCCTGGATATTCCCAACGTCTCCCACGTGATTAATTTCGACCAGCCGCAAAGTTATGACGACTATGTCCACCGCATCGGCCGAACCGGCCGTGGCGGCAAGACCGGCACAGCTTTGACATTTGTAAAGACCAATTAACGACTAATTTTGACGCAGCAACGCTTTGATAGTGGATGGTTTTTTCACTTTTAGCCACCGCACCGCTTCATCATAGTCATTAAAAAACTTGATACACCCCAGCTTACCCATTGCCTGAATTACCAAGTTGGCGATTTTTACCCATTTCAACTCCATATTTGCGAGCTTCTGGTGTTACTTTTCCAATTCCTCGCGAGTCAATCAGTAATAGTCAGTCCTTTTCGTCTATTTCCTTACCGACTCGGTTCGCCTCTTCGGCGACAATAATCACTGATTCTAAATCCTGATCGCCGCGCAGTACCATTTCGACAATATTGTGGTGGTTGATAGAAACGGTAGCCCGTTTTTGTTCCGTGTGACTCATTGCCCCCATTGTACAGAGTGCCTAGGCTAAATGTCCACCCAAATTAACCTGTAATTTTACTTATATGATATAATTTTACTATGTCAATTCGTCCGTTCACCAGGGCACTTCGGCGAAAAAACCGCGAAAACTCAGCCCATGTACTTAAGCAAGAATTTCGCGATAATGTTGAGCGATATCGACTCGTTTTCAAGGCAACAAGCGATGTCCTTTACGACCTTGACCTGCAAACAGGTTCCATCGACTGGAACGAATCGCTATATAAACACTACGGGTACAAGCACGACAAAAAAATGGAGCGGTTGGAATGGTTTATCAGCCGTATTCACCCCGATGATGCCCTGCGTCTCGAAACCGAGACGAGCCAGTGGCTGGAGGGAAAGCAAAAAACTTCGTGGGTTGAATACCGCTTCATGAAAGCCGACGGCACGTACAACTACGTGCGTGACCGTGGCGTCGTTCAACGTAACCCCGATGGTTCGCCCATTCGGATCATCGGCTCGCTGCTGGACATCACGGAGCAAACGAAACTCGCCCGCGCCAAAGACGAATTCATTTCTCTCGTGTCCCACCAACTTCGAACACCGCTGACCGCCATCCGAGTGTACAGCGAGATGCTGACCGACGGTATTTACGGTGAAGTTGCAAAAGGACAGGTTGTGCCAATACACCAAATCACCGAGGCGAGCGTTCGCCTGATTAAACTCGTCGACAATATTCTCAATATCTCGCGGATTGAAACGGGTCACGTCGTAAGCAAGCCTGCCCCGATTGATGTACAGGCGTTTTTGCGCCAAAGCATCGAAGAAGTGCAGCCTCTAGCTGATGAGAAAGACGTCAAAATTACATTTAAACCGCAGTCTAAGAAACTCAGAGCAGTCCAACTCGACCCGACGATATTTGGTCAAGTCGTCCATAACTTGCTGACAAACGCCGTTCGGTATACGCGACAAGGCGAGGGTGTCATCAAGGTTAGTTTCGAAAAAAATAGCAAAGGATACCTCCTGAGCGTCGAAGATAACGGCATCGGTATTCCCGAAGAGGCGCAGTCGCAGATTTTTAATCGGTTTTTCCGCGCAAACAATGCTACCGATGCGAGCGAAAACGGCACCGGACTCGGGCTGTACCTTATCAAACTCATGACCGAGTCAACGAACTGTAAAATTTGGTTCCACAGCATCGAAGACCATGGCTCGACATTTTACGTCCAGATACCGCCCGAAGGTATGTGCGGCAAATAAAGCTAGTCGGCACTACTCAGTTCTTTGTTTACAATGTCCATGACGTCGGCCGGACCGAGGTCGGATTTCACAGCGTGCCGATGAGCACCGAGGCTCAGCGCTTCTTTGACTTCATTGCCACCCGACAAGTTACTCATGACGACGATGCGGGTTTTCGGCGAATTAACTGAGAGTTTGGCTTCCTTGAGAAAGCCCATGCCGTCGAGGACGGGCATCATTAAATCAAGCAGAACCAGATCGTAGGTGTTGTCCTTGCACAGCTCCAGGGCTTCTTTGCCGTTACTGGCAGTGTCCACAGGATCGAATAGGCGTCGCGTAGAATTTTTTCGTCTTCGACTAACAGTATTTTATGCATAATAACAGTCTTTACTGTGGCCTATCTGTTATTTTCGGCCGTTGAAACCTCTCTTTTAATTATATAACAAAGTTTGACCTTTGAAACTATTTAAACGACTTGCTTTCTCAATAAGCCGCTGATCGTGTTACGCGTAATCTTGGGCGACCGGTTGACCGGAATTGGATGACGCGCCCGCCCCGCCGTCAAGCATGTGTTTGACGTCGTCGAGGGTAATTTCAATGACCGTACCCGGAGCAACGCTGCCAGATAGCATTTGCTTGGCGACCAGGTTTTCGACGGCACGTTGGACTACACGGCGCATCGGACGTGCACCGAGGCGCGGATCATAGCCTTTGTCGACCAAATATTCCTTGGCATCCGCGGCGACACTGATGCTGACTTTTTGCAGCGCCATTTGCTTGTTGATACCGGCCAGAATCAGATCGATGACCTGCAGCAGCTCGGGCTTTTCTAGGGGCCGGAACACGACAATTTCGTCAAAACGGTTCAAGAATTCGGGCCGGAACTGATTACTACTAATCAGTTCTTCGACTAGCTTTTGCTCGAAATCCTGCAACTTGTAGCCGCGCTCGATATATTCGCGGATGCGGTCGGCGCCGGCATTGGACGTCGCAATGACGATGGCGTCGCGAACACTGACTTCGCGATTTTAAATGTCACGTAGGATTCCTTCATCGAGCAGCTGCAGCAGGGTCGTCAATACTTTCGGGTGAGCCTTTTCAATCTCATCAAGCAGCACGACGCTGAATGGTTGTTTCATGGCCTGCGCCGTCAAACTGGTCGGATCGTCAGCGCCATCGGCGATCAGTCGCGCCACGTCTTCGTCGCGCACGTATTCGTTAAGATCGAGCCGGATCATCCGGTCCTCGCCGCCGAAATAGACGTCCGCCAGCGCTTTGGACAACTCAGTTTTACCGACACCGGTTGGTCCGAGGAACAGAAACGTCCCGATTGGCCGGTTTTCATTGCGCACGCCTGCCCGCGCCCGGCGCAGAGCATCGCTCACCACCTGGACGGCGCGCGTCTGGTTGATCATGCGCTTATGAATCAGATCCTCGAGGTTGAGCAGTTTTTCGCGCTCGTCCTCGCCGCTGGCCACGCCGACCTTGATGTCCATGGTCTGCTCGATCGTCTGCTGGATGGAATTGCCGGTGATTAACCCGTTTTCGCCGTAACTGGCAGCGTTTTCGAGGAGTTTGAGCGCGCGGCCCGGCATAGCCAGATCGTGAACATAGCGTTCGCTCAGACGATAGGCTTCGGCCAACGATTGGTACATGTAGGTGACCTTGCGCTGGTACTCAGTGAAAATCAGCTGGTCCTGCATCACCGCGATCGTTTCCTCGCGGTTGGCCGGTGCGACATTGATGCGGTTCAGCGCGTTGACCAGTGACGGGTTGCGCTGACCGATTTGCAGCAGGCGCTGCTCGTCCATCGTCAGGATGACGCGCAGATTGCCCGCCTCGAGAATCGGCAACAGGACGTTCGTCAGATCAACCGAACCGACGCCCTCCTCAAAGAACAGCTGAGCATTGTCGAGACAAATAATGATATTTTTGGCGCTGTATGCCTCGCCGAGCACTTGCATGATCAACCCCTCCAGCTCGCCACGACCCGGGGCCGCTGCGATCAGCGAGGCCGAGTCGAGAAGGAAGACTTGGCGGAACTTGAGGTTTGACGGAATTTTGGCCTTGGCGTCGAGCAGCTTTTCGGCAAAGGCGCGCACGATGGTCGACTTGCCCGCCCCCGCTTCACCGACCAGCGCGGCGTTTTGCCGGCCGCCGCTGCCAAACGTATCGATCAGCTGGTCGACGGCTTTCACGTGCGATACAATTTCCACCGTGATGCCACCACCCACTTGGTCGGACAAATTGATGCCAAAGTGTTTGAGGAGCGGAATGTAGCCGAATGAAAAGTCGCGGGCGATGCCGCCGGTGCGCCTTGGCTCCTTGGTCTTGTTGACGAGCAGCCGCAGATGTTCATACCAGCGCACACCGGCCAGTAGATCATCTAATTCGAGGTGCATGTGCGCCAGCAGCGATTCGTAATCGGGAAAACTCTGCAGCATCGCGACCGCAAGCACCGCGCCGGAAATATGTTCGCTGCTAGTCTGTGACCTGACCTCGAGCGCGTGCTGCCAGATGGCTTCAGTATCCTCGGGCTTGTCGGTGGTGATGTCATTGAGAAAATTCGCCGTGATACCGAACCGGACGGCAAAAAACCGCCCTCCGTTCACCGAGGCGGCGGCCGCGGCCAGCTCCTTTGGCGTCGGGTTGGCGCTCAGTCGGCCCAAGATATCGCCGTCCAGAAGCCCGTCGATGGAATTGGTCGTCACCGGTGGATGCTCCAGCTCGCCGTGGTACCATTCGTAAATCATGACCGGCAGCGCCGCAAGCGTAACGATAAACCAGCCCAGCGTCAGGTGGCTGGTGATGGCCAAAACACCGAGGGTAATCAGCACCGCCGCAACCAGGAGCAGCACCAGCCTCAGCGATTTCGTCAGGCGCGCACCCAACCGGGCTTTGGCCGAACGGACGCTGTCGTACTTGTAGAATGTCGAGTGCATTACAGGGCCGGCCCCTTCACGGTGAGAATCAGCCCGACAACCGGCAGCAGGGGCACGAGCCCCCACCCCAACAAAATCAATCCACCAATTAGTACCTGAAACGCGATGGCGACGACGCCGACGACAAGCAATATCGTTCGAATCACCGCGCCGATGACGCGTGAGAATAGTTTATCGAGCATGGCGCGCAGCTTGACCTCAAGCGGCCCGTCAACTTTGCCGGCCGATATCTGTCGGAACGGCGCGAACAGCGTCTTGGCGAGGAGGTCCATTGAAAAATAGTCGATTGTCGCATCGAGTTGGTTGGCTATCCGCTTTGCCCGCCCACGCCAGCCGGCGGTGTACCACCAGCGGAGCAGCTCTGTAACCAAAAGCATGTTCATATTGTATCACTCATAAGTGCAGTATAATAGGGGTATATGACCAAGCCTTACAGTGTTTTCGCCGGCAAAATTGTCCGCTATATCGCCCGGCTGCGCGGCGGCGGATCGGCTCTGCCCGGCCTATTCGTCGAGACCATCGATAGAGGTTTTGTGAAGGATACCCTGGCCCAGCTGCCGCACGGCGTCGTACTCGTCAGCGGTACCAACGGCAAAACAACGACGACCAAGATAGTCGTTGAACTACTGCAGGGACAAGGCCTCAAAGTCTTCACCAACCGAACGGGCAGCAACTTCAGCCGCGGCGTGGCTGCGGCCCTACTGGGCGATGTTGACCGACGCGGCAAACTGCACGCCGACATCGCCGTGCTCGAACTCGACGAGGCGCACGCCGTACATTTCGTCGGTCAAATACCGCCCGCCTACTCTCTGCTGCTAAACGTGATGCGCGACCAACTGGATAGGTTTGGTGAAATCGACACAACTGCTGGAATGCTGGGTCAAATTGCCCAGGCAACGACCGATACCGTCGTCATTAACCGCGAGGATCCACGGCTGCGCAAGCTGGCTAAACATCTCGACGCCCGCGTCAGTTACTTCGGCCTGGACGAAAAACTGCACGCGACTTTTCCGAACGACGACGATATGCACGGTGCCTCGACCGCCCGCACCAAACTACCGCCGACCGACGTGATGCTGAATGCTATCGGCGAGAAAGCCACCTTTGTCATCGACGGCAAGAAAGTCTCTACCGCGCTGAAACTGCAGGGAATTTATAACGTCTACAACGCGGCGGCGGCATTGGCGCTGACACGCGCGGTGATGGGCGCCAAGCTCGACCAGAAAAAATTGATCCGCAGCTTGGCCGAGGTCACCCCGGCATTTGGCCGCGGCGAACGGCTGGTCGTTGACGGCCAGCCGTGCGAACTGGTCCTCGTCAAAAACCCGAGCGGCTTTCGACTCAGCCTGCGCTCATTCGACCCTGCCGGCGTCGCGACGATGATTGCCATCAACGATAACTATGCCGACGGACGTGACATGAGCTGGCTGTGGGACGTCGATTTTGACAGCCTGCGGCGAACGGGTGTTGCCGCCGTCAGCGGCGTACGCGCCTACGACATGGCGTTGCGGCTGCAATACGACAACGTGGCGGTAGGCAACGTTGATATCGACCTGGCGGGCGCGTTGCAGAACTTTTTGTCCGAGTACAAGCAGTCGCCAAAACGGATTTACTGCACCTATACCGCCATGTTGGCCCTGCGCCGCGAACTTGGCACAATCACTGATGTGGAGGACGTTTCATGAGTGCGAAGAAACCGCTGGTCATTTTGCAACTGTATCCGCGCGATATGAATATCTACGGCGACCACGGCAACGCGCTCGTCCTGGCGCAGCGCGCAAAGTGGCACGGCTATGCGCCCAAGCTCATCAGCTACAATCCCGGCGATTCGTTCCCGAGGGATGTCGATATTATCGTCGGCGGCGGCGGGCAGGATAGCGGACAGGATAATATCCAGAACGATCTGCTGAGAATCGGCCCGACACTCAAGCAGCTTGCCGAGGATAATACGCCAATGCTAATGATCTGCGGCCTCTACCAACTATTCGGGCACTCGTTCAAAACGCAGGACGGGCAGATCATCGAAGGCATCGGCCTGCTCGATATCACGACCGTCGCCGGACCGGAGCGGCTAATCGGCAATATCGTCACGCAGAGCGACCTGTTCGGAGAAATCATTGGTTACGAAAACCACAGCGGGCAGACAACACTTGGCAGCGACATCCAACCGCTAGGCACAGTCATCCGTGGCGCCGGCAATAATGGCGCGGACGGATTCGAGGGCGCTCTCTGGCATAACGTCATCGGCAGTTATTTGCATGGTTCGCTCCTGCCCAAAAACCCCGCCATCACCGACTGGCTGATCAGACAAGCGGCGGTCAATAAATTCGGCAAATTCACGCCAGGCGACATCGACGACAATTTTGCCGCACTGGCTCGCCGGCACGCGCTGAAGCGACCGCGCTAAGCAGACTGCAGCTGCTTCAGGTCGTCGATAACCTGCGCGCCGTGGCCTTCCGGCATCACGCGGCCGTAGACTTTTTGCACAGTGCCCATCGGATCGATCAAAAATGTCTTGCGCAAGATTCCCTCTTGGCCGAATTGCTTTTTACCCCACGCGCCATAGCTTTCGATAACTTCGCCGGTCGCATCGGTCAGCAACGTGAAGTTGAGCGAATGCTTCGCCTTGAATTTTTCGTGGCTGACAGCGTCATCCTTGCTGATGCCGACGACTTCCGCGCCGAGATCAGTCAAATCATCGCGCGCGTCACGCAAACTGCAGGCCTCGACTGTACACCCCGGCGTATCATCCTTTGGGTAAAAATACAACACGACCCACTTGCCGGCAAATTGGTCCAGACTGACCTCGTTACCACTTTGATCGGGCAGTTGAAAGTTCGGCCCAGGATAGGGAACTGTGCTAGTACTCATACTCTTAGTATACCGCCAACTATCAACCAGCAGGTATAATGGGGGAGTGTCAGCTAAAAAAATTCCTAGAATCGTTACGTTTGACATCATGCGCGGCTTTTTTCTTGTGGCGATTATTAATGACCACCTAAACTTTTTTCCAAACTATCTCGATTGGTGGGGTATGCGCGGGCTGCTACTCACCACGACTGCCGAAGGCTTCTTCCTGATATCCGGTATGGTGCTGGGCGTCGTGCGCGGCGCCAAGATGATCGAAGCACCGTTTCGCGACGTCGCCAAACTTGTTCTCAAACGGGCACTGATGCTCTACGTCACGTACGTCGTGCTCGTCATCGGTTTTACGCTCATCGGCTGGTACAGCTTCCCGACCAACCCCAATGTCAAATACGGACTGATGCAGGGCCACTCGTTGCTGCAACTGGTCTGGCAAACAATGTCATTTCAATATATCTACGGCTGGGCGGACTACCTGCGCTTTTACGCCATTTACCTCGCCATCAGCCCGTTGGCACTGTGGCTGCTCAGAAAAGGCAAATGGTATCTCGTCCTACTCGCCAGCTTCGCGCTCTGGTGGTTGCTCCCCATCGACTTTCACACCATTCCATGGCAGACGATTGAGCTGTTGCAGCCGATTCCATGGCAAGTCATCTTTTATCTGGGTCTGGTCATCGGCTTCCATTGGCCGGATATTACAGACTGGGCTACAAAACACCGCCGAATTCTGACGCGGCACGTCGCGATTCCGGTCGTCATCATCGGCGTAGCCACCTTCGCCATCAACGTCTTCACGGTATTCGCCAACGATATCTTTCACACGGCCTGGGCAGATGCGCTCAGCGACAAGGCGTGGGATTTGCGCATGAATTCCTTTCACAAGGAAACGTTGCCACTCAACCGTATCCTGCTTTTCCTATTGTGGTTCTGGACCTCGTTCTTTATCGTCAAGCGGTACGAAAAGTTCATCCTCAAATATACCGGCTGGCTACTGGTGCCGTTCGGCATGAACTCGCTATATGTCTATACTTTGCACGCTATTATTCTGTTCTTCGTGCACATATACTTGGTACCAACGATTCCGATCCTCAACTTCCTAGTCATGGTCGGCATCGTCGCGCTGATTTACGCAGCGGTACGAACGAAGTTTTTGTTCAAGGTTATTCCACGGTAAATTTGATTGCCTTGTAAAGCGGGTTACCCGTCAGGTCGTCATTAATGACCATTACATCGCCAGCGTTCCAATTACTGCGAAGTGCATTCGGCTCGGTATCGAGCAAATTTGCAATTACCCAAAAACTCTTGTGCTGACGTGTAAATGCATCCAGGTCTTTAATTTTATGCATGTCGTTTTCGTACAGCATCGTCAGGGAGCCGAATTTATACATCGTCGTTTCATTGACAAAGTAGATAGGCGAATCCGGCCGATCATAGATTGCCGCCTCATAAAAAATCCACGGCGTCGAACTTAAAATCGGCGTTCCGAGCTGCGAATCGGCGCGTACTTTTTCCAGCAGCTGCCTGACATTGTTGGACTGGCCGCTTGCCCGGTTATAATTGCCTACGACCGTCTGGCTGTAGATACCAAACATCAGCACGACGGCCAGAATCACCCCAGTCAGCACACGGAAATTCCGGCTCAAAAACGTCCGCGACAACGTCAGATTTATTCCAAACAATACGGCCAGGAACACAATGACTTCCAGGAGATAACGATCGACGAATGCCGGCCGCAGCGGCGGCATTGACATGGCGCATAGTAGCAGTGTCGGTACGACGATCAAACACAAAATGAGCAAGTAATTCTTGTGGTCGTCACCCTGTAGCTGATGCAAGAGACGAAACGTTGAGTAAACAAACGCCACTACCAGCAAACACACACCTGCGGCCGCCCACGACTTGACCTCACTCGACGGTAGAAACAGCAAGATCGTGGAGACGAAGTCGGGCAGTGTTGCCACCGTGAACGGCTTGATCCAAAAACCCTGGCCCTGCACCGTGAGGAACTGAATGAGGAAAAATGGTACCCAAGGCAGAAATACCAGGACTGCGACGGCGTAGGCCAACACCCACTGCCGACTAAAGATTTTTTTCACGCTTGCTTTTACCGGCTCGCCATGAGTGCGTACCATCAGGAAACGCCAGACCCAATGCGCCACCCAGGCAAGCGCACATAAGTACTGTGTCAGCACGCCAAAGCCGACCATTACGCCATAAATTATCCATGGCCAGCGCTTTTTGGAATGCAGAGCGTAGATCAGCATGTACGTCGCCGCCATGATATCTGCCGTCAACAGCGTATACATGCGCGCCTCTTGACTATAGCGGATAAACATCGGTGACAGGATCAAAAACAGCAGCGACACATATGCCGTCCGACGGCCGAATAACCGCAGCACGACCAGGAACGTAAAAAAGACGGTCACTGCGCCAAAAAAGACGCTCATTGACCGAATACCGAACTCGGTATTGCCGAAATATGTCGTCCAAAACTTCAACAGCCAATAGTACATTGGCGGATGAACATCGGTTGACGTGTAGCGTGCAACTGAAAGGTAATCGAAACGGATCAAGTACGAACCGAAAGCCTCGTCAAACCAAATCGAAAACTTGTCGATCGTACTGACTGCCAAACCGACATATAATGACAGGCCGCCAAATAAAATGAGAAAATCCTGCCACGAAGCCGATGGGAAAAATTGGTATTTGCGGAGAAACCGGAACATGTGCGTCTATTTTAGCACTTCGGTTTGTTATTTGCTTTTGAAGACGACCCGGCTGTACCAGAACCAGTTCCAGACCAGGCTAAAGAAAGACGCGACACACTTGGCGGCCAACAGGACCCACCCGCCTTTAGTGCCGACGAGGCTGGTGATCGCAAAGATAACGCCACCTTGCAAGACCCAGAGTCCAAACAGTGTCACCGTCACGAATAACAGAACCTGTCGCGGATTATGCGTATCCGTGTCCTTGAACACGGCTTTTTTGTTGAGCAGGTAACTGACCGCTAGCGCCGCGCTGGTTGAAACCACATTCGCCGCCAGTTCCGGCATGCCGAACGCAGCCACAAGCGTGAACAGGATGGCAAAATCTACCGCAGTATTAATGGCGCCGACCGCGGCGAACCGGATTTTTTCCGGATGCAGCAACGAATCTATCAGCGATCTAAACATTGGGCTCATTATAACACTGGATATATCTGGCAAAACAGGTTATAATTTAGCATGCAAAACACATCGGGGTGTGGCGCAGTTGATAGCGCGCCCGGTTTGGGACCGGGAGGTCGAAGGTTTGAGTCCTTTCACCCCGACCAAATAAAAATTGCCGTCTTTGGACGGCTATTTTTATTTGGCCAGGCTGGCAGGACCCAACCTTCGACCCAAATTTTGCCCTGGCAAAATTTGTAGGTCGAGGTTTGGCGTAGCGAGAAAAGGAAACGAAAAGTTCTTTTCGTCCCTTTTCGAGCGGAGGAGCGAAGCAAAGCGGAGCGATGTCCTTACACCCATGCTATAGTTTAAGCATGATCAGAATTAAACAAGCAGTGCTTTGTATATTTGCAATTGTGTCGCTGCTTACAATAATTCCTCCGGAAGCGCATGCAAAACTAACATGTGATGATCCTATAGACGGTAATCATGGTGATTGCAACTTTAGGAAGCCAAAAACCATTCAAGAACCACTTACCCTAGAAGATAGCACCACCCTCACAGCTGTCTTTGCCGCAGCTATAGTGTTTTCATTGGTTATCTATAAATCGTCTAAAAAACATCGACGAAAGTCTTCGTCTCGAAAAAAATAGTTGCGAAGTGCGTAACTAAAAGCTCATCATCCCCCTAAAGCTTGCCCGCCCGCCCATCCATCCCCTAAACTATTCCCCAATGGAAATCGCGCCGACTCCTACTTCAGAACCCCAAGGCTGCCCTCTGGCAGAAATTCACTTTGACCAAAACAAAATAGCCCTCTCAACCAACCTAGACAACCTCCGCGACATGCGATTTAACCCGATCGCACCCGCTGCGAATATGCGCCGCATCACCCATCCGGATGACATGAAGCGTGGCGAACGTTTCGTGCCATGGTTCGCCGCCGATAATGACCTAAAGCATACCGTTGAAGTCCGCAAAGCCGCGTACTACGAGAATCGATCAAGAGTACTGAACACCGGCAACAATGACCCGTCGGTGCTAGCTGCCGCTCAACAACTCCTAGAACTGCAGGTCAGTTATCTGGTCGACAACTACCCTGACCTATATGAAATCGAGGAAGATTTTGAGCGTGGTGCACTCATCAAAAACAAGACAACCGGCGACACGTACAGCCTGACGCCGGATGAGTTTGATTTGCACCCGCTCGCCATCTCGGGACTGCTCGGACAAGAGGATATCTGCATCGTTGAACAAATGGATGATGGGCGGCAGGTGATGGTTGCCGGATTCCTAGCGGCACCAACAGGCTGGAACCTCTCGGAATTTGTTGGCCTGGATATGGACGGCATCCACCGCGAGGTCGGTGACTACTTTGAACCGCCGGCGGGCGTCAAAAAACCGCTTAAACACACTGTCGACAAAGCACTCGCCGAATTGCCGGAATACCCGCAGCGGCAATTTGCCCGCAATAATGTCTTTCTGGGTATGAACCCCCAGCTGGCGCTCGTCCCCGAGGAAATGCCCGACATCGATGACGGTACGGTTACGGACGTGAGTTCGCAGGCCTTCCTGAGGAGTGAATATGAAACATTGACCCGCCTCCCTGCGACGGAACGTTATCCAGACAATAACCGGTTTATTATTTTTACGATCAAACCTCACGTCTATTCGATAGCGGATGTCCTGCCCGTGCGCGGCGAGGCGCTCGCGAAGGCTATTGAAACGAATACCGTGCTGAGCCGCAGGGCAAAGCTTGCCGAAAAGGCGATAGACTACTTAACCGCAAATGAAGCATAGCGTTTACGCTTGCTTTAACAGAGACAATCAAGCAAAATTGGGCCATGACTAGTACCCCTGAATACCGGTACCAACCGCTATCCGGTCGAGACATCGCGGCCCAACTCGATAAAGGTTTGCAGCTGAGCGCTACCGACCTGCGCACCGGCTATGGCATCATCCCCCGACTGGAAATCCTGTCGAATAACGGGGGTCATGGGCCGTCGAAACAATATGTCGGCCTCAAGCAAAAAGTCGGCACAAAACTTGGCTTTGAAGTAAACACTCACTTCGTTGACAGCAGCGATCAACTGCGCGAGATGGTGCATGATTTCAATACGGATAAAAATGTACACGGCATTATCGTCCAACTGCCGCTGAAGGATGGCGAAGCGCCCGAAGAAGTCGTGAATCACATTGCGGCAAAGAAAGACGTCGATGGTCTGGGGCGGCGTCCAGAATTTGATCCGGCCACGCCATCGGCGATCCTCAAACTCCTGCACGGTCATGGCATTATTTATCATCACAAACCCACTGCCCTTGTCGGACGCGGCAAATTAGTCGGCGCCCCGCTGTATCGAATGATGCGCGAACAAGGCGCGCGCCACATCCAAGTTATCGATGAGTTTACGAGCGCTGAGGAAAAGAAGGCGATTCTCAACGATGCCTTTGTCGTTATCAGTGCAGTGGGCAAAAAAGTGCTCGACGCCACGAGCTTTGATGACTATACACGACCGAAAGTCATCGTTGATGCCGGTACTGCCGAGGAAGGGAACGTCATCGTCGGCGATGTTACCGATGAACTGCGCGAAGCAATGCCAGAACATTGGTGCGCGACCGACAAGATTGGCGGCGTTGGCCCGCTGACCATCCGCCGGCTGCTGCGCAACGTGGCCCTGGCGGCCGAAAGTCGCATCGACGAGTAGATTTACAAACTGTCTTATTTGTGTTATTATATAATAATGCTAGCTTGCTCATGCAAGAAAGTACGTCCAGGTTCTCATCTACCCTAAGGAGAAGTTGTGGGAGAGTTAATTGAAGTGCGCGTGGCCGACATGTTCGCCGAATGTTCCTTTCAGATGCGAAAGGACGCGATTGCGATGTCCGACTGCTGCCGCAACATTGCGTCGTCGGCGGTGGAAATGCCCAACGGCGCGCGGCACTATCGCTGCACCAAGCATCGCGGTCTGATCAAAGACGGCGTGCCCGGCGAAGTCCACGACACCGTCCTACGGCAATACACCTGAACCGCCCCGCGGATTCACGAATGGCAAACGCCTCGCGTGAATACGCGGGGCATTTCATTTGGTCACCGTTGATACTGACGAATAAATCGCTGCAAAATTTCCTCCGGTACCGTGACTGTTTCCCGATGGCCCAGCGCAATTAATTTTTCGGCGTCTTCCGGCGGAAAATAACCGGCATTTTTGTAGACTTTGATGCGGACCTCCAGCCCGTAACCGTCCAGTTCCGGATGGAATTGCGTCGCGTAGACATTGCTGCCCACCCGGATCATCTGCACTGGACAGGTTTCGGTTCGCGCCAGTAGTGTGCTGCCGGGTGGCACTGCCTGGCAGGCTTCTTTGTGACCGACGAAGATACGGAAAGCGTCGGGGAGGTCAGCGAGTAACGGGTCTGTCTTGCCGGCATCGTTCAGTGCCACAGTCACGGCTCCGACATCTTCGCCGTACTTCTCCATACTGACCAGCCCGCCCAGTACGTCGGCAAGAATTCCCAGCCCATAGCACTCTCCGAAATACGGAAAATCTCGATCGACAATTTCGTGCACGAGATTTTTTAGTTTCGGTTCAAAAATCTTCTGATAATCGTATTTTTGCGCATCCGGTGAGCTGACATTGCTCGGGCCACCACCAACTATCACGCCGCTATAATCATCGAGCGAGATATTTGGAAACTCCTGCTCCATGCGAATACGCACCAACTGGACTTCATCTAGTCCGGTGCTGCGCAGGAAAGCCCGGTACTCATCGTCGGCCGCAGCATCCTCTGGTCTCAGCTGTAATAACAGGAAGGGTTTCAGCATAGGTATATTCTATTGCAAACTCCTCATAACCTCGAGCATGAGCACTTATCCCAATACAAAACCCGCACTAAATAGAGCGGGTTTTGTTGTTGGCTAAACTACTTTGCAAATTCTACTGCACGCGTCTCGCGGATGACGTTGACCTTGATCGTTCCAGGATACTGCATAGTTGATTCAATCTTGTTAGCAATATCGCGGGCAAGTTTGATAGCGCTGAGGTCATCAACGTTTTCGGGCCTGACGATCACGCGGACTTCACGGCCGGCGCTGATAGCGTAGGCCTTGTCGATACCCTTAAAGCCGTTGGCGATGTTTTCGAGGTCCCTCATACGCTCGACGAAGTTCTCGGCGCTGATGTTACGCGCACCCGGGCGAGCAGCCGACAGGGCATCGCAGACACGGACAACCAATGCCTCAGGTGTCGTCGCTTCGATGTCGTCGTGGTGCGCCTCGATGGCGTGGACGATTTCTTTTTTCATGCCGTATTTCGCCGCCAGCTCGGCACCGATATGGTGATGCTTGCCTTCAACCTTGTGCGTCACGGCCTTGCCAACATCATGGAGTAGGGTAGCAATTTTAACCGTGCGGACGTCTGCCCCGATTTCCTCGGCGATCATGCCGGCCATATGCGCCATTTCAGTACTGTGCATCAGAACGTTCTGGCCATACGATGTACGGTACTTCAGCTCACCCAGCAGCTGCAGCATCTCGCGCGGAATGCCCGACACGCCGACTTCGCGTGCCGCATCTTCACCCGCCTGCTTCACTTCCTTTTCGATCTGCTTTTGCGCCTTGGCAACGACTTCTTCGATGCGACCCGGGTGGATACGGCCGTCCTTCATCAGCATCTCCAGAGAGATACGGGCAACCTGACGACGGATTGGGTCAAAGCTACTGAGCACGATCATGCCCGGCGTGTCGTCAACCAGAATATCAACACCGGTCGCGCGCTGCAGTGACTGAATATTACGGCCTTCTTTACCGATGATGCGACCCTTCATTTCCTCGTCGGTCAGCTTGATGGCGGTCACGGTACGCTCGGCGGTTACCTCGGAACTCATACGCTCCATGGCAGTCAGAATAATCGTCTGCGCCCGCTCCTCGGCGTCGTCCATCGCGTCCTTTTGCAGTTTCGAAACCAGACCGGTCAGGTCGTGCTTGATATCGCGTTCGGTCATTTCCAACAACTTCTGCGAAGCATCGGCCTTGGACAGCTTGGCGATTTTTTCCAGCTTTTCCTGCTGGCGTGCGCGGATATCCCGGATTTCATCCTTCAGGCTTTCGACCTCGGATTCCTGTCCACGCAACTTCTCGGCACGCTTGTCGAGTTCGTCGAGTTTTCTATCCAGCGTCGTCTCGCGATCTGCCAAACGGTTCTCGACTTTCTTGAGTTCTTTGCGGCGCTCGTTCTCGAGCTCGATAGCTTCGTCCTTTGCCTTGAGGACGATTGCTCTCGCCTTTTCCTGTGCCCTGGCAAGGGCTTGCTCGGCTTTGTTTTTGCTGGCCTCAGTACGCGTACGGGTGTAAACGACCGTGCCGCTCACACCACATAAAGCACCAACCACTACGGCGATGATGGCTTCTATCATATGTATCCTTCCTGCGCTCGCGTATGCCGGTTTCGGGTTCTAATCAAATGCTTCAGTCGTCAAGTCGGTCGGCGAACGCCATGTATTCAGTAAATAATCGGGGCTTGCATAGTTACAAACTGCCCCTATTGTAGCGCCTATGGACACGAACTGGCAAGTTTATTTACGAGGTGTTGTGATATTTGCTTCGTTGCCATAAAAGGGCAGGGCAATGCGGTCATTTTCGCCCCGCTGCAGGCGCTCGAGGGCCTGATTTTGCCACGCCTCGCCCATCGTCCCGACAATCGGAATCGACAGCCCATCGGCCAGCGTGTTCAGCACCGTCAGCCCGATCCTCAGGCCGGTAAAACTCCCCGGCCCTTGGTAAGCGCCGATGCCCGCAATATCTCGTAGCGACTTGTCATGCTCAGTCAATCGGTCATTCAACCAGCCGAGCAGATTTTTGGCGAGCTGCCGGTCGGCCTGCCACTCGTGATCGAACCGCTGCTCACCGTCGACCAGCGTCAGTCGGCACAGTGACGTCGACGTATCGAGCAACAGAATCATCGCAGGGCCTCCGCAAGCTGCTGGCTCACCTGTCCGCCGCTTTTCAGCGAGAGTTGGCGAACGGTGTCGCCGGTCGGTGTAATCGTCACGACAAGTCGGTCCGCTGGCAGCACCTGCTCGACCGTACCCGCCCACTCAATCACTACCGCCGTGCCGCTGGTGGCTATCGTATCAGCCAACTCATTTTGCATAATGCCAGCATCGGCCAGGCGGTAGAAATCATAGTGCACCAGCCGGCGCTGGTCGGGAGCGTCGTACAGGCGGCTGATCGTAAAGCTCGGGCTTTGCACCGCCTCATCAACGCCCATGCCGCGCGCAACGCCGCGCACCAACGTCGTCTTGCCGGCGCCCACATCACCGACCAGCTCGATAACCTCGCCGCCCTTCAACAAGCGTCCGAGTTGCTCGCCGAATTGCTGCATGTCTGCTTCTCTTTTGACCTCTATCATTCGTGCTATTATAGCCCACTTTCTCCCCTGTCAAAAAGCTCTAGTATTTTCTCAGTATCTCTTTTACAATGATAAAGATTATGCATATATCGGATGGGACACTTGAGAAGTTGCTCACCCAAAGTAAGCGCTTCCCGGTAGGTGATATAGCAGCCCTCAAAGAAGAGAGCACTCGTTTGCATAAACCCATGTATCGAGTGGCCATCGACAAGAAAATGTTCGATGATGCAACACTGACCAAGATGTTTGCCGACTATTCCGGTATCCCGCTGGTTACGCTCGACCCAAAAGAGATTCAGCCAGAAGTCCTGAACCGCATTCCCGAGCGCATCGCTCGTCAGTATCGCGCCATCCTCTTTAAAATTGACGACGCCGGGCTGATGCACCTTGCGATGGAGGATCCTGACGACGTGCAGGCCGTCGACTTCATCCAAAAACAAATCGGTGTCAACACCCGGACCTACATCGCGTCGCACGACAATATCGAGGTGGCCCTCGAGGGTTACCACGCCAACGTCGACAAGCGAGCAAGATGTCGCCGAAAACTCCCCGATTGCCCAAACGATCAACCTGCTGCTCGAATACGCCATCCGCTCTAACGCCAGTGACATCCACATCGAGCCGCGCGAGGACTACGTCCAGATTCGCTACCGAATCGACGGCGTCCTCAAGGAAGTCAACCGCCTGCCACGGAACGTCCACGCCGCCCTGGTCAGCCGTATCAAAATCTTGTCCAACCTGAAAATCGACGAACGGCGCGTGCCGCAGGACGGCCGCTTCAAAATCAAAGTGGCCGGTAAACAGTACGCCCTACGCGTCAGCACACTGCCGATTACCGACGGCGAAAAAGTGGTCATGCGTATCCTTGATGAGTCAAACCAAGCCGTCAGCCTGAAGGACCTGGGCTACTGGGGTTATTCGATGAAGGTCATCACCGACGCCATTCACCAGCCGCACGGCATGATTCTGGTCACTGGTCCGACCGGTAGCGGTAAGTCGACCAGTCTGTTCAGCGCGCTCACGCAGCTGAACCACCCCGATATCAACATCAGCACCATTGAGGATCCGGTCGAGTATCGTATCACCGGCGTTAACCAGACACAAACCAACGAGGCGGCTGGCATGACCTTTGCCGGCGGTCTGCGCGCCCTGCTCCGTCAAGACCCCAACGTCATCATGGTCGGTGAGATCCGTGACGGCGAAACGGCCAACCTGGGCATCCAGGCCGCCCTAACCGGACACTTGGTCTTTAGCACGCTACACACCAACAACGCCGCTACCGCCCTACCCCGTCTGCTCGACATGGATATCGAGCCGTTCCTGATTGCCAGTGTCATCCGTGCCATCGTCGGTCAGCGACTGGTCCGTCGGCTCGACAAGACGAAGCGTGTCGCGTATCAGCCGACCGAAGAGGACAAACAAGCTATCATCCGCACCTTCCATCTAGATTCGCCGCAAGCCTTCGCGATCGTGCATGCGCTGGAAAAACAAGCCGCCGCCGAGGGTATCGGTGGTGACACGCCGCTCAGCACCACGCCCCAGGACATTACTACCCTCTATAAGGTCGGCGCGTACGAAGATGAGACCGGCAAACACGACGGATTCAAGAGCCGTGTCGGTATTTATGAAGTGCTCAACAACAGTCCAGCCATCCAAAAACTTATCACGTCCAGCGCGACCAGTAGCCAGCTCCAAGCGCAGGCTATTTCAGAGGGTATGGTGACGATGCAAACCGACGGGCTGATCAAGGCGCTGCGCGGCGAGACAACAATCGAAGAAGTCTTAAGGGTAACCAAGGAGTAAACTATGCCGACATATGAATACACAGCCATGTCAGAGACCACCAACAAGACAACCAAAGGGGTGATGGAAGCCGCCGACCAGGCGGGCGTCGTGGGGGCGCTCAAAAAACTCCACCTGCGGCCACTCAGTGTCGCGCCCCAGCGTAAATCGGCGTCGTTCCTCAACAAACTGACGGCATCGAGCAAAGTGAAGTCTGACGACCTCGTCATCTTTACCAGGCAGCTCAGCGCCATGGTTGGCGCCGGCGTGCCGCTTCTACGGTCCCTGAACTCACTCGAGCAACATTGTGAAAGCCCTGCCCTCAAGGGCGTGCTCGGCAGCGTCATCAAGGAGGTCGAGGGCGGCTCGACCCTCGGTGACGCGCTGGATAAACACCCCCGGACGTTCAGCGAGGTCTACGTCAACATGGTTAGGGCAGGTGAGTCGGCCGGTATTTTGGACGACATCCTGAAGCGGTTGGCCATTCAGCAGGAGAAAAACGCCTCGATCCGCAAAAAGGTGAAGGGTGCCATGGCCTACCCGACGGTCCTCTTGGTCATCACGGTCCTCGCGTTCTTTGGCCTGATGATATTCATCATCCCCCAGATCGGCAATATTATCAAGAATCTTGCCGGCCCCGATGCCTCGTTGCCGCCCCTGACGCAAGCCATGCTTGGCATCAGCAGCTTTTTGCTACAGTACGGCGTTCTTGTCCTCATTGCGTTGATTGCGGGCGTATATGGACTGCTGCGCTACATCAGAACCCCTCCCGGCAGAAAAATGTTCCATCAATTTGTCCTACGCGTACCGGTGCTCAACACCATCATACGTAAAGTCATCGTCGCCCGGTTTGCGCGCACCTTTTCGGCGCTGAGCGGAGCCGGCGTATCCGTCATCGAAACCATGACGGTGACGGCCCATGCGCTCGGTAACGTCGTCTACGAAGAGGAACTGCTGAGCGCGGTTGACGAGGTCAAAAACGGCAAGCAATTGTCGGTGATTATGGAAGCTGGCGGCCTGTATCCGTCAATCGTGTCGCAGATGCTAGCAGTCGGTGAAGAGACGGGCCAGACCGACCAAGTGCTCGTCAAGGTCGCAGAATTTTACGAGGAAGAGGTTGACACCGCCATCAACAGCATGAGCTCAATTATCGAGCCCGTAATGATCGTCATCATGGGTGGCGCTGTCGGTCTGATTGCCGCCAGCGTCATGGGGCCGATTGCCAACCTCGCCAACCAAATTAAAGGCTAGCATAAGCAACATCAACCGTGTTACAATAACACCGTATAACCGCGCGTGGGTATCATGACAAGATTATTCTTCAAAGACAAACCACTTATCGGGCTCGATATCGGCAACACGGACATGAAAATCATGTCCATAGATATTAGCCGCCAGTTCGTCACCGGCTACGGTGTCATGGATCTTGACCCATCACAAATCAAGCGAACCCTCGATGGCGAGGGTGATTATTTGTTGACAAGCCTCCAGACACTCCTCGAGCGGAAACTAGTCGGTACCCTGCTCAGCGATCAAGTCGTGCTCGGTATCCCCACCTCTAGGACCTTTTCTCGTACGTTCACCGTACCGGTCAGCGCCGAGCAAACCCTCAAAGATGCCGTTGCCCTCGAGGTTGGCCAGTACATCCCACTCCCGATCAACCTCCTGTATGTTGATTATGAAGTTATCGAGCGCAACAAAGACACACTTACCGTCATCATGAGCGCCGTGCCGCGGATACTTATCGACAAGGTGCTTGCCGCGTGCGAAACCGTCGGCCTGACGGTCGCGATGATCGAACCGACCATCAACGCCGTTGCCCGTGTGCTGCATTCGACCGAAGAGGGTTACCTGCCAACCGTTATCGTCGACATCGGCGCGACAAACACTGACATTGCCGTTTTGGATGGCTCGGTTCGCATTACGGGCGGCATCACGACCGGTGGCAACACCTTTACGCTGAATATCGCCAAGAAGCTCGGCGTCACCCTGGAAAACGCACACCAACTGAAGGTCCTGAACGGTCTTTCGCCGGGGCCCAAGCAATCAAAAATCGAGGCAGCTCTAAAACCATCTCTCAAAAGCATCGTTACCGAAACGCGCAAGGTCATTCGTTACTACAATGAGCGCCTCAGTAGTGAACGCCGGCTCGAGCAGGTTTTGGTTGTCGGCAGCGGCAGCAACGTCCCCGGTATCGGTGACTTTTTCACCAACGAGCTGGTGATGCCCGCCCGCACAGCTAACCCATGGCAAGAGCTGAACTTCGGCGAGTTGCCGCAACCCGCCAAGCAGTTCCGATCTAGGTATATCGGCGTTGCCGGTCTGGCGAACATGCCGAAGGGAGCGATGTGGCAATGATCAACCTGCTACCCGACGAAATCAAAGGTGAAATTAAAGCCGGCCGCGCGAACGTAATACTGCTGCGCTATAACTTATTATCACTCGTAGCGTTCACCATACTCGCCGCGTTTTGCCTGCTGTTTTACGTATTGCTACAGAGCGCCCAGACTCACGCTGTCGCGACGAGTAGCAACAACACCGCTAAAGCATCCACACTCGACAACGTACGCAAGGCCGCGGATGATTACCGTAGCAACCTCTTGATCGCAAAACAAATACTGAACAACAGCGTCAATTACACGTCAACGATTCTGGAGATTACCAAGCTGATTCCCAAGGGGGTCGTGCTGGATAACATTAATATTTCGAATGGTATTGTAGGCCAGCAGACTACATTTGGGGCCCACGCACTTACCTACTCCGCCGCGACCGACCTCAAGCACAGCTTCGAGAACTCGAAACTATTTTCAAACGTCTACTTCCAGAAACTGAACGACGAGAACAAAGAAGGTGCCTCGCCGAAACCGTACCCGATCGCGATTACTATCAGTGCCAAATTAAATCAGGTGGTGAACTAATGCTAAAAAAACAGATGGATGGAATGACTGCCAAAAAGCTCCGCATAGCCTTAATAGTCTCTATGGCTCTGATTTTTGTGCTATCCGGCGTTGGATTTTATTTTGTTCGCAATCTGCTCGCTAACTACGCATTACAGGTCCAGCAGGACAATCAGACCGCAGCCCTCAGTAATAGTGACGTAACTCGCCTGCAAGAGCTCCAGAAGCAACTGAACGACAACCAGGTAGCCGTCAAGCGCGCACAAAGTATCGTTGCCGACAGCCAACACTATCAATACCAAAATCAGATCATCAATGATTTGTCCGCCTATGCAAAACAAGCCGGTCTAGGTATCGAATCGTTTACATTCGACTCCTCCACAGGTTCCACGGGTACCACGCCAACAGCGGCAGCCGGCGGACAAGCGGCAGCCGTCGGTGGTAACTCATCGGCGCCAGCCAGCGACAGCGCAGTTTTGCCTCTCTCAGCACTCGGCGCAGCTTCAAGTCTAAAGCCGATGCCCGCAAACCTAAAGGCCATCACAGCAACGATCACCCTCAAAAAGCCCACCGGCTTCACCTCTGTCATGAACTTTTTCCACTTGATCGAGCTTAACCTGACAAAAATGCAACTTGGCAGCCTAGCGTTTACCTATGATAGATACAGCGACAGACCCGGCCTGACCCTGGGCCCAATAGTGGTGGAGGTATACACGCGATGACGCAACAGCTCTATACACTTATAAGTAGCATTAAAAGGTTTTTTGCAATGCACCATGCCGTCCTCTTTGTGTCGTTCGTCGGAATTGCACTTTCTGCAGCCCTTTATTTCCTGTACGACGTTCTCAACACCTCCAACGTTGACGCCTCTGCGACACAAAGCACCATCCAGCCGTTCGACAAGCAAACGGCGGACAAGATAAAAAACCTGCGGGATAGCAATGACACGCCCGCCCAGCTAACCTTCCCCTCGTCACGTCCCGACCCATTCGTTGAACAGTAAAGCGCGGTATACTAGAAGTATGTTAATCAGCGGATCACAACTGACCGATACCCCTATTATGGGGCTGCAAACGGGCAAAGAGCTGGCCCGGACGAGCACTGCTGTGGTCAACCCGCACAACCTGACTATCATCGGCTACCGTATCTCCGGTCCACACCTCGATCACGACCCGTCATACCTGCGTGTCGCCGACATCCGCGAAATGGGCAGCCTAGGCATAATTATCGACAGCAGCGATGAATTCTTGGAGCCAGATGATATTATCACCGACAAAGCGATTTATGAATTGGAATTCACGCTCGAAGGCAAACAGGTGATAGATGAGCGCCGCCATAAAGTTGGGAAGGTCACTGATTACGTCGTCGATATCGATAGTTTCGTTATCCAACAGCTGATCGTCAAAAAACCACTACTGAAAAGTTTTAACGACGATGAATTGCTAGTAAAGCGTAGCCAAATCGTCGAGGTCAACGACACGACGATTGTCATTCGATCCGGCGCGGTCAAAGACAAACTGCCGGCGACAGCCGACCGCCACTACACGAACCCCTTCCGGCAAACAAAACCGCAGGCCGAAGCAGCTGAAACGAAATAATCTCGCTGCTTTTTATGTAATTTTATTATACACATCATGTCCCATGGGACATGATGTGTATAATATCAGTCATCATTTTCATGATTATTAAGGGCGGATTTGATGTCGTCATAGCTGAAGCCTTGACGCGCCAGGTACTGGATGAACTTTTGTTCATTGGGGTATTTGGCACGTTTTTTGGCGATGGTTTTTTGCAGCTCATCCCTGTCGCTCCTACCTGATTCGGCCAAATACCGCTCGATGATCGCCCGCTCGACGCCTTTTTGCTGCAGTTCAGCCTGCAGTTTGCGGCGGCTAGTACCTTTGGTCAAATTGCGGTTTTCGACCCAATAGTGAGTGAACTTTTCGTCGTCGATGTAGCCTTTTTCCGTCAATCTATCATAAACCCGATCTGCGACGGCCTGACTGACACCTGGTCGTTCTTTCAGCTCGCCCGTGCGCCGACTTTTGACTTTGGTCGTGCGTGTTTTGCGATACAAGTAGTTTCGCACTTCACGCGCCGAATGCGGCCGCATCAGACAGTATTCCAAAGTCCTGACGTAAAATTTTCCAAACTGACTCTCGATTTCCAGGTCGGCCAGTTCCTGCTCGCTATATTCTTTGCCAACCTTAATGCCTAAATCACCAACTTGAAAAACATCCAGACTGAACCGGTACTTCCCGTCTACCATCACATTGACCCGGTTCGGGTCTCTTTGCTGGATAGTGAGGCTAGTGATTTTCACTCGGCTGAAATTCCTCTGGAATTTCTGACTTGATTAACTGAGCGATATCGACCAATTCTTCAGTTGATGTTACGGATCGACTGCCGGGCCGATATAAGAATTCCCTTGGTTCGTACTGTGTAATCCCAGTATCGCCTAGCACCCTGGGTACGACATGCAAATGGAAATGTGAAACAGACTGGCCGAAATCGCTGCCTTCATTCCAAGCACAATTAAACCCCTTGGCGGCAACCGCTTTTCGAAGCGCATTCTGCACGACTACTGCCAGCTCAAGAATAGCTAACCTTTCGTCTGAATTTATCTCCTCTAGCGACGCGACGACACGTTTCGGCGCGATCAGACTATGGCCAGGCGTGATTGGCATGTTTGTCGGAAACGCAAATGCGAACTCATTCTCCGCAAAAACACGCCCCTCTTTGACTATCGTCGTCGTAAAGACCGATTGATGTAACTCGGCCACCTATGTCTCCTGTTCGGCTACTTTTTCCCGGACTTTCTTTTCGATTTCGGCGAGAACCTTGGGATTTTCTTTCAGGTAGACTTTGGTGGCTTCGCGGCCTTGGCCAATTTTGGCGTCGTTATAGTCAAACCACGCACCGGCTTTGCCGACAATTTCGTGCTGAACGGCCAAGTCCAGCACATCGCCGGTATTGGAAATACCTTCGTTATACATGATGTCGAATTCGGCCACGCGAAAGGGCGGCGCGATTTTATTTTTCACAATTTTGACTTTGGTACGGTTACCGATGATGTCCTCACTGTTTTTGATTTGACCGATGCGTCGGATGTCGATACGGACGGATGCGTAGAATTTCAACGCGTTGCCGCCTGTCGTCGTTTCGGGGTTGCCAAACATGACACCGATTTTCATACGGATTTGGTTAATGAAAATGACGGTCGTTTTGGACTTGCTAATGATGCCCGTCAGTTTACGCAGTGCTTGGCTCATCAGCCGCGCCTGCAATCCCATGTGGCTATCGCCCATATCGCCGTCAATTTCGGCCTGCGGTACGAGTGCGGCGACCGAGTCGACGACGACCAGATCAACGGCATTGGAGCGAACCAAGGTTTCGGCGATTTCCAGCGCCTGCTCGCCGTTGTCCGGCTGGCTGACGAGGAGGTTGTCGGTATCAACGCCCAGTTTCTTGGCGTAGGATGGGTCGAGTGCGTGCTCGGCGTCGATGAAGGCCGCCGTGCCGCCCGACTTTTGGACCTGCGCGATCGCGTGCAGGGTTAGTGTCGTCTTGCCCGAGCTTTCCGGTCCGTAAATCTCAATGATGCGGCCCTTCGGATAGCCGCCACCCAGGGCAAGGTCCAGACTGAGCGCCCCCGAGGGAATCAGCTCCACGTCCACTTTATGCGCCTCGCCGAGTTTCATGATTGACCCGTCACCGAACTGTTTGGTGATTTGGTCCATCGCTAATCCTAGCGCCTTTAATTTCGCGTCATTTGATCCTTTACCAGCATCGACCACGGCCGTTTTCTCGGTCTTTTTCGCCACTTACATAGTCCCTTCCGTCATTAAAAACTGTTTCTATTATACACGATGCCATGTCTGCTATAATATGCCTAATGAATTCAGCGAAAACCTCGCGCCAATCCGGCTTTACGGTCATCGAACTCATCGTGATCGCGGCTGTGTGTGCGCTGGCGGCGTTTCTCGTCTTTTTCCAAATCAACAAGCTGACCGTTGCCAACCAGGACGCGCAGCGCAAGACGGCCATCAACGCGATGTACTATGCCCTCGAAGAGGTCTACTATAAAGAACATAGCTACTACCCTTCGACGCTCACAAAATCAACACTACCATCAGTCGACCCGAGCTTGTTCACTGATCCGGACGGCTTTACGCTGGGCCAGGACGTCCTCAGCAAAGACGAGCTACAAAAGCTCATCAATAACGGCAATACTAGCGATGATACCGCAAAGCGTCTCACATCGCTCAATGCCGGCAAAGAACCGAACTACCACTACGAACCATCCGACTGCAGCACCGACGGCAAGTGCAAAAGCTACACGCTCCGCGCCGACCTCGTCGGTGAGGCGCAATACGTCAAGAAAAGCCGCAGCCACTAGAGCTATTCGGCGGTTGAGCTACTTTTTTTGAATTCCTCGATGGAATTGTTTATTAGTTCGAGCTTGTGTTTGGGGTTTGCGACAAACTGCAATTGATAGGCGGTCTCTTCACCTTCGATATTGAGCCGAATCGACCCGAAATTAAAAATGTTTTGCAGGATACCGGTCTGCGTATAGCTGGCGTCCCCAATATTCGACAGGCCCACCGTCTGCTCATTATGTGCGAACAAACTAAGCTGCGCCTCCTGGATGATACACTCATTCGTCAAATAGAACTGATTATTCATATAGACCCACACGACGATGTAGGTGCCAAGCCCGATGAGGATGAGGACAAGCATCGCAACCAACAGCACCGACTCGAAAGGCAGGTTGTTGTGGGGAGCAAGCAGAGGGTAGGCAGCCAGGCCCAAAATGACAAGCAGCGCCAATACCCCGCCGCCGAGCAGCGGTGCCACCAGCCCGATCCAGTGACGGGGGACTTCGGTAATGACGTACTCGCGTTTGCTGAGGTTTAGTGTCGGATATTTTTTGACCGAGTCATCGTGCAGCTGCTGAATATTGTCATCGTTTTTGTCTGGTGTTGTCATAATAATTTAATTATAGCAATTCCTGCTGCGGCTGTTTGCCGAGGTGCTTGGCGGCCTTGGGCGTCACCCGTCGTCCACGCGGCGTTCGTTCAATCAAGCCGACTTGCATCAGGTACGGTTCATGGAAGTCCTCAATCGTACTGGCTTCGTCACCCGTCAGTGCGGCAATCGTCGTTAGCCCGACTGGATTATGACCGTAGTTCTCGAGCATACTTTCCAGCAGTCGGCGGTCGGCCGGATCAAGCCCCAGCTCGTCGACTTCCAGCAACTGCAATGCCTGCGTCGTAATCACCGTATCGATAATGCCGTCACCGTTGATGTCGGCGTAGTCGCGCACGCGCCGCAGCAGGCGGTTAGCGATACGCGGCGTCAGACGGGCGCGACCGGCCAACATGTCGGCCGCCGTCGTATCAATTTTGCTGCCCAGCAGTCCCGCCGCCCGCGTTATAATCTGTGCGATTTCCTGCGGCGAATAAAATTCCAGTCGGTGATGAAGACCGAAGCGGTCGCGCAGCGGTCCGGTCAGTGCGCCGGCACGGGTAGTCGCGCCAATAACGGTGAATTTCGGTAGGTCCAGCCGCACGCTGCGCGCCGCCGGGCCTTTGCCGATAACGATGTCAAGTTTGAAATCCTCCATCGCCGAATACAGCACTTCCTCGACCGCCCGACCGAGTCGATGAATTTCGTCGATAAACAGAATATCGCCGTCGGCCAGATTCGTCAGGATGCTCGCCAGGTCGCCCGTCCGTTCAATCGCCGGTCCGGCCGTCACGCGCAGGCCGGCGCCCATCTCGTTGGCGATGACCGTGGCCATTGTCGTCTTACCCAAACCTGGCGGCCCGTACAGCAATATGTGGTCCACCGGCTCGCCGCGCTTTTTGGCGGCGGCGATGGCGAGCTGCAAATTCTTTTTCAAATGCTCTTGACCGACATAGTCAGCAAACGTCTGCGGACGCAGTGTCAGTTCAATAACTTGTTCGTCGTTATCGTCATCTTGTACGGACGTGTCGACGATTCGTTCGATTGCCATTAGCACCAGTATACCACCGGCGGGGTGGTATACTGGTGCTAATGGTTAAAAAGAATAGGGCAGGCTGGCTATTTATTGGGGCAATCGGCGTCGTTTTTGGCGATATCGGCACCAGTCCGCTCTACGCCCTGCAAACGATTTTTGGCGTCTCAAAATTCAGCCTGAGCGCGGCCGACATCATCGGCGTCATTTCCCTCATCCTCTGGTCGGTCACATTGGTTGTGACCGTGAAATACGTCGGCTTCATGATGTGGGCAAGCGACAACGGCGAAGGCGGCATCATGGCGCTCAGCGCGCTGATTAATCGGACAACCATCGGCAAGCACAGAAAGCTGTTTCTCACCCTACTCGCACTGGTCGGCGTCTCGCTGTTTTACGGCGACAGCGTCATCACGCCCGCGATATCCGTGTTGTCGGCGGTCGAGGGGACGCGGTTATTCGCGCCCGCCTTTTCCGCGTATATTATGCCGCTGACCGTCTTTATTCTGGCCGGCTTATTCCTGTTGCAAGCGCGCGGCACCGGTCGCATCGGCGCCCTGTTCGGACCGATCATGACCGTCTGGTTCGCGGTGTCGGCGCTCGGCGGCCTGGGACAAATTATTGCCTACCCGACTGTGCTGCAGGCGCTGCTCCCGACCACGGCGCTTAATTTCTTTAGCCTGCACCCCGCTGGAGGCTTCATAGCCATGGGCGCTGTCATCCTGGCGATTACCGGTGCCGAGGCGCTCTACGCCGACATGGGGCATTTCGGGCGACCAGCTATCGAGCGCGCCTGGCTGCTGCTGGTGTTTCCCGCGCTGCTGCTGAATTACATGGGGCAGGGCGCGCTGGTTGTCCAACATCCGGAGGCGATCAGCAGCTCCTACTTCCTACTCTTCCCGGCATGGCTTCACCTGCCTGTCGTCCTGCTGGCGACCATCGCCACATTGATTGCCTCGCAGTCAGTCATCAGCGGCGCCTTCTCGCTAACGCGCCAAGCGGTGCAGCTCGGTTTCGCCCCGCGACTGACGATTCTGCACACGTCGGATGAAGAGGCGGGACAAATTTACGTGCCGGCCCTGAACTGGCTCATTGCCGTTCTCGTACTATGGATTGTTGTCCTGTTCGGCACCTCGGCAAATCTGGCGGGCGCCTACGGTATGGCCGTCAGCGGTACACTAGCCATCGATACTATCCTGTTACTGGTGGTCATGCGCCGCCTATGGAAACGACCGACGCTGCTTGTCGCGGCCACAGCATTGGTATTCGTCAGTCTTGACATCATTTTCCTCACCTCCAGCTCCACGAAGATTATCCATGGCGCCTGGTTGCCGCTGCTGATCGCTGCCGCCGGCTACACGTTGCTGACGACTTGGTATCGCGGCCACACGTTCGTCAGCCGCGAGCGTGCGCGAACAGAAGGCACGCTGCGCAGCTTCGTACACAAACTGCGGCACAGTAATACGCCGCGCATTCCTGGCTATGCCGTTTACCTCGGCCATCACGTCGGTAACGCACCGCTGGCCCTGCACGAGACTGTCGAGCAGCTGCATGAGCTGCACGAAAAAGTCGTCATCGTCACCGTCCAGACCAGCGACAAACCGCATGTGCCAGAACATTCCCGCATCATCTTTGACGGCCTGGGCCATCCGGACGACGGCGTCAGTCACGTAACGCTGCAGTTCGGCTACAAGGACACGCCAAACGTGCCGCGCGCACTGGAAGTTACCCGAGACAAAAGTGACGAAGTTGATTTCGACCCGAACGAAGCAACCTACTTCACGTCAATCAGCCAGCCATTCATCGTCAAAAATCATCGCATGGCCAAGTGGCGCAAACTGCTCTACCTCTTCATGGATCGCAACGCCAACAACCCGTCGAACTACTTCAAATTACCGCTCGACCGTACGGTTGAAATGCGGACATTTTTGGAGCTGTAACTAGTTTTTCAAAGCCTGCGTCACGCGGTCGGCCGTCGACAAGTCGGTCGGGACGCCCTCAAGGGCACGGGTCGCATCGGCCAAATTGTAACCCAAAGCCATCAGCGCTTCGAGCGCCTCGTCGGTATGCGCCATTTGCTGCGATGTGCCGACGTTCGATGTGTCGTAGCGCAGTGGCAGACCGACCTTGTCGGACAAATCCACCACGACACGTTCGGCGATGCGTTTACCGACGCCCGAAGCCTTGGCGACGAAGGCGCCGTCACTGTTGGCGATCGCATTGCGCACCACTTCACTGTCAGCCAGCGACAAAATCGACTGCCCTGCTTTCGGCCCGACGCCTTGCACGGTAATCAATAGTTCAAATAATTTCTTGGCCGCCAGGGTACTAAAGCCGTAGAGTTCCTGCACCTGCTCGCGAATGTGATGGTAGGTATAGAACTTTACCTTTTCATTCAGCACCGCGCGGTCGTAATCACCCGCCGCCACGCTCACTTCATAGCCGACACCGTGGACGTCAACGATCACCGACGTAATTAATTTTTCTGTCACAGTTCCCTCAACGTGTGCAATCATGTCATTTATTATGGCACAGTTTAGGAAAATACGCCGTACTGTGTTATAACCATAAACATTAACAAAAGGAACTATTATGGTTGAGAAAGAACAACAACCCGTATCAAATGGCCTGGCCGTCGCGTCGCTCGCAGTCGGTATCTTTGCATTTTTGCTAAGCTGGACTGCCGTCTTCGGACTCCCCGTCTCGGTTGTCGCAATCGCCTTTGGCGTCGTCGCTCTCGTCAACAAACAGGACAACAATATGGCCATCGCCGGACTCGTGCTCGGCATCGTCTCCTTTGTGGTTTCAGCCGTCCTGCTGGCCGTCGCGCTCCTCGGTATGAACGGCGATCCCTCACAGGCGATACCGCAAGTGCACGGCCGGCCCATGCACGTCGTGCTCTATCAAGACCAAAGCTACTGACAGCCTTCTATTGGCCAAAGAAGCCGTGGTCATTACCGTAGCCATTACCGTTGCTATTGCCGTTATTTACGGTGGTGACGACGTAATTCAACGATGCGGTGACGCCGGACTCCGATGGGTCTGCGGGTATAAACGTGGCGGTGATCGTATGGCTGCCCGCGGCCAGTGGCGTAACGACCTGTGCGGTTCCGTTAAAAACCGGGAAGGGTGCGCCGAGTGTTTGTGAGCCGTCCATGAACCGTACCACACCTGTCGCGGAATTGTCTGACAGTTGCGCCGTGATCGTGACGACCGGACTTTGCGACGAGCCGCTGGGCGGATTGGCGCTCAAACTCATCTGGAGGCCTGATGACGCTTGGGATGTTTCAGACGGCGTAGGGGTTGGCGATGGGCTACTGGGCGAACAGTGATCCGACGGCAGAGCCGTTGAGAGGAACCATTCCTGGTAGGTACTGCCTTTGACCGCGTTATCGGCCAGACCGTGATTGCTCGTACAGACGTCGCGCTGTACAACGCCCGACGGCGCGGTAAACTTCGTATCGACGCCGGCCAGTATCGAGCCCATAGCTTTAGTGAATATCGGACCAGCCATGATGGCACTACCGTTCGCCATGACACTATTGTCATTGTTGCCGACCCAGGTGCCGATCGCCAGCTGCGGCGTGTAGCCGATCGCCCAGGCATCGCGGTCATCGTTCGTCGTTCCGGTCTTGACCGCCACGGTCTTCACGGCGTGCGTTTTCCCGTCGTACACGGTCAAAGAATTGCCAAAAATCAGTGCGCGCGCGGCGTTATCGGACAAGATGTTTGATATCAGGAATGCCCCCTGCGGACTGATGACTTGTTTTGACTGCTCTTTTGCCTTAAATGTTTGCTCGCCGTACTTGGTGCTAATCGTTCTGATGACAGTAGTGCCGAACTGCTTGCCGCCGTTAGCGAACGCGGCATACGCGTTGGTCATCATCAGCGGTGATGCTTCGGCAGAACCCAGCGCCAGCGACAGTCCGTAGTCATTCTTTTTGGAATCAACCGATGAAATGCCCATACGCTGCGCGTCGCTCACGGCATTGTCAATGCCGTATTTCTGCAGGACTTCAACGGAAGGAATATTGAGCGACTCGTTGAGCGCGGTCCGCACCGTGACGTCGCCGCGAAACTTCTTGTCAGCATCAAGCGGTACATAGCCGCCGCCAAAGTCAGTCTTTTCG
>Ga0335070_10000969_pt1 | contig 32846 bp, 28 predicted proteins | sample Lox_Sample_13_FD_206722 | JGI IMG/M metagenome (GOLD analysis project Ga0335070, IMG submission 206722) | Soil microbial communities from Loxahatchee National Wildlife Refuge, Florida, United States - Lox_Sample_1.3 | ecosystem: Environmental > Terrestrial > Soil > Wetlands | place: USA... | reverse complement strand
AGGCGATACGGTGGTGCTTTCCTCGCGCATCATTCCCGGGAACGAGAAGGCCATCTATCGCATGATCGACCACCTCTTTCGGCGGGAGGCCTATGTCATCTACGAAGACGGATCGTTCCCGCCCGTGCACGTGAGCGGACACGCCAGCCAGGAGGAACTGAAGCTCATCATCAATCTGGTTAAGCCCAAGTACTTCATCCCCATTCACGGCGAGTACCGGCAATTGAAGCTGCACGCGGAACTGGCCGGTGCGATGCACAACTCGGTGGGGAATGTGATCCTGATCGAAAGCGGCGACATTCTGGAGTTCGATGAACTGGGCGCGCGCAAGGTGGGACGAGTCAACGTAGGCCGGGTCTGCATCGATTCCGGCTCACCGACCGACGTAGTGGAAGACCTCATCATCAAAGACCGGCGGCACTTAAGCGAGGACGGCATCGTGCTGCCGATCATTGCCATCAACAAGCTCTCGGGCCGCGTCGAGACTCCGGCGGAAATCGTCACCCGCGGCTTCAACGTGGGAGAAGATGGCCTGATGGATGGCGCCCGCCAGATCGTGATGCAGACGCTGGAGCAGTCGAGCGAGGAAGAAAAAGCCGACTACGGCGTAATTAAAGAAAAGATTCGGGCGGACCTGAAGCGTTACATCTCCAAGCAAACCCAGCGGCGACCGTTGATTATGCCGGTGATACTGGAGATATGATTACGGGAAAACAGTCCCAGATGCCGTAGCCGCGCCGGCAATTCTGATCTTCCTACATCAGCGGGTTGGACCAGCGTAGCCCCGGGAAGCGTGCAAAGTCCCGATCTGTGGTGTAGAGGGTCCCCCCATATTCCACGGTCAACGCAGCCAGATGCGCATCGCTGACGAGTGCTCCCGGGGCTTGTCCCTCAACGATCATCTGGCGAAACAGCAGCCAATGTTCGTCGCCTGGTGCCAGTACACGGATGTTCGGCTGTTCAAGCCAGTGGTCGACGACTTGCACGGCCTCCTCAAGAGTGAAGCGCTCCCCGGGAATCCTGGGATTGGTCATGATACGAAGGAAGGCGCTGATTGTCTGCCATGGCAGACTCACAGGCGCTGTCCCAGAAAATGCTTCTTCGATCCACGCCCGCGCTTTTGAGTGATGGATCGAGGCACTGTCGTAGGCATAGAGGAGAACATTCGCGTCGAGAACAATCACCGGTGCGCCGGACCTTCCAAGGTTTCGAGCAACTGCTCAACGTTGTCGTAGGCCAGACCCGGAGGTAATCCCAGCCTTCTGGGGGCGACCACAAACGGCTTCCGAGAGGGGCGCTTCGAAGCCGTCAACCCCAGGCGAAGAAAGTGGTTAACGACCTCTTTGAACGAGGCGCCCGAGCGCCGGCTCTCCTTCTCCAAGAGTCTGGCCACGTCGTCATCCAGCGAAAGCGTAGTTCGCACATCGTGATGCTATATTAATAGACATCATGATGTCAAGATACTCTGGCGGATCGCTCACCTCGGCACTGAACCCCGGCCTTGCAAAAACCGCAATGGCGAGGCACCCTCGAATATCGTCATGGTTACGCTAGCCGATATCCGCGAAGCTCAGGCCCGCTTGCGAGGAGTCACGGTCCGCACAGGCCTGATCGAGTTCCCTCACGCCTCCGCGCGGCCTGGCGACAAGCTCTACCTCAAGCCGGAGAATCTGCAGCCCATCGGCGCCTTCAAGCTGCGCGGCGCCTACAACAAGATCGCATCGCTCACCGAGGAAGAACGCAGGCGTGGGGTGATCACATACTCCAGTGGCAATCATGCGCAAGGAGTGGCCTACGCCGCGCGGGCGCTGGGCACGAAGGCAGTCATTGCAATGCCGGAAAATGCGCCTGCCATCAAGCTCAAGGCAACCACTGCCCTGGGAGCGGAAATCGTACTAGCTGGAACCACCGGGGTAGCCCGCCAGGCCAAGGCCGAGGAGCTTGCGGCACAGCATGGCTATGTGATGGTGCCTCCCTTCAACGACGAAAAAATCATTGCCGGTCAGGGGACAATCGGGCTGGAAATTCTGGGGGATTTGCCGAGCGTGGAAACCGTACTTGTGCCGGTCGGCGGGGGAGGCCTGATTAGCGGCGTCGCGACGGCCGTCAAGCTCAGCAAGCCTGCGATTAAGGTCATTGGCGTGGAACCGGAGCTCGGCGCCGACGCGCAGGCCAGCCTGCGGGCAGGTAAAATTGAGCGGTTTCCGGCGGAGCAGGTAACCTGCACCATTGCTGACGGCTTGCGTGCCCAGTATGTAGGCGAGATCAATTTCGAGCACATCCGGCGCTATGTCGACGACATCGTGACCGTGAGCGAAGATGAGATTCGCGAGGCCGTCCGCCGGCTGGCGGAAAACCCGAAGACAATCGCCGAACCGAGTGGCGCTGTGACCACCGCCGCGTTTCTCTTTCATCGGCCGCAGTTGCCGGAGACAAAGGTCAATGTAGCAATCATCAGTGGCGGAAATATCGACCCCGAGACGCTGGCGGAGATTCGGGCGAGCTGAAAAGTGAAGATCAAATTTCTATGAGGCGAAATTCCGGGAGAATCCTGGCTTCCCTGCTGTTCTTAACTATCGCAGCCTGGGGCCAAACCCCGCGCGGCACGTTGCTGCGGCGCGCCAACATCTATCTGTCGCCGGACAGCGGGTCCGCCAAGCTAGCCGAGATCGATCGCGGCCGCGAGGTCACGATTCTCGGCACCAGCCGCGACTTTCTCCACGTGGAAGCCATACTGACACAGGAGCGCATCATTACTGGATGGATTCTCGATAAGGGCATCATCCGCAATTCCACGCAGGATGGCGACAAGATTCTCTACGGCGAGGCTGTCGATTCCGAAGATCAGGCCAGCCAGCGCCGCGGACGTCGCGGCGCGGCGCAGGACGCGATGCATCTCTACTATCGCGTCTACGATCTCTTCCCCACTTCCCCACTCGCTGCTCAAGCGCTGTACCGCGCGGCCGACATCCGCTGGCAACTGGATAAAGTCGACATCATGACTAAACCTTCGGCCCGCGAACAGGAAGCCTTTCTGCGTGGCGAAATCGAAGATCGCTGGATGAAAGAAGTGATCAAGAAATTTCCCGGCACCAGGTGGGCTGATCTGGCAGCTTTTCAGTTGATCGACAACAAGCTGTGTGGCGACTGGCAGGGCCAGTCCAAGTGCCCGGTAAAAGAAGCCGAGATTTACGAGAACTACGCCAAGGATCACCCCCAGTCTCCCGCAACCCCGGAGGCGCTCTACGACGCCGCCTGGCGCTGGTCAGCGCTGATCGAGATCTACAAGACAGAAACCGAAGCCAAGAAATCTGACGACGCCAAATCGAGGGCCGTGGCGCTCGCCCAGCGGGTAGCTTCCCAGTACGCGCAGAGTGACTGGGGCATCCGCGCCGCCCGGTTGGTTTATCTGATCCAGCAAGGGATCCCGACTTGGGGAAACGAGCAGCAGTAGGACCGGATGTCACTGGCAAGGCAGTTCCGCACCGATCCTGGTCTGATAAGAACATTTTGGGTCGGGCATGGCTTCAGCCATGCCACCAGAAGCCCGTAAACATCGGGTTTCAGCCACTGAGCGTTTCGCGCAGCCGCAGCTTCAGCGGACAGACTGCCCATCCCTACGGTATTCTGGCCATCCACCTCCTGGAGGGAGCTTGAACGACTACCTGCTGTCGCTGATCCTGGGCATCGTTGAAGGGCTTACCGAATTTCTTCCCGTCAGTTCCACAGCTCACCTGCGCATCGCCGAAGTCCTGCTTCACCTGCGTTTGGGCGACGGCTATTGGAAGATGTATTCCATCGTCATTCAACTGGGCGCGATTTTGTGCCTGCCGGTCTACTTCCGCAGCCGTATCGCGAAATTTCTCTCGACTTTTCCGTCCGGGGAGCGCGGGGATCGAACGGCTTTAACCCATCCTCTGAGCTTGACCTTGATCGCGTTTGTGGTCACCGCCATTCCATCCTTCCTGCTCACCAAGGTCATCGGCAAACACCTGGAAAGCTTGGCGATCATGGGTTGGTCTTTACTGGTCGGCGGAGTCGTCATGTGGATCGTCGACGCCATGAATGCCCGCTCGGAATCAGCCGGACCGAACGCTGCCGCCAGCCGCATTCACACCTGGCACATGGAGGACATGTCGCTCGGCCAGTCGATCTGGATCGGAGCATGCCAGATTCTTTCCGCCGTGTTCCCCGGTACTTCGCGTTCGATGTCGACCATTGCCGCTGGGCAGTTGGCCGGCATGTCTCGCGCTTCGGCGCTGGAGTTCTCCTTCTTTGTGTCCATGCCCACCATGGTTGCGGCCACGGGCTACACCCTGCTCAAGTCGTTAATGGGGAAAGGGGAGAATCCCATCGGCGTCGCGCAAATCGATCCCCATGGCTGGGTGGTGCTGGCCATCGGTTTTGTGGTGTCGTTCCTGGTGGCGTACGCATCCGTGGCCTGGTTTATGGCCTGGGTGCGGAAGCGGGGATTCGTTCCCTTCGCGGTGTACCGGATCGTCGTCGGCGTGCTCGTGCTGGTGTTGGCGGCGAAATATCAAATGCTTCCCGCGTGAGATTTTAGAATTATCAACCCAGGGGAAGACGGGCAAGAGAAAATCCCGAAGTTGTGGCCTTCGGTGCCCACGCTTTGAAAACCGCAAAGCGTGGGGCAGCCACTGTTGTTTTGCTGTCAACAAAAACCAACTGCAAAACCAGGTGGGCCAGCCACCCCATTAGATGAGAAACCGGTGAACATCCCGCCTGTCCCCGAGTTTTTTGTCCCCGAGTTTTTCCCGTATTCCCCCTCCGTCATTTTTTTAGAACAGGCGTTTCAAGTCCAAGGTTGCGCGGATGGTTTCTTCTCTGCGGTGAACCTCGACCTCACACTTTGCCCCATCCCGCATTAGTTGGTCATGAGCGCCCGCCAGCCCATACTGCGCAACCGGCTTTCCGTCCAGCTTGGTAATCACGTCACCCACTTTCAATCCAGCTTTTTCGGCGATGGAGCCTGGAGCAACTGAGAAGATGCGATAGCTCGGTCCAAACCCAAGGCCGCTCATGTCAACTTCGAATGGCATGTCACGCAGTGAATCTGGCACAAGAACGATCTGTTTATGAGGGCAATCGAAGGTGACGCGAAAACGCCTGAGAATGTCGTTGCCGATCATCCCGGCAAGCACAGTTCCCCCGCCAGCGCCACGGTTGGTTGCATAAACCTCTACGATTGGACGTCGGAACTTGAGTTCGCCAATCTGAAGTGCATCTGCTCTCGCGAGCATCCATTCGGTTTGTCCCCCCCCAGAGATTCAGAATGGGATGACCGAGTTGGCGTACCGGGAGGAGGAAAGGAATTCTTCTCCGCAAACGGATGGTGAAGAGTCACTGGCCGCCCTGAAGCCGTGTCAATGCGAAACTCGCCGCTCACAGTCTTGCCGGCGTAAGTAAGGGATACTTCTATGCCAGGGATTCTACCGCGAATGTTCACCGGAATTCGTGTAGCCTTCGGATCTGTCCTGAATGTCGCGGGGTCAAAAACGCTCACTTTGCCCTTTTCATAGTCGATGGTTACGACATAGTTCTCGAAGAGATCGTCGCCCAGAATTCCGGCGTAATAAGCGGGCAAGTCAGTAAACCCAGTGCAATACCATTGAGCTTGAAGTCGCCAACTTGCAGGTCAGCTTTCGCGAACTCGATATCGAATTGCCCACCGCCTCCGCTGAGTGTGGCCCCGCCGCTCGTCTTCAATCCCAACTTTTGCGCTTCCGCCTTGCGGATCATGCTGTAAGTGGAGGCGCTGTCCACGATGAAGCGCATGGGTTCGGAGCCATTCACGCGCGCGTCAATGAATAACGGGCTCAGCCAGGAAACATCAATTGGGAAACTATATTTGGGCTTAGCGGAATCCTCCGCCCCCAAGATCGGTGAACCCACTATTACCGCGAGAAAAACAAATACAATCGTTGGGAAATGAGTGCATGGTTTCATGGATTCCTCCGAGAGTGGCGGGCAGCCGTACATCCTCTACTCGCACGTAAGTCGTTGCAGGGAAACTGATTCGATAACGTCCCTGATTCCCCGATTGTACCCTCGCTCCATTCCTGCAATAATTATTGGGCTCTGGCGTAGTTCTGGCCCTGCGGTGGAGTGGCGCTGCTGGCGCCGGGTACGCCCCATGAATTCTCTTTCCCGGATTTTCACTCCGACCACGAACCGGCGGCTCAACGAGCTGATTGGGTTCCTATTGTGCGTCTCCGCGCTCCTCCTTTTCCTCGCGCTGGCGTCTTATTCCCCGCTCGATCCGTCGCTGAACAGCGCTTCGGTGCTTACCGACGCGCACGCGGCTCGCAACTGGATCGGCATGGTGGGCGCGGTGATTTCCGATCTCATACTGCAGGCTTTGGGCGTGGGGGCATTCTTGCTCCCCCTGATTCTCGCGACGCTCGGCGCGCGCTGGTTCCGGTCGCGAAAGATCGTCTCCCCGGTGGCCAAGTCTCTGGGCGTGGTTTGGCTGGTGGTGTTCGTACCGGCGTTTCTGGCTCTACTTCCCGGCCATCTGCGCTGGATGCACACCGTTCCCATTGAAGGACTGCTGGGCCGCATCGTGGGCGACGCCCTCATTCACTATCTGAATCTGGCGGGCGCGTACATCGTTTGCGTGAGCGTGCTCGCCGTGGCGCTGTACTTCACCACCGCCTTTTCGTTCAGCGCGCTCCAGGTATGGGCGCCTACACGATTTGCCTTTGTTATCGCCGCATGGAACCGCTACAAGGATTGGCGGGAAGAGCGGTCGCGCCGGAAGATGCAAAAGGAGTTGGAGAAGCGTCGGGCGTCGCCTCGCCCCGTGATCGAAACCCAAATGGTGCCGGCGCGGATGATTACGCCTCCGCCTGCCCCGGCTGCGGTGCGCGGGATTGAGCGATTCCCCACCGGCATTGAGCGCATGGAAGCCAATTGCGAGGCGCGTCCGGGGCAGCGTTTCGTGCCCACGCCGGAAGCCGGCTCCACGACCGCTCCGGAAGTCACCGAACGCGCTGACACCGCACAGAAACCCAAGACCACCATGCCGCGCATCGCGGGCGGCTACAAACTGCCTCCCAGCAGCCTGTTGCACCGTCCTGACGAGCAGCAAAAGGTCGATGCTGACGAACTCAAGCTGTTGGCTCAGGTGCTAACCGAGAAGTACTCCGAGTTCGAGGTGCATGGCCAGGTCACGCAGATCAATCCCGGACCGGTGGTCACCACCTTCGAATTCAAACCCGAGGCCGGTATCAAATACAGCCGCATCACCAACCTGACCGACGATCTCTGCCTGGCGCTCAAAGCCGAAAGCATCCTCATCGAGCGCATGCCGGGCAAATCGACGGTGGGCATCCAGGTGCCGAACCGCGAGCGGGAGATTATCTGGCTGCGGGAGAACATCGAGTCGCCGGAGTTCATAGGATCGCGTTCGAAACTGACGCTGGCGCTGGGCAAAGACATTAACGGGCGCATCGTCACGGCCGACTTGAACGGCATGCCTCACCTGCTGATCGCAGGTTCCACGGGCACAGGCAAGAGCGTGGCTATCAACGCCATGATTATGTCGATTTTGTACAAGGCCACACCCGATCAGGTGCGGCTGGTACTGGTCGATCCCAAGCGGCTGGAGCTGGGTGTGTACGACGGCGTGCCGCACCTTTACACGCCCATCATTACCGAGCCCAAACTGGCAGCTAATGCCCTGCGCAATGCCGTGCGGGAAATGGAGCGGCGCCTGAAGCTGCTGGCGGAGAAAGGCGTGCGCAACATCGACCAGTACAACAAGCTATTCGAGGAAGAAGGAACGCCTAGCCTATTCGAAGAGAGTTCCGACGAGCGGCCTCTGCCCTACATCATCATCGTCATCGACGAGTTGGCGGATCTGATGATGCTCGATTCCGGCAACGTCGAAGAGTCGGTTACACGCCTGGCCCAGATGGCGCGGGCTGTCGGCCTGCATCTGGTGCTGGCGACGCAGCGTCCGTCGGTGGATGTGATCACCGGCCTGATCAAGGCGAACTTCCCGGCGCGGATTTCCTTCCGTGTCGCCACCAAAGTTGATTCGCGCACGATTCTCGATGCCAACGGCGCCGAAGCCCTGCTGGGCAAGGGCGACTTGCTCTATCTGCCGGCGGGATCAGCCCGGGTGCACCGCCTGCACGCACCGTTGGTGACGGAGAAAGAGATTGCCGCCGTGGTGGAATTCTGGCGGTCGCAGGGCGAGGCCCAGTACGAACACCGGTTCCTGGAAGCGCAGAAGGAAGAGCGCGAACCCGGAGAATCCGGTGCGACAGGCGATGACGACGAGGCCGAGCAAGATCCGCTGTACGAGGATGCCGTACGCCTGGTGGTGGAATTCGGCAAAGCCTCGACTTCCCTGCTGCAACGGCGTTTGCGTATCGGCTACGGGCGGGCGGCACACCTCATCGATCTCATGGAGCGCGACGGAATTGTCGGCGCCGCCGATGGGCCCAAGCCGCGTGAGGTGCTGAAGCGCCCGAACTGGATTTCGGAAGTGGAAGAGTCTCTGCGCTAGGACTCAACCTCTATCTCCCGCTTGTGAGCCTCTACCACGCCGAGTTCTTCCGATAATCAGTAACGAAACACCAGGCCAGTGGACACGCGCGCCGTGTTCTTCTCCGTGGTTCCTTCGGCGTGCCACAGGACCCAATCCGCCTGCACAACCCGTACCGCGATGTGTGGAGCGACCTTTGCGTCCACTCCGCCTCCCAGCATTGTCGCGAACCCGTTGGTTGAGGCCGAGAAACTCCCGAATCCGGCGGAGGCATGAAAACCCCCGACCAGCGCGTGAACGAAAGGTACAACGCGCCCGTCTTTGCTGGTCGAGATCACCGGCCCGAACGTGTAGGTATAAGCTCGCACGCTGACTCCGGCAACATTCGCGTAAGCTCCACTGAAGTCTCCCGTTACGCCGAACCAGCGATTGACGTTGCCGGTCACTGCTGCGTTCCAGCCATTGGCATTGAGACCGCCACTGCCACCGATGCGGGTGTATTGATAGCCACCAAAGACCTCCGCCCTGGGGAAACCCTGGGCAGCCGACGGCAAGATCAGCAAGATGACCGTGAATATAAGAAGGCAAAGCTTTTGCATGATTGGCTCCTTGCAACTCTCAGCGGAGTTGATCGCCGCCAATTGAACCGCTTGCGGGGGGTTCTTTGCAGTGACAAGGAGTAACTATCGGGGAACATTCCCATTTTGGGAAGAACAAAAGGGCGGTCCTATGGCCGCCCTCGCCTGTCGTAGATTTGCTTGATTCTAGAACCGCAGCACGATTCCGCTGGAAACCCGCACATTCTTCTTGTCGGTGAAGCCCGAGAAGCGGGTGACCATCCAGTCGAACTGGACCACACGAAACGCCAGCGGGCCATGTCCGTAATCCACGCCGCCCCCATACATCATGTCGAAACCAGTGGTGCTTGTGCCTCCGCTCGAAGCGGTGGCTCCGCCAAACAGCGCGTGCACAAAGGGCTTGATCAGCGGCAGGTGAGCAGACACCTCGGGACCGAAGGTGTAAGTGTGAAACTTGAGCCCAGACTTGTAGGCGCCGCTGAAGTCCGCCGTGAGGCCAATCCACGGAGCAAAGTGGCCGGTTAGAGAAGCATTCCAACCGTTTGCGTTCAGGCTGGGATCCAGATGCGTATATTGGTAGCCGCCGAAAAGCTCCGCTTTCTCCGCCTGCGCCGCCGAAGCGAACAACAGGACGCCGAGAATCAAAGAAAGACCGATATATCTACGCATTCGTCGCACTCCTTAAAAGAAATGTGGTTGCCACCCTTTGGCTCTGTGCCTGGGAGCTTCAAAGACGATCCTGGGTTGTCCTGGACCGGCGCTCCCCGTGTAGCGGGCACAACCCGGTGCGGCTGCTATCGAAATAAGTCAAAATCATCGGGGAATCTCGCGCAAGTGACTGAGGATACACATACTTCCGTTATCGGTCAGGGCAGAACCCGGGCATCTTTCCGCCGTTTTTATGTAACTCATTGCAGCTATTATGGTTAGGTTGGTTTTCGTGGGACCGTTGCACCGGAGAAGAGCTTGTCGGTAGTAGAATTCCGCGAACTTGTTTCCGGGCCCGTGCGGCGAAGTACCTGAAGCGATGGAAGAAATCGTCTTTTTCGGCGGCGTCATCCTGTTCGTGCTCTTTGGCCCCTGGGTGCTGCTGTGGTTGAGCCATCGCAGGCGGAAGCGAGAACACGAGGAGAGCCAGGAACGATGGCGCGAGTTAGCGGACCGCGTTTATACGCTCGAGAAACGACTTGAGACGTTTGGGCCTTCTCCTCGCGCAAATGCTCAGGAAGAACTGGCAGCCGCGCAGACACCGAAACCGGCCGCGGCAGCACCGTCAGGCCCATCGCAGAGACCAATAACGCCGCCCGCTCCGCAAACCCGGGCCGAGGCTTGGGTGAAGAGAGAGCTGTTTGAGCCATCTTCGGGACGTCCTGCCCCGCCCTCGCATTCTGCGTACAGCCCGCCACCGCCAAGTTCCTCTGCGACTGAAACTTCGTCTGCAGCGGGGCGGTTCAGATCGGCTCTTGATGTGGAAGAGACGCTGGGAACAAACTGGCTGAACAAGCTGGGTATCACGATCCTGGTGCTGGGAATTGCCTTCTTCCTTGCCTACCAGATCAAGACTCTCGGTCCCGCGGGCAAGGTCCTGGTGGGGTATGCGGTGAGTGCTAGCCTGCTCGGGATCGGCGTATGGCTTGAGCACAAGGACCGCTATCGCATCCTGGCTCGCGCCGGGATTGGCGGCGGTTGGGCGCTGCTGTTCTTCACAACTTACGCCATGTATCACGTGCCGGCCGCGCACGTGTTGGACTCGCAGCTCCTTGATCTCGTGTTGATGCAAGTCATCGCCGCTGCCATGGTGTGGCACACGCTCCGCTACCGCTCGCAAGTTGTAACCGGCCTGGCGTTCCTGCTTGCGTTTCTCACCGTTACCGTGAGCCATGAGAGCGTTTACAGCCTTTCTGCGGGAGGCATACTGGCGGCTGGGTTGGTGGTGATCGTCGTGCGCATGCAGTGGTTCGAGCTGGAAATCTTCGGAATTCTGGCCAGCTATCTGAACCACTTCTTGTGGCTGCGGCCCATCATCGAGCCCATGCACGGGCATCGGCATCCGTTCCCGGAATTCATGCCGAGCGCGGTTATGCTCGCGCTTTACTGGGCAATCTTTCGTGGCTCTTACGTGGTTCGGAAGGCGAACGACGCGCATGCCGAACATCTTTCGGCATTCGCGGCCCTGTTGAACACGGCTCTGTTGCTTGCCATTCTGAAATACCAATCTGTGCATCCAGAGTGGGCGTTTTGGGTACTGCTGGCGGTCGGAGCTACTGAGGTTGGTTTGGGAAAGTTGCCAATCACACGCCAGCGCCGCAATGCCGTGATCGTACTTAGCACGCTGGGCGTGATTCTGCTGATTGCAGCTTTTCCCTTCCGGTATTCGGGCGAACGGCTTTCGGTGCTGTGGTTGCTGGAATCGGAGGCACTGCTGTTGATCGGCGTGTGGACCGACGAAGTCGTGTTTCGCCGTCTCGGACTTTTGGCCGCACTGCTCGTCTCCGGCCAAATGATCAGCTTTGATGCGGCGGCGGTGTACGGCAGGCGCATGGACGGCGCAGACCTGAGCCGCGATTTCCGTGCTGCGATCATGTTCGCCGTGGCCGCCGCTGTCTTCTATGTCAACTCACACTGGGTTTTGCCGCGCTGGAGCGACCTGTTCCGGAAGGAATTCGACAAGCGATTGATGCAGCGGTTGTCCTATGTAGCCGCGTTCATGGCACTCACAGCGGCGTGGATGGCTTTTCCGGAGTCCTGGACGGCGGTCGCCTGGTGCTTGCTCGGCCTGATGTTGCTCGCGTTTGAAAGGCGGTTCGGAATTCGCGACTTCGGGTATCAGGCGAGTGTCCTGGCCATGGCGGCATTTCTGCGCGTCCTAGTCATCAATCTGGATGCTACCGCGAAATACCACGGTCTGACGCTACGACTCATTACGATGTCGCTGGTTGCGATCCTCCTGTACGTGGCGTCACGCTGGATTTTGAAAGATCAAGGAAAAGGCCTGACGATCTTGGAGCACGCGTACCCCTTCGGACAGCTTGCCAGTGACTCGTATACGTGGGCAGGCTCGTTCCTTTTGTCGCTTTTGGCTTGGTATGAGCTCCGGCCGGTGGGCGTCGCCGTTGTTTGGGTTGTCGGCGGGTTGGCGCTTCTCGAGCTTGGACTGATGCGGAAGTTGGGGGCGCTTCGCTGGCAGGCGTATCTGCTGTTCCTCGCTGGCTTCCTGCGTATCTTCTTTGTGAATCTGAACGCAGCAGGATCGCCGGGAGAAATCAGCCCGCGCTTCTATACCGTGCTGCCCATTGCTCTGACATTCTTCTACGCGTATTGGCGGCTCAGCCAGTGCGCCGGCGACCTACCGGAACTGGAGCGCAACCTCAAAGCACCGGACCTGTGCTGCTATCTGGGAACGCTCACGATTGCAAGCCTTATGCGTTTTGAGTTGGAAGCGGACTGGGTGGCTGCGGCGTGGTCGGCCCTGGCGTTGGCGTTGCTGGCGTTGTCTTGGCGGAGCGGACGGCGAATCTTCCTGCATCAGGGGCTGCTGGTCGTCTTCGGGGTTCTATTTCGAACCATTCTGCACAATTTTTATCAACGCAGCTACTTCCCGGCCCCCGCCTGGGAAAGCCGCTGGTTCACAGCGGGTAGCGTGGTGGCCCTCCTTTTCGTTTCGCTGCTCGTCGCGTTTCGCGTCCGGAAGAAGGACGAGGTCTCCATCGAAACCGGAATGCTCCGGGTTCTGCAGGCGCTCACTCTGCATCCTGAGCAGGTATTCTTCTTCATCGCTACCGCACTCTTGACAATTCTGCTCGCGCTCGAAATGCGGCACGGCATGGTCACCGTTTCCTGGGGTGTGGAGGGCGTGGCAGTTTTCTTGCTTGCGCTTTGGGTCGGCGAACGCAGTTTCCGCCTCACCGGGTTGGGGTTGCTCTTGCTGTGCGCGGGAAAGATCCTGCTGGTGGACGTATGGCGTCTTAACGCGCGCGATCGTTACCTGACTTTTATCGTGCTGGGAGTGGCCTTGCTGCTGGTTTCGTTCCTGTACTCTCGGCACCGCGAGGCGATTCGGCAATACTTATGAAGCACTGGCTGGCATTCTCGGGAATTGTTCTGTTCGGCATCGCCGCCGTCATCATGGGCGAACGCCGCAAAGTGGATATTGCTGCCAGCCCGTCGGCATTGCTCTACCTGATTGCTGACACCGAGCAGGAGCTTACCCGCATGCCAGTAAGCTTCACGCGCATGTCGGACGAGGATGAGATTCGGATCGGGAACGAGCTTGCCCGATATTACGCCTCCTCGCGGGAGAGCAAAGAGGATCCAGAGACCATCGAAGTAGAGAATTACCTGTCCCAAGTAGGATCGCACCTCACGCCCTATGCACACCGCAAGTTGCCGTACCAGTTCCACTACATTCCGGACAAATATCTTATTAACGCTTTCGCGCTTCCTGGGGGACACGTCTACGTCGGAGCCGGGCTTCTCGCTCTGATGGATAGCGAAGATGAGCTGGCGGCCGTGGTAGGACACGAAATGGAGCACATCGATCACTACCATTGCGCCGAGCGTGTCCAGCGGGAACAGGCGTTGCACAAAATTCCTTTCGGCGCGTTGGTAGCATTGCCCATAGAGGTGTTCGAAGCAGGTTACAGCAAGGATCAGGAACTCGAAGCAGACCGCGAAGGCGAACGTCTGGCGGTACAGGCCGGCTATTCGGCGAATGGCGCGATCCGCATGTTCGAAACCTTCGCGCGTCTGTACGAGGAGTATCGCGCCCGCCGCGCCCGGACGCCGCAGGAAGAGTTATCGGACGTGGCACGGCAAACGTTGGAAGGCTATTTCCGGTCGCATCCTTCACCTGCAGAGCGAATCGAGCAAGTACAGAAGATGATCGCCAGCGAGAGCTGGCCCGTTCGTCCTGAACGTGATCTGCTGATCGCTTATGTCTTTTGGACAGCCCAGGCTCGAACCGATTTCGAAAGCGGGAAGTATAGCCGGGCGCAGCAACTGGCAACGCGATCGTTGCAAGTAAAGCCCAAGCAAGAAAAAGCACTGGAAGTGCTGGCTAAGGCTCAATTTGCGCAGGCGGACTTCGCCGCAGCCGCCAATTCGTATCGCAGGTTGCTGGAGCTGAATCCCTCCAAGGAGGATGCCACGCGAGAGTACGCGCTGGCGTTGGCGGCCGACCGAAGGAGCGCTGCGGCGGAGTTTCAACGGTGGATGGATACCCTCCGGGGAGACAAGCCGCAGGACTTGCGAGTCTCGGCAGCTGGACTTGATCTTTTGGCAGGCGATGCAACGGCTGCGAGAAGTGCCATCGCCCTAGCCAAAGCAAGTCCTGGCGAGGACTGGGCTCCCAAGTGGCTCGCCGATCTGGCATGGTGGTATTACCTGGCAGGAGACTACCCAGTTGCACTGGAGTTGGCCACCGATGCGGTACAGCAGCGCCCAAGCGTGAACAGGTTCGTAACGGAGCAGGTGTGGATACAGATCGAAAATCGCAGGCTGGCTGACGCGCTGGAGAACCTGAACACCCGTTACACGAGCACGATTGTCCCCGACCGCACCATGGCCCGAGCCGTAGCTTTGTGGCAGGCACGGCAACAAGACACGGCCCTCAGTGATTTCCAGATTGCCATAGAGCGGCAACCGCAATGGGAGAATCCGCTGTGGATCAAAGCCGTTTACTCACCGTTGGTGGCGCAGAGTATTCACGAGATGCAAGCGGAGCGGGAGCGGCGTAAAGTGCAGGTTGCCGGCTCGCGCTGAATCGGACCTAAGCCACTGGGATTATGCCTCCGTCTTGCGCCAGGCGCGTAGATTCACGCTGTACAAAAGGATGCAGAAGATGTTCGCCGGAATGAAACCGAATTGCGCCGTCCGGAAAGCGATGACGGAAATGATGACGCTATTAAATACTGCGAGTGCCCAACCTTTCCAGCATTTTCGGCCAACCAGAATTGTGGAAACAATAGTCAAGACACAGGATAGATAGTCGAGTCGCAACACAGATAAAACCTCCGCCATCATTCTCCGCGAAGAATGCGGTGCCCGCTGTGATCGCGAGACCTCCGTAACATCACGGAAGTAACTGGACTTTAAGATCGAAAACGAAAGCCTGAAACCGGGTGGCGAGAAAGCGCGAGCCGGAAAGCCAGTCATCGCCGCTCAGGTAAAATCGCGTCTGCGGAGCTTGGTTCCGCTGGACAGCCGAGGGTGGCTGTCCCTACATGGTCACCATGAGAACACACACCGAGTACCTGAAGTTCCACACCAGGAAGCATCGCGAATACATCCACCTGACCCCGACGGTTGAAGCCATCGTGAAGAAGAGCGGAGTGCAGGAAGGCATGGTGCTGGTTTCTGCCATGCATATCACTGCCGGCGTTTACGTCAATGACAATGAGTCGGGTCTGATTGAAGACATCGACCAGTGGCTGGAGGGCCTGGCTCCGTTCCGTGAAGACTATCGGCATCACGACACCGGAGAAACGAACGGCGACTCCCACCTGAAAGCGTTGCTGATTCACCACGAAGTCATGGTTCCGATCACAGCCGGAATGCTAGATCTCGGCCCGTGGCAGCGCATTTTCTACGCTGAGTTCGACGGGCAGCGCGACAAGCGGGTGATCGTGAAAGTGATGGGAGAGTAAGTATCTGTACGACTCCGGCGCGTGTCACCGGCCGTCAACGTTTCACCCGATGACATCCAACGCATCCCAGAATATTCAGCGAATTGTTGATCCTTGCAATTTCAACTTCTTCCCCGCCAATGCGTAAAGCTCGCGCAGGGCCCAGGTAATCAACAACCAGAGAACCAGGCTTTCATAACGTCGACTTATGGCAACGAGCGGGTCCCGATCAATCTCGCCCCAGAGCGTGCCCGCGAGAATCATGTGGTGCAAATTTCCTCTTGCTCCATCAACACCTCCCGTGGCGAAGCCTGCGACGAGCCTGACTGAAACGAGAGACCAAAAGATAACTGCGATGATTAACCCTATTCCGCAGACAATGCGCACGGTCTTGGTAATGACGGCGCTTGCTTTCATGCCGCTCCTCTCCCCCAACGACAGTTTCAAAACTCCAGTGTCAGGCCGGCCGAGGGCAGTATTGGGAACTCGCTATCACAAGACGGAATGACTTGGATAATGGCATGCACCTGGCAGCCCCGATTGCCGCGGTTGAATATGTTGCCGACTTCGGTGTAGAGAGTGAGCTTTCGCCGCTGCATGTAGATGGCCTTGCTGAGCCGCAGGTCCAGGCGGCTGTAAAGAGGCAACCGTAATTGGTTGCGCTGCTCCACCAAAGTGACCGTTCTCCCTTCGGAGGAATAAAAACCGGGGACAGGGAAATTCGTCCCGAACCTGTACTTGCCGCTCAGATTGATGGTCTTGCTGATCCGGTAACTGCCGTACACGTTCACGGTATGACGTTGATCGTAATTGCCCCAGAAGGAAAGTTCGTCGGCCGGATCGGAAAAACGGGAATAGCCATAGGCGTATGAGATCCACCCGGAAAGACGGTTGGCGCTGCGCCGCTGCAGGATGAATTCAATCCCGCGTGTGTGGCCGTCCAGCGAGTTGCGTAAGAACGGTCCAAGCCGGGGCGGCAGAACGCCATCAACCGGAACAAGACCGCGCTCCAGGTCCAAGGGGCGAGGCATGCGCCATTCCTGGTCGGGTGAGTAGATGCCCTCCCGCAGGCGAATATCGTAGGCCTCGATGCGGATGCGGGTCCTGTCGTTGAGGCGATGTTCCAAGCCAACCACGTAGTGCGTAGCTCGCTCGGCACGCAGGTCAGGGTTGTAGACTTCTCCCCACAACTGCCGGAAGCTGGGAAATTGCCCATATTCTCCCCAGGAGAATGTGAGTTTGTCGTTGTGGGTTAGGTGCAGGGCAAGGCTCGCACGAGGCATCCAAAGGTTCTCACCCGTGGACGTGAAATGTTCAGTGCGGCCTCCAAGGTTGAGTTGCAGTCTGCCGGGAATGATCTGCCAGTTGTCCTGCAGATAAGCGGAGGAATACCAGGCGAAGCGGCTATAGTGTGCTGAAATAAGAAAATCCGTGAAATAGAGATCGTAGTAGTCGTTGGCCAGGTTTTCGTAGCCACGGCGTACGTTCCATCCGGCAGTGACGAAGTGCCCGGCCGGCAGCTGCACTCCCAGTTCCTGTTGGGCGGAAGCCTCGTGTGAACGCGATTGAAAAGGCGTCTGGTTCTGCTGGTCATGGTTCCAAGCCTTCTGCTGAACGTAAGACAGTTGTGTATGGAGCAGAGCGGAGGGGCTAATCACCCAATTCCAGCCCAGGTAAGCATCCGCCGTGGCGGTCTGACCTTTCTTGATATGGCTGTAGCGGGCGGAATCCACGCCGGGCTCAACCCAGCCCGTGCCAAGCATCGAACTGAACGTCAGTTGATGCGCGGAATTTGGATGGAAACTCAGCTTTGCCTGCACATCACTGTAGCCCACCGCCAGATAGTTCGCTCCCCATTCTTTCAGCAGTGTTCCGATATAACTCTTGCGCGCCGAAACCAGCCAGGACGCTTTGTTCGACTTCCCGATGGGGCCCTCGTTGGTAAAGACAAGGCCGGCCATGCCGATATCCGCCCGAGTGAACATTCCTTCCTGACTGCCTTCGCGAGTCTTGACGTCCAATATTGCGCCTGTACGCTCGCCGTATTTGGCGGGGAAGCCTCCGCTCATGAGCTCCAGCGAATCGATCACGTCGCTGTTAAAGAACGTGACCGAACCGGTTTGCTGAATGTCTTCGGCAGTGTGGAAAGGACTGCTAAGCAGAACCCCATCGACGTAGACACCGATGTTGGAGAATCCTGAGCCGCGCAAGGAAAACTGCGCGTTGTAGTCGTCGGAGGTGGCAACGCCGGGGAGCGTCTGCACGGAGCGCAGCGGATCATCGACGATCACGGTGGCGAGATTCTTTAGTTCGGTGTTGTCGAGGGTATCCGACGACACCACCCCGGGTTGAATGGGATCGAGCGGGTCGGCTGTGACGTTAATCGTCTCCTTCGGTTTCGATGCCTGTTGGCCCAAGTAGATCTCAGCTTCAACGTCGCGGTCGCCCGCCACCTGCAACTTGCTCTTGAGCAACTCATATCCGACGGTACTGACGTACAGCTCGACCTCTCCGGGTGCCACCTGGGGAAAACTAAATGCGCCCGTTGAATCCGTGACCGTCTGGCGCGACTGCTCCCGTATGGAGACTAGCGCCTTGGCAATTCCTTCGCCGGTTTTGGCATCACTCACCTTGCCGCGAATGGCGACCGTATGCCGCGCCTCCGGCGGATTTTCGGCGACCTGTTGGGGGTGGGCGTAACTGAATTCGCTGCACAGCGTAAGAAAAAGGCCAACGATGATCAGAATCAGGGAGAGATAGTAATGCGATCTGGTGCTGGTTATTCTCATATTCTCCACTTCTCCACGGAGGCAGACAGTCGCGGCTCTGTCTTGCCCATGTCGCGTAGGCGTCCGCACATCGTTTCCTGCGATCGTCCGCGATTGCACCGCGGGTCAGAATTGCCCGGTTTGCGGCGACCAGACAATGGAAGACGGGTGACAGCGTGGTGACATCGAGGTGACATCTGCATCTTGCTGAGCGCACAAAGTTTCGTGACCTCTGCACTTATGCCCCCAAAACGGACGCAGTAGACTCTTGGGGGCTACGAGGAGACGAGCGTGCTAGCAAATTCGTCCGATCGAACCCCGATGACCGCCAAACCGGTTTATCGTTTCGGGGAATTCGAGGTGCGTTCGGAGAGCGGGGAACTCTTCCGCAATGGCGCCCGGGTGCGGGTGCAGGAGCAGTCGCTACAGGTGTTGCTCGCTCTGCTGGAGAACCCTGGCGGCGTGGTGAGCCGGGACCAGTTGCGCGAACGCCTTTGGCCGGACGGCACCTACGTCGATTTCGAGCACAGCCTGAATGCCGCTGTCAAAAGGTTGCGTGCGGCGCTTGACGATGACGCGGACAGTCCCCGCTATATCGAGACTCTGCCCAAACGCGGCTATCGTCTGGCGGTTGATGTGTCTTGTGAAAGCGCACCCCTGGGGTCAGCAAGGGAGACACAGGCTGCTTCCCCCCCGGAGCGTCAGGGGACACCCAGGTGGGCAGTCGCCGTCGTGATCGTGCTGGTCCTGACGGCTGGGGTGACGATTGCGCTGCTTTGGCGCCGACACTCAGACGCGAATGCTGCAGGAGAACCCGCTCCCCCACAAAACGCAGAAGCTTACGAGCTCTATCTCCGCAGTCTCGGCTACAAGTACGAGTACCCGGCAAACGGACAGGCAGTCGCCCTGTTGGAGCGCTCGACTGCGCTTGATTCCCGCTCAGCGCGCTCCTGGTATGAACTCGCAAGGCGCTATTACGTTGAGGCTTCGCAAGCGGCACGAGGGCGCGGTTATTACGAGCAGGCGCGCGGGGCAAACCGGCGCGCATTAGAGCTCGCGCCTGACTTTGCCCCGGCGAGGTCGCTTCAAGTGACACTCGATGTAGAAGCTGGACAGGTTGCCGCGGCCTACCGGACAGCGCTGGCGATGACCCGGGAAAATCCGCGGGATCCCAATGCCCACTTTGCCTTGTCCTACGCCTTGCGTTACGGAGGAATGTTCGAAGAGGCCGCCGTCGAGTGTGATCGCGCCTTCCAGCTTGATCCTACAAACTCTGTACTTCGATCCTGTGCGATGGTTAACGTCTTCCTCGGCCGATATGATCGCGCATCGGCATACCTGGACCTGGATCCCATCTCGAGCCTTACGCATTACCGGCGAATGGAAATCGCGATTCTGAGAAAGGACCAGACGACCGCGCTTGCAGAGGTGCGCGCGGTTCGCGTTGATGCGCGCAGCTACCCGGATGCTCGTCTGATGGAAGCTGCTCTTAGCGGAGTCCCCGAAGAAACCGTGCAGAACTGGTCCCGAGACGTTGAAGCTCTCAATGACAGGATCAGTGATCCGGAACTCCATTTTGTGGATGCCCGCTACGAGTCGTGGGTCGGCCAGGCTGAGCCTGCATTGCGGCTGTTGCGGCGAGCCATCGCCAACAACTACTGCTCCTATCCCGTAATGGATTCCGACCCGTTCCTGGCTAACGTTCGCCGTCTTCCTGAATACAAAGAGCTGAGACAAGCGGGAATCGCCTGCCGCGAGAATTTCCGCTCGCAGATGCCACCCCCTGAAACCACTCCGGATAAAAAATAGGACTGTTGTGGACATGACCGTTCTGTCTGACGGGCATGCTTGCGCGAGGGCCGTCAAATCCGTAAGATCGCGCTTTCATTCATCTCTGGCAGGGCGAGGAACCGGTGAGCGCAGAAGAAATCCACGAATTGCACGAGCGCGCGGAACACGCCAAGCACAACCCCACGATGGCGCCCGTTACGCTGACCATGGCGATGGTGGCAGTCCTGGTGGCGACGGTATCGCTGCTCGGCCACCGTGCCCACACCGAAGAAGGAATTTTGCAGAACAAGGTCGCCGACCAGTGGGCCTACTTCCAGGCCAAGAATATCCGCCGGCACATCGACCAGGAGTTCGCCGACCTGGCGTCCGTCATGAGCGTGAAGGATGCCGAACAAACCGCCAAGCTCCGGGAGAAGTACCAGGCGGAAGCCGACCGTTACCGCGATGAACAGAAGGAAGCCGAAGCCAAAGCCAAGGAACTGGAACAGGAGACAGACCACGAGCGCAAACGCGCCGACCGCTTTGACCTGGGAGAGGTCTTCCTGGAAATCGCCCTGGTAATTACTTCGATCACTCTCCTCTCGGGCCGCAGGTCGTTTTGGTATGCGGGAATGGCGCTTGCGGCCGTCGGTGTGATCCAGGGCGCCACAGGACTGTTCGTCCGCTGATCTGCTCTCTTCCCATCTCATCCTCTGCAACTGTTGCATTCTGCAGCAGTTGCCTGCTGCTGAGCTTGCCCTCCCTTCGTTTTGTGTCACCTCCCTAAGTGATTCACGTCACAGCAGATATTCCTTCCCGGATAAGAGAATCCTGACAGGTGCGGCGAAAAGCTGCAAAGTTCTTTTACAGGGCACTCACGGGGCTCGTCGATGGCCAGATTTGCAACAGTGGACCGTCGGGGGCTTTTATGGGCCCTTTCAAATCTTACGAGAGGAACGGCAATCATGAAGACGACGAAACTGGCCATGCTGGTTCTGCTGATCGCGGTGGCGCTGTTCATACTGATCCCCAACCTGTCTTGGGCGGATGACGGAGCAACCATTTACAAGACGAAGTGTGCGGCTTGCCACGGCGCCGATGCCGCAGGCAAACCCGCCGCCAAGATCCCCAGCCTGGTTTCGGACGATGCGAAGAAGTTGTCGGATGCGGACTTGACCGACGCGATCGCCAATGGCGGCAAGAGCAAGAAGCCCACGCACGCGTTTGCTGCCAAAGGGATGACGCCGGACCAAATCAAGATGGTGATCGCCTACATCCGCGAATTGCAAAAGAAGTAGTTCGGCTGTTCCCTTTTGCAAACCGGCACTGCCCCCAGCGACCCAAGGGGTGGCGATAGCAGGACAGCGAGGGTGAGTGGATGCGACTTTCCGGCGCAACTCGGCGCAGCAAACGGCAAAACGGCCAACTGCGCGCCCGCCGGAAATCCCCTCCCCGGTTTGCTCCACAAACGGGAACAGCCCGCCCGGGTTCGGACACTCACCCTGCCGAACCCGGGTCTATGTTTCTTAGCGGCCTTCCGAAGAGAACCTGCAAGGTCCTGACCTCCGTCCCGGAAAAATTTTCATCCCTTTCATTCTTGATCCCGGAACGGAGGTCTCTCTTCGGACTGGAGAGATGGCAATGAGCAAGGCAATTCTCTACGACGCGACGGTCTGCATCGGATGCAAACAATGCGAGCAGGCTTGCGCCACCCAGAACAAACTCCCCTACGACGACGCCATCGCAGCGGAAGAACGGCAATCCGAGCACAAGTACACGGCGATTTTGACCAGGGCGGACAAGTTCATGCGGCGGTTATGCATGAACTGCGAAGAACCGGCCTGTGCTTCCGTCTGCCCGGTTGGCGCGCTGCAGAAAACTGCCGCCGGTCCGGTTGTTTACCATGAGGACCGCTGCATGGGCTGCCGCTATTGCATGGTGGCCTGCCCCTTTGGAGTTCCCAAGTATGAGTGGGACAAGGTTCTCCCCAAGGTGCGGAAGTGCACCATGTGCCCCGACCGGGTTGCGGCCGGACAGCAGACGGCGTGCGCTGAAATCTGCCCGACTGGCGCCACCAAGTTCGGAGAGCGTGATGAACTGATCGCCGAAGCCCGGCAGCGTCTGCGGGACAATCCCGGAAAATACGTGAACCGCATCTACGGCCTCGAAGAAGTCGGCGGAACTTCCGTCCTGCTGCTCTCGAGCGAACCGTTCGAGGAGTTCGGCTATCCCGGACGGCTTTCGAAAGACCCGCTGCCGATCTTGACCTATCGTGTCTTGTCTCGCATTCCCGACTTCGTTCCTCTGGGCGGAATGCTGCTCGGCGGAGTGTGGTGGATCACGCACCGGCGGGAAGAAGTAGCCGCCGCGGAAGGGGCTCCTCGGGAGAAAGAGCGGCCGGAAGGGAGCCAGCGATGAAGATCCGGCTGACTTTCTGGAAGCTGGTGTTCCTTGCGCTGATGGCGGCGGGATTCTATGCCACGATCGTCCGCTTCACTCAAGGCTTGGGCCACTCCACCAACCTCAACGATCAGTTTCCCTGGGGCATTTGGGTCGGCTTCGACGTTCTGTGCGGCGTGATGCTGGCGGCTGGCGGATTTACGCTCACGGCTGCGGTGCACATTTTGAACATCAAGCGGCTGCGTTCGATTGTGCGGCCCACGATCCTGACGGCATTTCTGGGCTATGTCCTGGTTTGCGTCGCGCTGATGTACGACTTGGGCCGGCCCTACCGGATCTGGCATCCGCTGATCATGCGCAATCCACACTCGGTGATGTTCGAGGTGGCGTACTGCGTCATGCTCTACACCACAGTGCTCTCGCTCGAGTTCTCGCCGATTGTGTTGGAGCGCTTCAAACTGCAAAAGCCCCTGAAGATAGTGCGGGGAATTCTGGTGCCCCTAGTGATCGGCGGGGTGATTCTTTCTACCTTACACCAGTCGTCGCTGGGAACACTGTACCTGATCATGCCGGAAAAGCTGCATCCGCTCTGGTACAGCCCGCTACTGCCGGTGTTCTTCTTCATCTCGGCGATCGCAGTCGGACTGGCCATGACGATTTTTGAGTCGTCGCTGAGCGCCAAGCATTTCGGACGGCAACTTGAACTTTCCATCCTGCAGGAACTGGGGCGCGTGCTGGTGGTAGTGCTTTCGGTTTACGCCATCCTGCGGTTTGAAGACTTGCTGCATCGCGGCGTGCTGCGCATGGTCGTGCAGCCGGGATACGAGATGTACCTGTTCTGGCTGGAGATCCTGCTCAGCGTGGTTTTGCCTCTTGCTTTGCTGTTGCAGCAGAAAGTACGCGCGAGCGCCGGCGGTTTGTACGTTGCAGCCGTGCTGGTGGTGCTTGGCTTTATTACCAACCGGCTGAATGTGAGCATCACAGGACTGGAGTCAGCCGCTGGCTTGCACTACATCCCGAAGTGGACGGAGATTGCCGTGACCGGGGCAATCATCGCCGCGGGTTTTGCCCTGTTTGGCTTGGCGGTGAAGTATCTGCCGATTTTCCCCGCCGAAGAAAAACGCACCGCCGAACGGACGGCACCATCTGCAAGTCCGGTCTTGAGCCATGTCGGAGACTGAACCAACCCGGAGCCGTTGGCAGCGCCTGACCCAGAGCGTCAGCGCCAAACTGATCGCGCTGTTACTGGTGGTTATGACGGTGATCTTCGCATTGCTCGGCTACCTCAACATCCGTCTGCATCGGCAGCACCTGGAGAGCGCGACGCTGACCAGCGCGGAACGGGTGAGCGATGTCATCAAGCGCAGCACGACGTATTACATGTTGCGCAACGACCGCGAGGGGCTATACCACGCCATTCAGACCATGGCGGAAGAGCCCGGCATGGCCAAGGTTCGCATTTTCGATAAGGAAGGCAGGATCAGTTACTCGACCGACGCCGCCGAAGTCAGCCACATTGTGGATAAAGGCGCGGAGGCCTGCTACGGCTGCCATACCCAGTCTCAACCGCTGGCACGACTGAATCGTCCCGACCGTTTCCGTATCTATCGCAACGCGAGCGGACAGAGGGTGCTGGGAATTGTTACTCCCATCGAGAATCAGCCTTCGTGTTCGAATGCCGCCTGTCATGCGCATCCGGCCGAGCAACAGATTCTGGGTGTACTGGACACAAACCTCTCGCTCGCCAAGGCTGATACCCAGCTTGCGCAAGGCACGTGGCGCATGTTGGCATACACGATTTTCGCGTTGCTGGCGATTGCGGTGTTGAGTTGGTGGTTCGTGTGGCGGGTGGTGGGGAAACCAATCAAGGCGCTGGAAGCAGGAACCGAACATCTCACGCAAGGCGAGCTCGGGTACCAGATTCCAGTACGATCGCAGGATGAAGTCGGACAACTGGCGCAGTCCTTCAACAACATGAGTCTTCAGCTGCGTGCCGCTAACGAAGAAATTGTGGCTTGGGCCAAGACTCTCGAAGAGCGTGTAGAGAAGAAGACGCTGGAGTTGAAGCGAGCCCACGATCACGTCCTGCACGTAGAGAAGATGGCCTCCATCGGAAAGATGGCGGCGGTGGTAGCGCACGAAATCAACAACCCGCTCTCGGGGATCCTCACCTACGCCAAGCTGCTCCGCAAGTGGCTGGACCGAGGAGAAACCGAAGGCGACAAGCGGCAGGAAGCGCTGCAGTGCCTAGAGTTGATCGCCGGAGAAAGCCGCCGCTGCGGCGATCTGGTGAAGAACCTGCTGACTTTTTCCCGCACGGCACCCATGAACGTGGAGTCCACCGACATCAACGGCGTGATCGACCGGTGCGTTCGCCTGGTGCAGCATCAACTGGAGTTGACCGGGATTCAATTGCAGCAGGACCTAGCCACTGATCTGCCGCGTGTGCAGTGTGATGCGGCGCAGATCGAGCAGGTGTTGCTGGCGTTGATCATGAACGCCATCGATGCCATGCCGCGCGGCGGGAATTTATGGTTGCGGACGCGGCAGAGCGCGTTGGAAGAAGCATTGGAAATTGAAGTGCGCGATGACGGCGTGGGAATTCCGGCGGAAATCCTCCCCCAGATTTTCGAGCCCTTTCTGACTACGAAAGAAACCGGACACGGTGTGGGGCTGGGGCTGGCCATCAGCCGCAGCATCATGGAACGGCACAACGGCCGCATCGAGGTCCAGTCCGAAGCCGGAAAAGGCACAACTTTCATACTTACGCTGCCTCTGGCGGCGGAAACGAAGGCGCAGACGGCAAAGATCGGCGCCGGCGCCATTGCTAACGCGAGGTGATGAAATTGGCTGCACAAAGCAAACTGCTGATCGTGGACGACGAACTGAGTGTACGGGACTCGCTGAATAAGTGGTTCCGCGAGGAAGGTTACGAGGTGGGAACCGCGGAGAGCGCAAGCGAGGCGCTGAACCGCCTGGCGGAGCAGCGTTGGGACGCCGCCTTGGTGGACATCAAGATGCGCGGCACGGACGGAATCGAATTGCAGCGCCATATACACGAGATCGATCCCGAACTTACCGTCATTATTATGACCGGTTACGCCTCGGTGGAGACGGCGGTCACGGCGCTGAAAAATGGCGCTTATGACTACGTCACCAAGCCGCTCGATCCCGATGAGATCGCCCACCTGGTCAAGAACGCTCTGGAACACCGGCACACCCAGGAAGAGAACGTGCGCCTGCGGGAAACGGTGGCCGAAGTCGCACGGCCGGAAGACATCGTGGGCCAGAGCGCGGCCATGTCCAAATTGTTTGACGCGATCGAAACCGTGGGCCCGACCGACGCCACGGCGCTCATCACCGGCGAAAGCGGCACCGGAAAGGAACTAGTTGCGCGGGCCATCCATAACGCGAGCCCACGGCGTTTTCATCCGCTGGTGGTCATCCACTGCGGCGCTTTGACCGAGACTTTGCTGGAAAGCGAACTTTTCGGCCATGAGAAAGGAGCCTTCACCGGCGCCCAATACCGCAAGAAGGGCAAGTTCGAGATTGCCGAAGGCGGAACCGTGTTTCTGGATGAAATCGGCGACATCAGCCTGAAGACACAGACAGATCTTCTGCGGGTTTTGCAGGAGCATGAGATCGTCCGCGTGGGCGGCAACCAATCCGTGAAGGTTGATTTCCGTTGCATCGCCGCTACCAACAAAGACCTGGAAAGGCTGATCGAGGAAGGAAAATTCCGTCCTGATCTCTACTATCGTCTGAATGTTTTTCGCATTGAGTTGCCTCCGCTGCGTGAGCGTCGCGATGATATTCCGCTTCTGGTGAACCACTTCGTGCGGAAGTTCTCGCTGCAAATGAACAAGAAGATTAACCGCGTCTCCCCCGGGGCGATGAACCTGTTGCAGCAGCAGCCCTGGACAGGCAACGTGCGCGAATTGGAGAATGCCGTGGAACGAGCCATGGTTGTGGCTCAGGAGCCGGAGATTCGCGAACAGGATTTCGTGTTCAAGTCCGCCGTTCCCAACGGAGGGCCCAAGAGCCTGGAGGAAATCGAGAGAGCTCACATCCGTCGGGTGTTGGAGTCGTGCAACTGGAACCAGACACGCTCGGCCGAGATTCTGGGGATCGACCGGGTAACGCTGCACCACAAGCTGAAAAAGTACGGCTGGAGCCGCCCTACCGCTGAAACTCGATGAGACGCTTGCAGTTGCTTCCGATCGGGAGGCTGGACAGCAGGCTTCTGGCAGAGCTTGCGCCGGGCCTGGCTGAAACCTTCCGCGTGCCCTGCGAGACATTGCCGCAGAACCTCGACCCGGAGTTTGCCTTTCACGGTGAGCGGCAGCAGTACCACTCTTCCGAGATCCTCTACCGGCTGCAGGATGCGGTCAATGCGGATTCCTGGCGGATCCTCGGAGTGGCGGCGGTGGACCTCTACATTCCGATTTTGACTTTCGTCTTCGGTGAAGCACAAATGAAGGGACCATGCGCGGTGGTCTCCATGCACCGGTTGCGGCAGGAGTTTTACGGACTGCCGACGGATGAAAGCGTCCTTCGCGACCGCCTTCTTAAGGAAGCCGTTCATGAGGTTGGACACACACTCAACCTCACGCACTGTGACGACTACCGTTGCGTCATGTCGCCGTCCCATGCCGTGGAGTGGATCGACCTGAAAGAGAGCGCCCTTTGCCCCGCATGCCAATCGCGCGTCTTCGAAGCGGTGGGATGAACGATTTCCAAGTCCTGGACAAGTCATGCGATTGTCCATCGCTGAGACGAATGACGGGGTGTCGGCAGCGGTGACCGGCAACCGGCAGTCTGATAACGCTGGATTCACCGACTGATTTGTAAACTACCAGAGCTCAGTTGTTTCGCCGTCACCTTTCGTCAAGTACTTCGGCCATCCACATGCATGGCTCTGATGAATGTCGCGTTGCTCTGGCCGGAGACCCTTGTGCTGCACAAATGCGCGAACCCAGCTTGTCCCAATCCGTTCCGTGATCTGAACCGAGGAAAACTCTTTTTGGTGGAAGCAGGGGCCCTTGAGAGAGCGGCCCGCGCCGGAGAGCGCAGGAAGCTGCGTCGCCGGCTGGAGCACTACTGGCTCTGCCATGAATGTTCCGCTTCGCTGACCTTGGTTTTTGAGCCCGCGCGCGGAGTGATCCCTGTGCCGCTGCCGGTTCCCGGTGGACGAAAGCCCATAGCTAGAATCCGGGTCGAACCGCCCGGCCCCTCGGCTGGAGCAGCCGACCGCAGAGTTCAAGCCGTGTCAGGGGGCGTATGCAGAACTTGAGGATTTACTCTTGCGCAATTTGTGGACAAAGCAAGCTTCCCGGCGAATCCTGGTATCTGCTCGCCGAGAACCGTTGGGAAGATAAATTGAAGATCCTGGGCTGGGACGACCGGCTTGCGGTGCAGCCCGGAATTCATCATGCCTGTAATTCGAAGCACGTGCAGGAAATGGTCGTGCATTGGATGGTCACCGGAAGGCTTGACTATCCATTTGCCCAGGTTGCCGCAGGTCTTGACAACATAGTGCGATCGCGCGCGCTTACGCCGCCGCGTTTCCCTGTATACACACAAGCCGCACGCCCAATCGGCGAACTGGCGGTGCACCGGGAGAGTCTGACGCGCGTGCTGAGCGAAAACCCGCGGTCGTTGAACACGATCCTGGATGCGCTGGTCGACGCTCTGGAGCGTGAGTCACCGCGAGGTAAGTCGCAGGGAGCAGTGGTGGAAGAGGGCACGCCGGTATGTCCGGCAGGCTAGCCACGCTCCAGTTACAGGATTGGGAAAAGCTAGTGTTTGTAGTATGCGGCGTTCGTCTCGACGAACTGTTTCGCATCTTCCGGAAGATCGTCCAAGGCGTGGATGGATTCCGAGGTGCAAACCGGCACGCAGGCGCCGCAATCGATGCAGCCATCGGGATCTACGTAGAGCTGGCTGACGGTTTCAAAGTCCGCTTCGTCTTTCTTAGGATGAATGCAATCGGTGGGGCAGACATCAACACACAAGAGATCCTTGATGCATTTGTCGGTAATTACGTAGGCCATGGGCCCCCTCTCCGGTATTAAGAATCATTTCAATTTGAGATTACCCGGCGGAATTGCGGAGTAGCGGTGACGCGCGTCACGGGTGGCTGTGCCCCATGTCGCAGAACGCGATCGCCGGATTCTTCTTTAAGTACTTCTCTCAAGGCACAAGCAAAGCCTATGGCTGGATTGGAGTAAGTGGGGCATGGCGAGCATGCAACCACCGTGCCGTTCCGGTGAACGCGCTGGGCCATGGAAGAATCTGATAGCGAAAAATCCGTTTTTGCATGAAACCTAGAATGCGGCTCGTTCATCCACTGGGTTATCCGCGAAGAAAGGAGTACGTGTTTGCATGCCTGCTCTTCACGAACAGCCTTCCCGTTCCGATGGTGCTCCCACCTTTCGTTTGGATGTTCAATTGCATGACCTCTTAATGAAATCGCCGGCACCGCGGGCCACGCTGGTGGCAACCGGGCAGCCACCTCAGAAACTGCCCGAGCCGGTATTTCCCCAACGACCAGAATTGCTCGCCGCTGACGACAACTACGAAGAGAACTTAGAAAAAGCACAGGCCGATCGCCGCAATTGGAGTATGCCGATGGTTTATCGTGCGATGAACGGCTGGCTTTTTCCGTATATCAAGTCCCATGTGCTGCCGGGAGAGTTTCATCCCATCATTGCCTATCTGTTCACCGAGTGGAAATGCAATCTCGATTGTCACTACTGCTGGGCCTTTGACAATCGTGTCAAAGGCATGACCGAAGACGTGGCCAAGCGCTCGATCGACTGGTTGCACTCGGATACTTGCCGGGTGCTGGCTCTGATGGGCGGCGAACCGCTGCTGCGTCCGCAGTTTGCGCACAAGGTGATTTATTACGCGGCGAAGAAGGGCTTTTGGGTATATCTGCCGACGAATGCCCGGCTTATGCGCCCCGAGGTAATTGACCGTATCGCTGACGCGGGTGTGGCCATCGTGAACTTTGCGGTAGATGCGGTAGACGTAAAACCGGGCCTGCCCAAGGCACTGGTGCCGGTGCGCCATTACTTCGACTACTTGATACGGAAACAGTACAAGTACGGCTATGCCGTGTTCTTCAACATCAACATCTGCAAGAATAGTCTGGATGACGTCAAGATGTTGACGGAAATCGCTCGCGACCACGGCATCGCGACGGATTACCACATTAACGAGGCTCCCATGCTGGAACAGGAACACTTCCAGCACTATGACGGCAACGACACGTTCATCCGGCAGGAAGACTGGCCCAAGGTGGACGAACTCGTTGACTGGCTGATCGAGAAGAACAAGCAGGGCTACAAGATGGTGAATTCGGTGAAACGGCTGCAAGACATGAAGGAGTTCCTGCGCGGCAAAGTGGAGCCCTGGAACTGCCGCGCCGGCCAGAACTCGATAATTATTCGCGTCGACGGCAGCCTGGCACCATGTTTTCCCATGTACTCGGCCAGCCACGACTGGGGCGTGATCGAGAATCACAAGTTTGAGGTGCCGCAGCTGGACGAAATGAAGAAGTCGTGCCAGACCCACTGTTTCTCAACTCTGAACCACAACCTCGGTTTCTGTTACAACGATCGCCGAGTCATCAAATGGGTGTTGAAGCAAGCCTCCCGGAGTTTCCAAGGGGTATCAGGAAGTTTTGCCTGATCTGCTTCGTGCCCTAAAAATCGGGCCGTTGCTTGATTACTCACGCAGTAGTGTCAGTTGGTATTTGCTTCGGAGTTCAGGATGTATGTCTCGAATAACTTGGCCGCCATCGAGGACTGCCAAGCCTGCAAGCAACGTGGGGAGAGTGCGTTCTGCCGTCTCCCTATGGATTGCCTCAGGGTATTTGACCAGATCAGCTATGCAGTGAGATATCCCGAGCATGCCGTGCTGTTTATGGAGGGTCAGCCCTGCCAGGCGGTTTTCGTGCTCTGTTCGGGACGAGCCAAGTTGACCACAGCATCTCGGGATAGCCGGACGGTGATGTTGCGAATCGCGGCGGCGGGAGAGGTCTTGGGGCTGAGTGCGGTCCTGACGGCCACTGACTATGACGTCAGCGCCGAGACCCTGGCGCCGGCTGTGGTTCGCGTCTGCCGCCGGGAGGACTTCGTTCACTTCCTTCACAGTTTCCCCGTAACAAATTTCCAGGCCTTAGGAACGTTGAGCCACGAGTATGAAATCGCCCTGGATAGCGTGCGCTCCCTGGCTTGGCTGCCGACAGCAAGCGCGCGCGTGGCTCAGTTGCTGTTGCAACTGTGTTCCAAGGACCCACGGCCGCAGCGCGAGGCCAGGGCAAAGCTGATTCTCACGCAAGAACAAATCGCACAGATGACCGCCACCACCCGCGAGACGGTGACCCGGCTGTTCAGCCAGCTGCGGCGGGAGCATGTCATCAGTATTCGGGGCTCCGATTTGATCATTCGCAACCGGGCTGCGCTGGAACAACTAGCGTCTTAATCTTCGTGTGATTTACGTCACATTTGTAATGTGACGTTAATCACATACGGTCGTGACAAAAACCAAGATGCTGGATTGCAGTAGGACAATTGCCATGGCGCGAGGTTACGGGCAATGCCGTAGTTACAGGCGAGGCCTGGCCATGCGCCCACGAAGGCAACGTCTCTGCTGCACTGCCGCTTCCTTTTCGGCCACGTCGCCGCAGTTTTCCTCAAACGCCGCTCGTCGATGCGCACGCATTCTCGTAATGCGGGCAATTTTAAGTTCCATGAGACCGCACTCGCCGGAGGAAATCGATGCCTAGCACGACAGCACCCCTTGTTCAGATTCAAAATGACGAAGCCATCCGCCAACGCCTGGAAGCCGAGCGGGAAAGGCTGCGACAACAGTTCGGCCTTTCCCGTCCGCAACATTTCCAGCGCCCCATGGAGCGGGCGTTCACGGCGGAGAAGCGGAGCCGCGTCACCATCCTGTTCGGCGGGTTCACCTGGAAGCACGAAGACTTGATTCGCGCTGTCTTTCAGGGGTGCGGCTACAACTGCGAGAAGTTGCCGGTGCCGAATGTGGCGGCGTTTCAGATCGGCAAGGAATACGGAAACAACGGACAGTGCAACCCGACGTACTTCACGGTCGGCAACCTGGTGCAGTACCTGCAGTGGCTGGAATCCACGGGCATTCCGCGGCAGCAGATTCTCGACAACTATGTGTTCTTTACGGCCGGCTCGTGTGGGCCTTGCCGTTTCGGCATGTACGAAGCCGAGTATCGCTTCGCCTTGCAGAATGCCGGCTTCGACGGCTTCCGCGTGCTTCTGTTCAAGGATAGCGACGGCATCAAGGCAGCGTCCGGCGAACCGGGGTTGAAGTTCACCGTCGATTTTGGCTTCGGGATGCTGAACGCCATGCACATGGGCGATGTGCTGAACGACTTGATTTACCAGATTCGTCCCTTTGAGGTGAACAAGGGCGAGACCGACCGCGTCTTTCGCGAGGCCGTCGACGGCTTGTGCGAAGACCTGAAGAACCGGGAGTCGTTTGAGATCGAGGAGCGCGCGCCCGATTGGGCCAAACCGAAATTCAAGAAGAATAAGATTCTGCGCAACACATTCAATGTGTTCGGCAAGATGCACGAGCATCTGTGGGGCAAGGATTATCTAAATGCGCTGAAAACTGCGACCGAGAGGATGAATTCGATCGAAGTGGACCGCACCAAGGTAAAGCCGCTGGTCAAGATCACCGGCGAATTCTGGGCCCAGATCACGGAAGGCGACGGCAACTTTAACATGTTCGCCTTCCTGGAGCGGGAAGGCGCGCAGGTGCTGGTGGAGCCGATTGCCACCTGGGTAGCGTACCTGATGTATCAGGCAAAAGCGCATGCCATTGCGAAGTGGCCGGTGAACCGTCCGTACCGCAACCCCGAATGGTACGAACTGAAAAAACAGATGGCGAATTATTTCGGGCTGCGTAAGAAGCTGTGGGGCATCGGCGCCGGACAGCGCATGTGGAATTACTTCTACCATCGGACGATCAAAAATCTCGGAGGTATCACTCACCACCTGGTACCGCAAGAAGACCTCGCCTCGATGGCGCATCCTTTCTACAACCAGTTCGCACGCGGCGGCGAAGGTCACCTTGAGGTCGGCAAGAATGTGTATTACACCGTGCATCATCTGTGTCACATGGTGCTGGCGTTGAAACCGTTCGG
>Ga0335070_10000968_pt1 | contig 32855 bp, 38 predicted proteins | sample Lox_Sample_13_FD_206722 | JGI IMG/M metagenome (GOLD analysis project Ga0335070, IMG submission 206722) | Soil microbial communities from Loxahatchee National Wildlife Refuge, Florida, United States - Lox_Sample_1.3 | ecosystem: Environmental > Terrestrial > Soil > Wetlands | place: USA... | reverse complement strand
TACCACGTCTGATCTATCGAGCTGCGTGGCAGTGTGAACTGCTGCGTCGTAAACACACCGACGAGATTGTTCGAATTCGAAGCCCATCCACTGTCAGAACGCCTGACCTCAACACCCGTTATCGGCGGAGCCCCCAAATCCACAGTAATCTGTGTTCCGTTGATAAACGAAACCTGTGCATTCTGCAAATTGTCCAAGTACGTCGTGAACGCCGTTCCCGGCGGTGGTAGGTTCTGTGGATCAGGTGGATTTGCCGTCGTTGTCGGTTCCGTCACATTCGTCGGCTCGTCAACGAATCTCCTGAGCAACTTCTCAAGATACAAATCCTGCCCGAAGGACACGTTGAATAGATACACCTCTTGGAACATTTCCAGAACTGTTATCTTCACCTGACGAACAAGGAAAGCCTGACCGCTTATATTTCTTTGTGGAGACGTACAATTGAAGTATCTTCCAGACAAAGGGAAGCCGGCTGTCTTATCCCAGAAGAGAGTATCCGTCGCCGCCGATCCTTCCACCTGATACTGACCATCCCACTGTGTGTTCTGTCTGTCCATCAAAACAGCAGCCGCCGCCAGATCACACTCATCGCTTGTACGAGGAGTTGGTTTCATATCGGAAATGATCGCCGAACGAATTCCGTCATCTCCGACGATCGCTGCCTCAGCAGAAATCGACACGGGTGATTGCACACGAGACAGAGCCTGTCCTGCCTGCCATCCCTGTAGCCTGATTCTTGCTCCGACACCCGGAATTCTGTCCGAGTAGAACTGCAACTGAGAGACATCACCGACCTGATTCATCGTCGCTGTAATGTCCTGATTGATTCCGAATCCCATCGGATAGTTTGCAGGTACACCAATCGGTGTCGTATCCGGCATCGACAACCAATCCTGAGGATCATACAAAGGCAGCTGTCCTCCTGTAAGTGCCAGTGCATTCGTAGGTCGTGCCCCTGTCAATCCGGCAACCTGCAACAAAGCAGTCGGAGGTTCCCACAAAAGCGTATAGTTCAATGTCAGATTCATCCGAACCGAATTCAACAGAACATAAGCAGCAAAACTAGGAATGTTCAATCCGCTTGCCGTATATCGCGTAATCGTGGGAGTGTATGCAGGCACAAAAGGATTGTTCAACGAAGCGGTGTTATACGCCTGCGCCAAATCGATGTCGGTAATCGTAAACGTTACTTCCGCTGCCGCAGGAAGCAACTCGTCCCCCCAAGGCGTTCCTGCCAGTGTCCTGTAAATCTGATTATACCTTGACCATCTCCTCGCCGTCACATACGTCTGCAACACGTAATGATGATTCTGAACAGAAACGATCGGAGTCCCGACAAGAGCCCCGGAAATCATCGGCTGCATCACAACGCCGTTCGCACCGGAAGCCGTGACCGTGACAGCCGTTGAACTGATGCTGAATCCGGCTATGCAATTCTGTTGATTTAGATTCGACGTATTCTGATACAACCCACCGATGATCCCATTCGACACATCATTAAACTGAACCTCGCCGTGCTGAATGACAAGGTGGCCGCCCAGCTCGATTCCGTTCTTTCCCATGATGTAGGTCTGCCCTAAAGTTCCGGACTGAGCGACACTCGCCACGGCATTCAGAGCACCAGCAAGAACAAACTGTCCGAACAAATCCCGGACCGTCCACATGGACTGATTGAAACTCTGTTCGGTCCAATCATCCTGCAACAACAGATCCGTTTCGCCGTGGAACATTTCATAACGAAGAGGGAAGTTACCAGTGAACCCATCTCCTATATTGTAATCATCCCACATCTGTTGAGGTTCAAACTCACCGATAACAAGAGCATCATTAACCAAGGGAACAGACAAAACTCCCGTATCCAAGGCAGCAGGATTAAACTGCTTTTGTTGCATCGTTACTTCATTGTAAGAGATTCCAAGAGAAGCATCCCCGTATGGTTGAAAGTACATCTTCTTCCCGATTACTTTGTATCGGTACTGTGCCTGATCAGCGAACTCTTTGGCAACGTCCGACCACTTACTCGTCGGATCGTACATGTAGTAGGGAACCATGTCCCCCGGAGCCATGTTCGATGTATCGAAGAAGCCCGGCATCAGTGTGTTGGCCAAATCCGTAAGAATCTGACCCATTGTTCGGTTGATGTAAGCCGCTATAAAAGGCACTGCCTTGCAATTCAATATGTATTCGTCCGACGTCACCTTCATGTCGTACTCATACATCTGGAAGGACTGCCCGGGAATTCTCGGACCCATCCCCAAAAACTTTCTTTGAGGCTCATTCGTCACATAGCCAGTCGCCAAGTAGGCACCGGTCACAGACAAAGGCGACAAAGTCGAAACCAGCTTTACATAAGCAGAGCGCACCGGCACCTTGAACAAGGTATCCGAGTTCGACAGTGTGAAGCTGATCAGTGTCGGTGTGTTGATCGAATCCTCGATATCAATGGACTCTGGAATCACATACCGAGTGTAATCAACATCGCCCTTTCCATCTCCGTTATTGATTAACAGTTTCAACATTACGTTGGATTCGCCAGCTCCCCGTAGAACTTACCGAAGCCCTGACGCCCCCTTGTCTCGTATACCTGCTGCATCAAATCTTCCAAAGTCGATGATGGAGACACACCGCCCTGCATACTCTGATACCTATCCAGCAAAAGATTATGGGCCTGAACCCTAGCCATGTCCGATGATATCTCAACCATCTTCAAATTGACCAACTGTGCTTCCGAGCTCATTCTTGTTGACGATAGCTGGCTAATCTGAGATTCCACCTGTAGCCGTTGTGTTGAAGCATCAAGTATCGGACTCGCAGGAGGAAGAGTTGTCGCCACCCCCGTCAAAGAGCTAAACACAGAACTGGTTGTCGGATTGCCAAGATTCGGAACTCCCACAAGCTGCGACGTCCCGGGTGAAGTCGGTACAACCAACAGCGCCGTACCCTGTGCCGTCGATAAAGTATCAATCTGCTGACTATTTACGGTTAGAGACTGCCCGCCGATTGCCGATGCTATCTTTCCGGGCAACTGCACCAACGTATCGGTAAAGGAAGTCGCCGCCTGTCCGGCCATTGCTGCCGTTCCGACAATACTGGTCGAACCCGGTGTCAACCATGTTGAATTGGAAGGCAATGACGTGGTCGTCGAAGCCGTTAAATTTCCAATCGAAACAGGAACAGGCGTCGACGTCACAGTACCACTTGGTGGAATATACCCGACTGGCATGTTCAAGGACAACTGGTACGCCGCGAGTGCCTGCTGATACTCTAGTTGATTCTGCAAATCGATGTCCGGAATACCAGTCTTTACAGGCGGAGTAGGAACCAAACCCGGCTCTGTCGAAGGGGAAACATAACCAGCTCCAAATCCGAGCTGCCCCATAAAGGCCTGCATCGAAGTCGGCAGTGCCGATTGAAAATCCCCGACGGTCTGTTGCAAAGCCACAATCCTCTGCATATCCAGATCCGTCTGTTGGTTCTGTAACGTCACCAACTGGGATTCCAGCCCGACTCTTGTTGTCGCCAAACCGAAGATCTGTTGCTCGACGTTAAGCTTATGCTGTGACACAGAGATTTCTTCGTTCAGCTGATCCATCTGATTCGAAGATTGTAACATCAGTTCCTGAATCTGTCGGGCCTTCGAAACACCGGCAGGCATCTGTCTCACAGCCACACCCTGAGACATAATGTCCTGAATCTGTTGATTCGTATCCTCGATGAGGTTCTGTCTCTGTATCAACAGATCGTTGTAGTTCAAGGCGTTCTGAATTGCATCCTGCTCGTCCTGATTCAACTGACTGAACCCGTCTTGCGACAACTTCTTGAACGAATCCTGCAGATATTGGTTTGCGTTTACAACAGATCCTCCCGCCTGAATGTACTGCTGATAAGTCTGGATGATCTGCTGTACCTGACTTGCCGTATCCTGAAAAGCCACGGGTAGATTTAGAACATCCAACTGTTGATCGAAGGTCTTGATGATGCTTTGTTGCTGGGACTGCAACTGTGCTAATTGCTGTTCCATCTGAGGCAGAATATTCTTTAGCTGATCGCGTCCGCCCTTCTTTCCAGACAACTGACTTACCGCATTCTCGATGTTCTTGATCTGTAGCTGAATACCTGCAGCCAATGTCTGTGTGCCGTTCTGGATTTCAGTCTGAACAGCATTGAACATGGCAACGATTTTCTTAGCAAGCTTCTCTGCCTGCTGTTCCGCCTTACCGGAGAATATTCCAGTGATCAGCCCAGCACCACCACCGATAAGTCCGCCAAGAGGACCTCCAAACATCATGCCGAGTTGGAACCCGGATGCCGCTCCCGTCATACCGGATTGGAAAGGACCTCCCTTTCCCTTTGCCGCTGACACGATACCACCGACACCGCCAGCAACGGCAGTGCCCATTCCGAGTAATCCCTGAATACCCCCGCCAAATTGAGAAGCGTCCTTTGATTTCAGACCCTGCCAGATGTCCGTCAAGTGCTCGGACAAATCCCCGAGCATTCCAGCTAGGCCCCCGGTCCCTCCGGAAGAAAGAGAGGCTGTCAACGACTGGAAAGAGCGAACCAGTAGATTCGATTGCTGCGCAACAGCCCCCAGTCCGACAGCCGCCTGAGCAGGACCCTGCAGCGAACCGCCGATTGACGAACTTGCTGTTTGTGCCAGATCCTGTAAATCCGACGACGTCACTGTCGCAGAGGAAGACCCGGGAACGGCAGGACCACTCGGTCCGCTAGAAGCCCCACCAGACAATTCCGTATCCATTGCCTGTGTGGCCCTTTTCAATGCCTCGGTCAGATCATTTATGCTCTTGGTCAGATCCGCTTGTGCCTGCTTCGAAGTGTCTGTCCATTTCTTCACTTCAGTCGCAGAGTCTTGCAAAGCCTGCTGCAAAATCTTCGAGGCTTTCTGCCCCTCGTTTTGTAGGGCTGTATAAACTTCCTGTGGAGTCTTCGGAGCCGCAGGAGCATTTCTTCCGAGCTGCTGTTCCCTATAGCGCTGCATCAATCCGGAGATTGTTTCGGTTACCTGAGCAAACCGACTGAAACCTTCGGAAGTCTTCCCGCCCTTGGGGAACAAACTGGCTGCTGTCGAAAGATCTTTTGCCGCACCAGCCAACGCGCTGGAATAGTCACGTGCCTTTATCAATTCAGCATTGTACTGAACCATCTGTTGCTGAGTTTTTGCAACCTCAGCATAAACACGAGACCAAGTTTCAGAACCGGCCAAGCCGGCCGCTGTCATCGCCTTCAACTGCTCCTGCTGAATTTCCAGACGCTGCTTTTCCAAACTGATCAATCCGGTCAAGGCACTGACCTGAGTACCCTTTCCCGTGAAAGGATTCAGCTTCTCTTGCTCTTGACCGTATTGTAACTGCCCCTCTAGGATATTTTTAATTCTGTTGGCCGCGGATTGGGCCGCCTGAACCCGCAAATCCCATTCCCTGTTCGTCAAGGCAGTCAGATCCTGCTGCCTCTTCATTGCCGCTTCCGCCATCTCCTTATCGAAAGTAGCCTGTGCTACCAGTGAATCCTTGTTCTGTTCAAGTTTCTTTTGAGCTGCATCAGCCGCGACTTGATAATCCCGATTCGCCAAATCCACCTGCTGCTGCAAGTACTCGTTGGAAGAAATCATTCCTTCCTGAAACTGCTTCTCGAGTATTTGTTTCTTCCTTGCAACCGCATCTTCATCTAGTTTCTTTTCCAGGTCGACAAGACTCTTTCGTGCCGAGATCTCGTCACTTCTTTCTTTCTCCCGATTGGCCCTCTGTACTTCAAAATATTTTTGATCTTCTTTGATCAAAGCTTCATTCTTCTGCTGAGCCGTCAGGATGTCCTTTGCATCCAGCTCCGCGGTCTCTGCCCCTGCCGCTGCAAGTCCTGCCTTTCTAGAGCGCTCGATTAATCCAGTCAGTGTATCGTATTGCTTCTCCAGTGCCGCCTTCTTCGATGCTGCATCAGGCGCTGTTATCGTTTTATCCTGCACCGCCTTATCAAGGGCTATGCCTATTTCAGTTCTTTGCTTTGCAATACTGGCTAACTGTTCCTCCGCACGCTCATTAACGTCTGCTTTCTTTGCAGCCGCCATTGCCCGTGTTTCACGAGCCTCTATTTCATTGTAGACTTCCTTCGCGTCAAACTCTTGCTTGATCTGTGCCAGACGGGCGTTGTGATCTTGTAGATCCAGTGCCCCTTTCTTTTCCAAATAATCCTTCTGAGTCATCAGCCCTTGTTCATACTGGGCCGTCAGCAATTCCTGTTCATTCTTGATTCTTAGCTCGGTTATGCTGAGCTGAACCTTGGAGGACTCAACTGCGATCTGTTCCTTGACCTTTGCAACCTTTCGCGCCGCCGCTTCTTCCTGTTCCTGTGTGAATATATTTGAGGGAGCCGCAAACTTAATCCTGTAATCACCTTCACCCAGACCCGTCAACTGCTTCTGCATTTCAAGAAGCTGCTTATACTCCTCAGACTGCATCGGGTTTAGTTTTGACAGGAATTCCTGATGCAGTCGTGCTTGTTCAGCCTGCACTCTTGCATTGTCATAACCGCCCTTACCGACAGGAGTGTTCAGCCACTTCCAGGCTTCCTTGGCAGAAACTGCCGCCTCCTTCATCGTATATTCCGTACGAAGGGCAAACTCGTTCATCGCCCCGCGAAGAATGATAAGGATCTGCGACATCGTTACCAGAAGACCCTTAACCGTTGTCAATCGCTGAATGAATTCCGACGAGATCGTATCCGGCAGGAATATCTTTCCGATCGACTCGAAAATAGTCTTCTGAATGTTGTAGATATCAGTAAGTGCATCTAGCAAAGTCTTTGCCGCTTCTACAACGACGGTAAAGGCATTTCCAAAATCATTTCCGAACGAAGCAGCACGCTCGGCCATACCCTGAATCTTCTCGGCCATCTGACCGAGCCAGACAATGAAGGACTTGAAGCCCTGAGACTGCGTCACCCCCAGCATGAACTCTTCAATCAAGTTATGGACAGAAACAGAAACCTGCTTCAATGCCTCGGCATAAGTCAGTGCCGGCTCACCGATCATTCTGTACTGTTCGGTAATTGCTTCCAGTGCCTGTTGAAACTGTTTCTGGGAAGTGATTGTCGCGTCAGTTCCTCGTCCAAGTCCTCCTACCATCAAATTCACACGCTGAATGCCCGTTGCATAGGCCAGCGTCTGTGCTCGTCCCGTTAGGAAGAAGCGTTGCAGAGCCTGCATTGCAGAAGTCGCGTCACGACCCTGTGCTCGGGCCAGACCAACCGTCGCCTGTGTCAGCTGGACGATCTGTTCGTTTGAAGCTCGAACGCTTGACTGCAGGAAGGTGTTAGCCTCCCTATACAACGATATATCGGTTACAAGACCGTGCGTCGCATCCCTGAGCTTTTTGATGAACTCTACAGGGTCATCAATTCCTCTTGACGGAGCCAATTTTTCAAACTGTTCCTTGACCTGTTGGAGAGGACCGACCTCCTTCATCAGTTCATTAATCTTTTCACCAAGCTCCTTGACGGCTTCGCCGAGTGCTTCAGCAGAAGCAACAGCCGCTGCAACATTGCCGAACAAACCTCCGCCGAACAAACCGGAGAGGAAGCCACCAACACCACCACCGCCGTGATGCCCACCACCACCTCCGACTGGCCGTTGTTGCTGTTGCTGAAAACGATACGCAGCAGCCTGCTGTCTGATTGCCGCAGTCTGTGCATTTACCTGTGCCGTAATGAGTTTTTGTTGGGCTATCTGGGCCGCCAACTCAGACTGAACAGTCTTGTGAGCCGCCAGAACCTGTTTCTCTGAAGATACCTGTTTGTTGATTTCAGCAACGGTTGCCTTGTCAACAGCAAGTTTTGCTTCCGCTTCAGCCTTAGTTGCCTTGGCCGCTGCTACCTTCTGTTGGAGTTTGGAAATCTGCTTTTCTATCTCAGCAGTAGCCGATTTCTGATCGGTGATGTAATCCTTCAGCTTTTGCTTCTGTGCTTCAAGCTGGGCTGCCGCCTTGTCAGCCGCCTTCTCTGATGCTTTGTTCTGTTTTTCAAGCAGAGCAGACAGTTCAAGGATAGCCTTCTTCCAGTTTGTATTATCAATGCCCCACTTTAGCAGGATTTCTTTTACCGTCGGCCCAGCCATTGTCTACCTCCGACCAATGATCGGCAACTTGACACCGATGGACGAAAAGTACTTGAAAGCTTCTTCTCCGGACACCTGCCTCAAATCCAACTCCCCGGGACCAATACCAGCTTCAGGATCATAGTCCTTCCGGAAGAAATGCGAAGGCAATCCTTCCGGAACCGAAGCCCCGTGATATCTTCTCTGGCTCGTGTTCGTTTGTGCTTCGAGAGTTTCACGAACTCCCTTCGTTTGCTTCTCCATCTCAGCAGAAACTTCCTGTGATCGCCAAGCAAGAAGTACCATCTCTGATCTTCTAAACTTCGCTTCCAATTCCCGTTTCCCAAGCCCAAACATTTCTATCTGGGCTGCAAGAGAAGCTATCCCCGGATAGAGGGATTGGCTTATCTTAGGAGCTTCGAACCTTGGAAGACTAGCGAGAAAAAATCCCGGATGTGATTTGCCTCCAACTGCGCCGTTACTATCCGGACTATTCTCGTCGAACTGAGATTCTCTCTCACCCACCCCTCATCAAGCCAATCCAACTCATCATCGGGATTCAAAACGATCGCTGCAATTCCGGACATCGTATCAAGCAAAGGCTCGAACGTATTCATGATCTGAACGATCTTCTTTGCTGCATCACCTTCGAGAAGGTTCATCGATATACCGGCAAGATCGGAAGAGAACGGAATCAACACACTTTTTATCTTCTTGAGAATCTTTCTTTCGACATTCTGAGGAAGCTCACTAATTGTAAATTCGTGCTCCCTCGTACCTTCGCCTTCTTCCTTCGGAACACGCACCTTGACCTTGAACTCGACATATTCCTGATCAAGAAGTTTCTGAACATCATCCTGAGACGGTGGAGCCATTTCTACTCTGTAGCGCTCCAGTGCCTCAGCAACAACCTTCTGGTTCTGTTCCTTCAACTGCGCAGATATGCGATTGATTTCAGCTTCTAGGCGGGTATCGTATTCTTTTTGGAGCTCTTCACGGAGGCGAACTTCGATGTCTTCTTTCTTCTCTTCAACAGCTACCACATCTTTTTCTTCAATCATCAGTCTGCTCCTATTTTAGAATTGGGGGCCCGTTGTCGAGCCCCCATACTACACCTTGTTGGAAGTTCAGAGTCATTAGATAGCGATTGCTTGGTTCGGTCTGGGGTAAAACGCCTTGTAGCCGACAACCGTCTCACCATCAACAGGATCGTCGAAGGCAAGTGCGTTCAACACACAATCCAGTTCGTAGCCCGTCTCGTCGGTGGTACCGATGTTCTCGATAGCCCACGCTGAAACGTCTCTGAACTGTGCGATAGATACGTGCGGATAGTACACGGCAATTTGTGCCGAATCGATTGTGTCCATCACGAACAGAGCCGACCATTCGGTGATGAACGTTCCGCCTTCTCTTGCGGCCCATCCGGAAATAACCTGTACATTCGATCCGGCGGGTGGAGAAGGATACCCCGGCGTGACCTGTGACGTGCTCGAGCCACCGCCGACAAAGGGCTGATCCAAAGTCAGGACGTTGCTGTTCACTGACGTGACACGAGCAACGAAGTCGGAAGTCTTCCGGATATAATCAGGATCCGTAACCTGACCCGGTTGAACCGGAATACCAGCAGAGCCGACAGTACCGTACAACGACGTGTTGTAATCCACATCGCATACGATATACATACCTGCCGACACACTGATCGCCGCTGCCGACGTTACCGTCAGAGTTGCCGGAAGCGGTGTTGCCGAATAGGAAACCATCGACGTCTTCGGAGCACCAGATGCAGAGAGAGGACCGGCTGCGTTTACTCCCGTACCAACCGTGGCGTTAGAAATTAAGTTGAACGGATCCGTTCCGGTTGCCACCTTCCACTGCATTCTTGCTGCTTCACGGAACTTGAATTCGAACGACTCCCCAACTTCGCCACGATACTGAGCACGCACCGCTCCTCTGTAACCTGACCGAACTTGACCGATCTTGGACCCCGGTGTCAACTTAAAGTCCTTGATCCATCCCAAGTCCGTCCACCCTACAGGCGGGGCGTTCGTGTTGAACGGACCCTGTGTCTGTAGGTCAATAATTGTAGGGCCGAGAGTCGTACTCGCCACCGAAGAACCCAGTGCAGGGTTATACGTGGCAAACAACGCGCGCCAGCCCGCGCCAATCAGAAGGGTATTTTTCCTAACTTATTTGTTACGGCCACTCTATGCCGAGTCGGTCATTTCTGCCGACTTCTCACAGTTCAGTTTCTGTGAGAACGGACTATCGCATCCACTGAACTAATAACTCTGAACGATATCCCGAGACGTTTACAGAAAAGCTTAGCCACTTTGAACTTCTCTATATTCTTCTCGTCGTTCCGGCTTCAGTAGTCCTCTCGCTTAGTCTCTCACGGTGCCCACTGTATATTATACAGTTGCTTCCGCCTTGTTCCCGTCACAGGGTTCAAGCCAATCAGAGAGGATTTTACAACCGCCTAGTTTGTTGACGGTTGAACTAGTGCCTTTGATAGGGGCATTTGCCATTCTCCCTAAAACTATTCCAAGTCAATTCCTTTTCGTCGTCCTTAATCTTTAACGGGGAGAAGGCTTTCTAACAAAGGCATAGCCGTCGTCCGGCCTCTCCGCCCTCTACTGATTCGATGAAACGCCCGTCATATCCGTCACCTGAACAGTCGCCGCTCCGTAAACAGTTCCGGATTCACGGTCCTGTCTGTTCAGAAACGTCAGTGGCGTAAACCAAACCTGCTCTGTGGGATTCAGTGAGTTCGAACTCAACACAAGTCCCGATGGTGTGTTTCCCTGAACCGACCACTGTTTCTTTTCAGTCCACCATTGAGATTGTGTTGCCGCAATCAACTCATCCCTCATGAGTAGATTCGTTCTGTACCGGTCGCCCCGGCTCCGTCCTACCTTCTGTTGTGTCAAGTCCGTACCTGCAATCACCCACGTCCACTGAAGTGTATGGACGACCGTAGGTACTGCCGACGACCAAAAACTCTTTCCAGTCAAAGGACGCTCGCCAATCACAAGCAGATAGAAAGCCTCCAGCACGATCTGTTTTGGAGGCCAATCCATCGCATCAGAGATCCCGATCACTTTTCTGTTCGGATTTGCGGTCGCAATCCCTGCTTCCATAAACTTAAAATAACTGTCAATGGCATCGATCATTTCTAGATCTGCCTGTTCGCGAAGATTTTCTCCAATGCCTTCAGCCGCTCTTCACCAATGAGGCCTTTGACCAGATTCTGGAACATCTCCCTTTTCTCTTTAGGCAAATCACCCAAGGTCGGAAGAAAAGCCCAAGCCGCAAGCCAGATATTGCCCAACTCGATTCGATCGAAAGTATCGCAGCTGACAGAAATCGTCATTCCGAACATGTCCCTTGGATCGAGCTTCGTCTCGGCAAGAACCGCATCCTTAAACGAAGTGTGATAACACTTCGATTGTCGGAACGAACTTCTATAACAGTTCGCTGATTCGAAATTGGCATAGCTAAGATCGGAATTGTCGAAATTACAGTTCACCAGCGTCGCCCCGCGAAAGTCGGCATGCGTCAAATCCCGATTCGAAAAGTCTTCATCGTAGAACTTCCGATTGATAAAAACTTTCGTCGCTTTGTCGTTGTTCTTCTTGCCGTCAACTTTCACCGGAGGTAATGAACTCATTTCTTCATCCTTTCAGCTTTCTATTCGTACGCTTCACAACGTGATTAAAACCTTCACCCAGCTCCAACTCTTCATCATCCACAGCCAGATCCGGATCATCAGGATCTGTGGGAGAAATGGAGTCCCTTAGATCACCAGAGTCCACAGGTGCATGTTCCCGAATGATCTCCGCTATCAGTTCCGCTGCCGCCGCCGATGCTTTTTTCATCTCGGCAAGAATTTCCTTGGCCGTGATCGCCTCGGAGAAATCAATTGCGCCAAGTTCCCGTTCCAAAATCTGGAAGTATACCGGTTCGTTGATTCGAATGTAACCAAAAGGGGCCTGTACGGATAACCAAACCTGTTCTCCGTCAGGATTTATACCCTTGACCGTCTTCGGCCCTTCCTTTGTCTGTCTTGCATTTCCCCATTCCCAGACAAGAGCGTAAGCGGCGGCATCACCTTCGACAATGACACCGCCCCTTACAAGACCTGCAGCTGATGCTTCTTCATACCCGGCGAGCAGCTTCCCAAGTTCCTTCACCGTCGGCTCATCAAAATCCGGTAACGGAACAGTTAACGCAAACATACTGCCCACCTTTCTAAGCGTCTTACTGCAAGTCGTTGAGTACCTTAGCTAACAAAGCCTGATTCGTACCGTCCGTTGCCTGATCGGTCAACACGATGATCTGAGTCACCAGCCTTGCCAGTTCTTGTGCCTTCAAAATTGCCAGTGCCACCGCTCCCTTATAATCGGCGATACCGGAATAGAAAGTTCCGGAACCATAATTACCCGTGCAACCAGTCATGTTTCCGGCACCGCCGGTCGCAGACAAGCCAGCGGGATTGATGGCATTGGCCGTAGTTGCCGCCTGAGGACCGTTTGTTTGAACTGTCGTCAAGTCGGTGATGATTGTTGTGCTATTCGCCAAAAGTCACTCTCCTTATTCCAGATTTTACTGATTCTTCAAAGACGTGATGCCTCGCTGAGCCGCGCTTGGCTGAACACGACTGTACCCCGAAAACCTCGTTCCTGTTTTCTCTAACTGCCCCACGGGAATGACAACCTGTGTGTGATCGATGGGAAAATGCACACGTGCCTTATCACCATCAACCGATAACACCGAACCGATGCGAACCAGATTCCCACCCCGAATCTTTTTCTTTACGATCACTTGATCATTCTTCTTTATGTCAGCCATTTCTTCTCCTCATCCGAATCCGCCGCCAGATTGGTTGTACTCAAAGCTGTTACAAGTCAATATCCAGAGAGTCGTTTCACTTCCAACATCTTCATGAGTGATGGACTCAATCGAAAACATCCGAGAGTTATAGAATATCCCCATCACCAGCGGATCCCTCCACACCTGGTAAGGATCAGTCAACCCTCGGAGGCTCATCTGGTTAATCACAAATGTATGCGAGACAAGAAACCGTCTCGCACCAAATTGCAATCTACCACCCATAATACCAATGTCGTGTAGCGAAACTTCCTGCACATCCGGCTGAGGATCTATCGGAAAATCAAAAACACCAGATGGTCCTCCCGATACTACTGGCTGAAACCCCAACTGCGCAAAGTCCGCGCTCGTCGCATCGAAATTCTGAAACCTCAAATAGCAAGGCAAGCCCGGCAGGAAATAGCGAAGAAAAGTATCCGCTAGACTCCTCAATCCCCATGCCGATGCTCCGCCCATTACATCTCCTCACGAGGGCTTGGATTTCGCCTCTTCTTCAACTTCTTCCCAAGTTTCTTTTTTCTTTTCTTCTTACCGGCATTCAACGGAGGACGAAGAGCTTTCTCCGCTTCCGTGGCCCAAGCCGCCTCAACCATCTGAACCATCTGAAGATATTCGCGGATTCTCACGATGCCCTCGCCGTGCGGTATGCTTGCAACGCGTTCTGGATATTCACATCGATTAAATCATCCGTAAACTCCGCCCTGATCCTTCCAGCAGAAAAGGATTTCAAACCTGTTGCCCCGCCGCCACGCGCTAGAAGATTTCTTACCAACGAAGCAGTCGAATTCTTGATTGCGGAAGGCATATTCAACGGATCGAAGCCGCTATTGTACTTGATCATCACCTCCGTATACTGAGACAAATACAAACCTGCCGGCACCCAACATTCGCCCGTTCTAGGATCGAAATCAATCTGCGTTACATCGATTGCCGTAAACGCAGGCGGCCCTCCGAAGAAACTGGCGATCTGCAAAACGTTAGCCGCGTAATTCAAATCCGGATACACCTGCTGTTGGCCGCGCCGAGCATATCCGTATCTGCCAGAACAACTAACGATGGGAGAAACCACGTTCGTCTGTGCCACGATCGTCGATGGTAAAACTCCAGTGTAGTAGTTATTCGGCTCTCCACTAACGGAGCCGGAGGCCACCAACATGCTCACCGTATTCGCATCGACAACGGTCATTGGTCTGAAAGACACTCGGAAGATATTTCTTCCAACCGGCAAAAACAGCCGCTCTGTATAAGTCGTCCAGACCAACGATCCGCGTCCATCAACATCACCACGAGCACAATACTCGTCGATAAAGGTTGACGCCCTGTCCACCACCGCGAGAATGTCGGGCTGCTGAGTTGTGTTCGGCAGCCCGTATTCTTCCAACTCATCCTCGAAGATGAACCTAGGTCTGAATGGATTCAGTCCCACAGTTCCTCCAGCTACTTGCTGTAGGTTACCATGCGGTGTGCGTAGCCGGGACCCTTCACAACCAGTCCTCCGAACTTCAGCACAACGAACTGCCCCGCGAGATTGCCGACCAATCCCAACTGGAATACTCTCGGGACCGGACTCGTGAGCCAGTGATACTCCACGAACTCCTCCATCAGGATGAAGCCGACATACTGAGTCGTTCCGCCTGAACTGGGAATGGTTCCCAAACCAGCATCAGGAACCAATGGAAGCACGCCGGCCTGTGTTGGTAAAGCTTTTACAATCACGCCGGGGATGACTTCCACTTCGTTGAAGTACAACTGGACCGTCTTTGCTTCCTGATCGAAGAGATCCATCAGCAACGGGTTTCCGTAGATCGCGCTCGGTCTAACCTCATAATCCTGCCGAGTAACCATCTGCGCAACGCAGGTCTTGTAGCCGTCCACCAACGAACCACCGGCGGCCACGTTGTAGATCGGAGAGTACGAACCGACCTGAGCCGCCGATGCGATCTGACCCGAAATGCCGAAATACTGGGTCGTCGTCGGTAGCACCAGATTGGTGTCATTTCCGTTCCACAAGTTCGTATCATGGAGCTTCAGGACTGAATCAACGGTGTCGGTCAGGTCCTTTGCTTCAAGATACGCGAACTGTCCCTGTTGCTGATTCACTTCGACGTCGAAAATCGAATAGTTAATCTGAGCCACAAGGGCCTTCAGAGTAACCACACGCTCGACACGTTGTGGCTGCGTTGCCGTAGCCGCGATGACGCGCGGATCGGTAAACGAAGCCGTGGGAATTGCCAACTGCTCGAAGTACCGCGACGGTTGACCTGTCGCAGGCACTTGATTGATTCTCTGCCCCAAAACAAACCGACGCCGGACCAAGTCGAAAATTTCGGCTTGATAGCGATTGATTTCAATCGCACCCGGTGCCAGATAGTCTGCAGCGGCAGAGATATCTCCGACGAATACCGCCGGTTTCAGATTATTCGCACCCATTTCTGTTTCATTCCTCCTTTTGAATTATCCTACTCTGCCGCCGTGCTAATTGTACCGACGAACTTCACCGTTTTCCATCAGGCCGACCTGCAACAACTGGTTCTTCAACGCAGCACGCATTGCAGGTTCCAGCGGAACGCCGGACTTCGCGAACATCTCATCCACTTCGTTGACCGTCAGCCGCTGTTTCGATGCGAACAGTTCCCGAACATCATGACCACCTTTCTCGAGCAAGGACATGATTTCCGGAGAGACGGTCCTGCGCTCGACGCGATCCGCATAACGCTCCACGGATGCTTCCAACGCAGACACACGGTTCTGCAACCGACGATTGTTTTCCTTCAGATCCTTGTTCTGGATCGTCAGGGTTCGAATCACCTTTGCCGCCGCCATCGAACGTGCCACGAATGTTCCCCTTTCACGAGACGCAGCGATGCCGCGATTGTCCCCGCTCTTACCGGTCTTTTGGATTCTCGAAGAGGCGGGACCCTTCGACTGTTCCCGATAATTGCTGGATGCATCGGGGTTTAGATTGCCCGGTGTTGCTCCGCTACCGGTGTCATCCTGACCGGCACGGTTGCCCGTATCGACTTCGGAGTACACATCAGATGCATCAGTTGCATCAGTCGCGTCAGACGAATCCGTCGCATCCGATGCATCCGAAGACTTCGCCGAGGCCATCGAAGGATTCGATGCCGAAGCGTCCGAAGGATTGGACATCCCGGCTTCGATGTCCTCGACCTCAGCATCGATGACGTCTGCATTATCATCGGCCGAAGCGCTGACACTGCCGAGCGCCATTTCACTCAGACCCTTCACGATCGCCTCGTTCGAAGCGCTGATACTTTCGAGAGCCTCAGCAAATCGTGTATTGGTCTCATCCTGCTTCTTTTGGAAGTCCTTGAGAACATCGCCTACGGACTTTCCAACGGAAGCAGAAATTGCTGCAACCAAAACCGATGCCGATTGCCCTGACGACTGTTTCTTCTTTTTATCTTCCGGCATTTCCGGCTTTCCTCCTTTTTTGGTGATTACTGATACTGCCGACCGTGCCGCCGCCAGAGCGTTCACGAAATGTTTGGACGCTGCCAATTCCGTGGCCTCGTACGCCGCATGGTCCTTCTTCAAAACCGTGGCCCCTGTAAAGTGGAAGTCCTCTAGGTGCCAAGTCGCTTCATCCTTGTCTCTCACATAAACATCACCCAGTTCCATCGACATGCCCAACCTTCCCCTGTTCATGCGAAAAGTTCTGAGTGCTTCTGGAAAATCTTTCTTCCAGATGTTGCCCTCAACCTTGACCTTATTACCGTCAATCCAAGCCTTGGTAATAACACCAATCTTTTCCGACGGGTTGTGTCCCTCCAAGTCGCTTTGGTAATTGATGGCCATGCCGGGCAACGTGTCCAATCGTCGCTCAGCAACACTCTTCGGAACAAAAATCGGATGACCATCACTACCGTGAGGTGGCTGATCCGACGGCTCGTCCAGCAACAACAACGTGCCCTTGAACGGAGCAACATTCGGATGCTCCATATCGTTGATGTCCAAATCCGTAATGTTAACTGCCTTCTGCCCCCACACATCAGGCAGAACGTTGCAGTTTCCAGTTCGACACTGAATCGAATTGAAAGTCGTGGGTTTCATCGAATCCGTCCAGTAAAGTTCGGCGGTGTTGCCTTTCTGTTCTTACCAAGCCCACGAGGAAATACAGCTCTCTTCGGAAATGGTCCCCGATAGTTTCTAGTTTCGTATCCCGTACGGAACTTTTCGGAAACGCGTGCTGCCTTTTCCACTTCGTTGACTCTTTGCTGCCGTTCCTTAAATTTCTGTTGCTGTTGTTTCTCGTCCTTCACCGTCACCTTTGCCGGCTGCTCTTGTGATTCCTCTTCTTCACGATCAAGCCAGTCAAAGTACTCTAGCAACTCTTCCGACAAAGTCTGCAGAATACCGGGCGACTGTTGATTCATCTGTTCCATCAGATCCTGTGAACTATAGGGAATGACGCCCGCCTGCCTGTATTGTTCGAGTTCCATCGGATCCATCATCGACAGATCCTCGGCAGAAAATGGAGAATCATCCAGTGAAGCCACAATTTGTGGAGTCTTTCTGGATGACGGAATCATATCGATAACATCATCTCCCGAAGCCATAATATACCGCGGATCGGCAGAAGTCCCAAGCGATCCGAGCGGAGACGAAAGCGAACCGGCCCCCGTACCCGAACCCCCCGTCATCGAACCACTCATTCCGCTGGACCCTCCCTTACTACCGCCCGACGCCACCTGAATAATCAACTGTGACTGATTCTGTGTCAACTTTCCCCAGCCACCGGGCAAAGGCTCGCCAATTTGCATCCGTTCCCGGATTTCATCCGGTGTAATAGCATTCACAGCATACAACTGCCGCATCAACTGAGCCTGAATGACTTCGTCAGGATCATCCAATCCAATGAACTCAAACTTCAGTTCTTTCCAGCCGAGTGCCCGATGAATGATGAAGCGTGTGATGGCTTCTTCGAATTTCCGCGCCATCGGAACAATTGAAGAGTTAAAATCCTGTTCCGACATTACCGCAGCCGTAGACCTGTTCACATCTCGTTCAAGACCGAGAGACATAGGTGACAGATCGAATCCTGCTGCAATAATCCTAATCAGTAACGTCTGCCACTCCATCAATAGGTCTTCCGGATTTACCGGAGTGACTTCAACAACATCAGGCTTCGGCATACCGGTCGACATCGAAATCTTTGCCTGACCTTCCGCCTCATTCTGAATATGTCGTTGGATTGTTTCGAACTGTCCGGGAGGTAGATTATTGGACCACCACAACCATGTCTTGTGAATCTGATCAGCCGCCGCTCTCGAAGACATATCCTGTGCCCCGAGAAATGCGTTGATAGTAAGGAAGCAAACTTCCATCTTCCCCAGACCAAAGGGAGTCGAAGACCGCACATTGTCCCGAATGTAGACCAGCTCATCATCCAAAAACGAGATAATACCGCGCTCACCTTTTAATCCAGTCAGCTGGGCATAATGTGGTCTGTCGGGAGTCGCTTCTGTCCAATCTGCATAAATACGAATCGTCGAGCCATCCACCGCCCACAACTTGATTGGTCGCCGATAATCCGGTGTCAGCCCCGGCTCAATGGTTCCGTACCCACCCATCAGAAAATCTTCATACACTGCTTCAAAGAGCGTCCTATAACTGTCCTGATTGTTTGGATGCTTCAGGCAAGATTCGACAATTTCAATTCTCTTCAACAATTCCGGATCTTCCGCATCGTAACCAGATTCTTCATCCACAGACACGCGCCAGCGCAAACTCAATACCGCATTCTTAACCAGATTGACAGCACGGCGTGGAATAGGAGTCTCCGAGAACCGCCGGAGATTGTAAGGTGTGTTCTTCAGAATAGGCTGATTCAGTCTGTGTAGAGCTTCGGGAATGTACGGATACTGCCACGATCGTCGATCAATGATGTTGAATTGCCCAGACTTCACTGCCGCGATTTCTTTTGCCTGCTCAGCTTTCTTCTGCACCCACAAGTTCACCGGCGTTTCTGCCAGTTCCTTGGCATGCAAAGGTCTCAGAACTTTTACCACTTCGTTTGCACGGAAGTAGCGAACGGCCCTCGCCACAAGTGAATCATGCAAACTCTTGAGCCCTTCCAGCATGGCTCAAGTATGCCATTCCATCCATCCGATCTTCCACGTCTTACCGAATCCGATCTCGGCGAAGATTCCAGCTCTCAGGGATGTGTGGAAAGGAAACCACTGTTCTACAGCCCTTATAAACCCTCCGAATTTCCACTAGAGTTTGAATATGAGGCGGTTTCAAGGGAAGGGTGATGTGTTAGAAGGGTATTCTTTAGATCATTGAAAACAAAGGCTTTAACATACTCTCTTTGGAATAGGGCGGTAAGACATCCACTATCCCTTTTATTATCAATACTTTATAGAAAATCTAGGTAGAGTAAAATCGTCATGAAAAAAGGGCGCCCCGGAGAAACCCCCGGAACGCCCCATCTACCGTCTTCCAATCTATCTACACACTGCAAAAATTCTCTGTTGCAGACTCATCCGTATGAGAATGCTTCTGCAACAACTGCTCGACACGAATCAAATCATCAATGCACTTCTGTTTTCTCTCGAGCAACTCTTTTCGTAGATACTGAAGACAATACTGCTTTGCACTTTCGAGAGTAGGAAAACCCCTACCGATCGCGCAACCACTACACCACGGATGATACGAAAAACCCGCATCGTTGGATTTGCTTTCACGCTTCACGCGAAAAAAGCGGCCGCCGATTTCGAACTCCCATACAACAACCTCAACCTGAGTCTTCATCTGATCCTCCCACTACATCAACCCCAACCTTCTACTGGCTTTGTCTCAATCACTTTCTTACTCCTGGCTTCTTCCAATCCCTGATAGTTCGGTCCACAGTGCTGCTGAGTGCTCCGCAGTCCGGACACCAGTAAAGGCAGCCTCCGCTCGACGGACCGTTGTCGGCATGGTGCTGCTCGTTCTTGTGCTCGCAGGTGCCCGGCTCTGGCTTAAGAGCTGCCCCATTATAAAAGGCGTGCTCTGCTAATTCTTCTGGGTCGTTGATAGACGGCCGTTCGCTGCTGCACCACCACCTCTTAAATGCTACCCGCAGCTGTTCTCCCCTACTCATCTCCCCGTCCTCCCTTCGCTGGTGCTTCGTTTCTAAGAGCTTCTTTAGCTATCCGAATACAGTCTCTCGCCTTGGCCTGCCATAGTTCTGGCGCTGCTGGATTCTGTAAATCCAGAGGGGAACAGTTCGCAATTTTCTCCAGCGCCTCACGCAGCTGCGTGGTGGTCTCGGCGGGCTTAGGGCAGCTACAATACATTTTGTAGTGTCCACACTTCTCACATCTTGCCCATGTATCGCATGGATCGTTCAAGTCACCCCAACTCATCCCCTGCCTCCCTTCGTTGCGGCGAGCGCAATTGGCGCTTTCTTCTGCCTCCGCACCTTGTAACGAATCTCTCCCATCGGCATCTCAAACTTCAATTCTTCTGGTAGTAGGAAAGGGCCGAGCCAGTATAGATAATTGAACCCCTTGTCGTACCACGGATGAATGCTCTTTGGATGAAACTTTGTTGCCGCGATGCCTATCGTATGTAGTTCCGCGTGTTCTCGAATCGTCAGATAGTCTCCATATTCGGTTGGCAGACCATCCTCAACACGGTTCCATACAATTTCCGCCGTCACCTCTGCGGGTGTGGCGGGCGGTAATCTATCAATCGCTTTCAGTACGTCGAAATAAGCCAATTCGCAGGATTCGCTCACAAGTTTCTTCGCCGGGTCTTTTGCGCGTTTCGCTAAGTAGGTGTAGGTTTGGTGTTGTTCGCGGACGTAATCAATCAGCGCATCCAGCGGTGCCCCACTCGGCTCGGGCTGGGAGAGGGATGCTCCAGCATAGAACGCTTGCTGGATCCATTGGTACATCGTCTTGTTTTCACTAGCCTGTTTATCCCACCACTCACGAAACGCTTCCCGCAACTGTTCTTCCCTACTCTTGGTCATGACTGCCTCCATCGTGTCGTCACTTTCTTCTTTTCACACCCTTCACAAATTCCGACTTCTCGAATAAACAAACCTTCTGCAACCCCGCATTTAACGGGCTTCGTCGCCGCATGTGGAAAGTCACTGCCGTGAATCTCGGAAAGGCAGCGGTCACAGAACGCTTCCGGGGCGAGTCTTTTTAGAAAGAGCTTGAGTTCTCCATACAGAGTAGGAACATTAACCGCGTGATACCGTCCGTTTTTCAGGACGACGCGGACCAGTGTTTCCTTCATCAGGCTCTTAGAACCTCACCACCAATGTGTTCTTCTTTACTCTTACCGGATACTCCATCGATCGTGTCGGAAAAGGCACCCCCATAAACTGAAGTGCCGCTTTCACTGTCACAACCGGACAACGGGAATTCCTATTCGCGTATTGTGCCTTCCTCGTCGCGTGATGATTCCCGTTTCGTCCCGTCACCATTTTCAACAAAAGAGTCCTTGTTAAGGGCAGAGGGGTGATGACGAATTTCAAGTTCAGCTCCCGTGCATTTTCAGGAACCAAATCCGATGAGAGTCTCAGGTAGCCCGTCGTTGATAGACGTGCTGTCTTCCGTTTTGCTTTTCTCTTATCCATAGACTCCACCTTCCGTTATAAATACCACCCTCCGTTCTTTTCGAAAGCCCTCAAACCGAATGTTATAATCTGGCCCTCTGGCTCGCTCCCACCCGATGTTCACTGCTCAGATAGCATGGCTCATTCGCATCTTCTGGTTGTGCTCTGACTATTTGACTCACTCACCAACGATGCTATTCATATACAATGATTCGCTCATACCAAGTGCCTATTCACATACCATGACTCACTCACATGATGTGTCTACTCGTATGCAATGATTCGCTTCCCCGATATGCCAACTCTGTTGGGATGACCCACTCTATTCTGAGAGTGTTGATTATTCCGCTCTGATGGTTCACTCAACTGCATTTGCTTGTTCTCTGCCTTTGGAGTTCGCTCTGGTACCATGCCCGGTCGTTTTCAATGACCATTTTCAAAGACAATGACTCGCTCTCCTTTTTTGTCAATTCTAACGATATGACCCGATCGATTCCTATGCCAATTCTGCATTTTTGACCCGCACGCTTTCAATGAAGTACCAAATTCAATCTTGATGGCTCACTCTACTTTTCGTGCTACTTCTCGTATCTTGGTTCGCACGTTGCCAATGCAACATCAGTGCCGATGACTCGCTCCGTGAGCTTGAGAAAAACTTCGTGCTGCGCGACCCACTCCCTGTGCATGTTAGTTCATTTCAACGTGGCTACATCATTTCTATTCATTCGTGCCTTGTGCTAATTCCCTACTAGTGACTCACTCAACTAGATTGCAAATTCGGCGTTTTTGGCCCTCTCGCAGCCTTTGTCAAACTCATCGTTATTGAATCACTCGTACCTAATGCAAACTCTTCATCGGTGGTTCACTCGGTAGCTATGACAAATCTTTCCACTCGCATGGTTCATTCCTATTGGTTGTCAACAACTTCCTATCTTCTGATTCACTCACCCTCTTTCTACAACATTGGCCAGTTCGGAACATCGATTCGATCGGTGTGTCCGCCGAACTTCGGATCCAGAATCCACGGAATTGCCGGTGGCTTTCCGTAGTGAATCTCGTAGGCCACATGATGCCAGTGACAGAGGAAGAGTTTCACCGACCAGCGGCACGCCCTTTGCAAAATATGAGCCGGAGGCAACAACCCGATCGAATAGGCCTTGTATGCATCCGTGTTCTTGCCGATGTTGAACTTCACAAGCTTGGCCGCCGCCTGCTCTTTGTATTTCAACTGGGCGTTCTGTTCCTTCTCCCACTCCCAGCGCTTTCTGAGCAAGTGTCCGTAAAAACAATTCTCCCTGTTCGATTGCTTGAGAAAGGACTGTCCGATCTTCCAACAAAGGGTTTTCAAATCGGCGTTGTAAGGCCTCTTCTGTCCCTTCTTCCATTCCTTCGTGGGATTCAGCCCGGCGAAGGACCAGATGTTCCCGGCGTGAGGTGCCTTCTCAATATTGATATGCGCCATCAAACCGGCACTGATCACCGGACCAATCCCGATATTCGACTCCGACCACCGCCCGATCTTTGTCGACTGAGAATACGTCGCCAGAGCTTTCTTGATCTCTCCCTCCAGTGCTTCCGAATTCATCGACAACCACGTGATGACCTGATGAGGTTCGTTGCTCTTCTCCAAAGCCGACGACTGGTTACCTGCCGCCTTCCGCCACTCCTGAATCTGGTAGTAGCTGTCGACAAGATAGCGAACCTCATTTAGGGTCAGCGACACCGAAACCTTGCGAAGATCTTTCGTCAGTTTCGTGATGGGATTCTCTGCCATTTCGATTTGCATCTAATTTTCCTCCGAATCTCTCAAAGTGACCGTCTACTCCATCTACCACTAGGCCCTCTTACAAAATGAGGGCTGCTGGGTGTTTCCGAAACACTTGGGCCGGTGTTGTTTTTACCACCCGTTTTCTTGCCCTCTGTTGCCAGCAGCCCGAGCGGAAACCGAGCTGACTTACCGGAAGCTACACCAGTGAGAGGATTCCGTCCTCCACGGTAATACCGCCAGCCTTGATCTCCGAGTTCAAAGCCTCCTTCACCACCTTTGGGTCCATGTCCATCTCGTTGACCAGATGCTCGGTCAGTTTGTTTCGCGTCCAGTCCTTCTTGGATTTGAGAGTACGACGGATGAGTGTTGCTGCCGCCTTGAGAGTTTTGGAGTTCGTATTAGAATCATCCTCCGGTTCATCCTTCTTCGACGCTTTGGACTTCGCCTTCGATGTCTCGACTTCCTTTTCTTTCTTGGAAGCCTTGGGAGCCGCAGATGCCGAGGATGACTTCGGAGGCGTTCCGAGCTTCATCGTGACGGTGGAGTTTTCCTTGTCGACAATCAAAGCCCACGCTCTCTTCTTCTCGCCAACACGCCGAAGGTTGCCCAGCCGACCTGCCAGATCCTTCTTGTGCTTCGCGCAAATTTTCTTCAACTCGGCGAAGCCGTGTTTCTTTCCATCTTCCAGAACCTCGTACAGATCGGCCAACGCTGTGTTAGCGATGAGAAATCCGCCGACCTTTGTTGAGCTGACTTCCTCGTTTTTCGAAGCTGCTTTCTTATTCGTTGTTGCCATGACTTTCTCCTCTTTTGAGTTTGAGTTTTGAACCTTCTTGCCGTGGCCCGATACTACCTTTCCCGAGTCGTAACACTTCTTACACAACACCGAACCTTTTCTCATCCAGCACAAACCATGTGCCAGTGGTAATTCGCAATCGTCGCATTTTTCAGTGATACCCCATACACCTTCCTTCGCCAACTGCTTCTTCTCTTCGTCCGTGAGTAATGCCATCGACTGTCCCCCGTCTCAGATAGCCCCCGCCAGTGGCAGGGACAAAGCAACTGTCGTCTTATTCTTGAACTTCAAAATTACAATGACTTCCGGGGAATCCTCCATGTTCGAAGGTCCCAATATGGTGTAATCCCACTTATCCCACTTCTGTAGAACCCCCGGATGTCGTTGCATGATCATCTCTTTCATTGTTGCCGGCAACACCGGACCCGGTCTCAACACCTTGTAATCCGCCATTTGACTTCGCCTCCTCGTTCGAAGATTTTCCCTCGATACCCACAGTCACTTCCGCTGCTTCGACAACCACACCACCAATCACCAACCCAACGCGATGCACAACCGCAACCGCCCCGATCTCTCTCGATCCTTCGGGGAAGGTCGTGGCATGAACAGCATGATGTGTTTGTGGATCGAACTTATCTCCCACTACCGGTTCGATGAGAGATACGCCGATTTTCTTCAGGGCATCAATCAGCTGAGTCTTGATGATACCGTACAACTTGTCACCAACCCGGTGCAATCCCGCAAGCCACACGGTATTGAATACCGGGAACATCTGCTGAACCATCTCACGCTTGTCCTTTTTCCGAGCCTCCTTCTCTTCCCGAAGATCTCGTTTCAGGCCTTCAATCTCATTTATGGTTGCCTTTCGTTCCGCCTCCAGCAACGCGCACCTTTCCTTCAGTGCGGAAAGATCCTGCAGAGCAGGAGCTACCTTCTCGATCTGTGCCTCCAGATGTTTTCGCAAGGTCTCTGCCTGCTGCCAGAGCATCTGGAGACGACCCACCTGATCCATTGATCCACGAAGCCTATCAGACATCCCTTTCTTGCGTTCGACATCATCCGTATCGAGAAGGTCTATCTGTATCCATGCGTTCTTCGGATCTTTGAGAGCCCGTTGAGGTACAGGGTCAGCTGGTCCGGGTTCGAGTTCCACCACCTCTCGATAAAACAGAAGTGCCACTTCCGCACCCTTGTAGGTGATGACTCCCACCCTTCGTCGAAGGTCGAGATCCTTGTAGGCAAAACCCTCCTGCCCTGCTAGTTTGTACGCTTCCTCTGCGGACCGAACGAAGGTAGCCACCGCTGCCGCCTTTTCCCTGTCGGCCTGCTTGAGCATGTCCGCCTGTAAAACCCGGTACTTCGGTTGAGGTCCGTCAGCTGATACGGCTTTCTTTGCAGCTCGATCGGCTGCCATTTTTTGATAGAACCCCATCATTTTTCCCCTTTCGGTTTCTCTTTGCACAATCCGTGCCGCCACATGTACTTGTGGTAGCTGGTGAAGTACCGCTGACATCCGTAGCAGTAGACGAGAATGATATCAACGCCATCCGTCTCTGCCCAAGGCTGATGGGGAACGTCCGATCTGATCTGTTCCCCATTCCATAGCTTCCTCATCGGAGGTGGAGGTGGAACCGGTACGATCTGCCAGTGTACTGGTATCCACTTCCCATCGTGTCTCTGAGCTTTAACTCTCATCGTCGATCTCCTCATGCCGCCACTCTCTTTCGGCGGAAGGAAGCATTGATCTTAGGCGTCAGCTTCACGCCACCGGTATAGCTGATGCCCTGAATAACGAGCGGGTCCTTTTCCGGTGCGTTCTTCTTGATGTCCTCCATCCGCGCCCGAGTGAGAGCCTCGGCCTCAGACTTGGTGTAGTCATCCGTCAGCTTGAGGTACTTCACATGGAGCTTTGCGAACTCCTCTTCCCAGCTGAGTTTTGTGCCGCCATTCTGTGCGAGCTCAACAACCCACGGGCCGTCGGAAGGTAGTATTCCTCCGGCGACCATGAAGTTAATGATCTCCCCGCGAAGAGCTTCTTGCTTTTTCTTGGACTCCGTCAGTGCCTTTGCCCGTCGGCAAAAGATATCGATGTCCTTCTGAGTGATCTGTTTCGTAGCCATTTTACTCCGCTCCTTCATTCTGAATTTTTACTACTACTTTTTCTTCGGTCTGCAATTCGGGTGATAGATAACCTCGTACTGGTCGGTCTTGCCGCACTGACAGGTCTTCATACGGCTACTGTGTAGCTCCTCTCGATTTGCTTCCGTAGAGGTTCCACCTGCTTACGAGTTAACTTGGAGTAAGGACCTCTGCTCGGAAACTTTATGGTGATGGCCCAAACTCCCCGCTCCCCGAACTCATCCCCATTCATAACGATTTCCACTTTCAGTTTTCGGAACAGCTTCTGATTGAAAAGTTTTTCACTGACGATCATATACGCTCCAATAGGGGGCCCCGTTAGCCGAAGTCCCCCACAAGAAAAGTATAGTTTTTTGCCCCTAATATGTCCAGCTATTTATTTTTGGATTCGAGTACCTCCCGTTCCCTTCTCTCCGCCGCCGCCATCCGATCGACGTTGCCCCAAACGGAAATGATCTTTCCATCGGGAGTTCCATCCAGATGGACCAGACGACCTCCAATGCCGCACATCTTCAAACCCTCCATTCTGATGTGTGCCGTTTGTTCATCGGTAACTTCTGATCCCGTCGTGTAGGTGAAAGTCGTCTCCCCCGTTCTCTGATTAGACATCGGGACCTCTGTGTCCACCCGATAGAACTCTTCCTTCACCGTCGCATACACTTTCGGCTTTGCCTTTTTTGCCTGTTTCAGAATCTTCTTCGTTGCCTTTGCCGCTACTTTCCCGAAAGCCCTTGCCATTCCCTTCGGGCCCTTCTTTGGTGTTGCCTTTTTAGTCCGCTTCGCCATTCTCATTCTCCTCTAAATAGAGCTTTGATTCCTTCGCGTACTGCCCGCACTCCCATTTCCGCGTCGAAGTACATCGGATCGACATGAAAGACGATCAAGTTCTTGTTTCCGCTGGGGATGATCCAATGCTGTCCGAGGCACTTCGGATAGAAGAGGATCGTCGGAGTTCCCTGTGTCGCCGCCAGATGTCCCATGCCATTGTCAATAGTGATCAGAAGCTTCGCGTCCCTTAGAGTCCGCGCCACTTCCGGTAATGGTCTGGCACAGTAGTATTCGTCCTTCATCAGAGGCAAAGGTGCCATCCCTATGTCCTTCGGACCGCCTAGGACCAGAATGTCACCAAACTGCCGAGCCAATGTATGAACGTCCAACCAGATTGTCCACGACAACATCTTGTTCGGAGGTTTACCCTCTCTCGAAGCACAACTGTTTGAAAACATCGAGAGCAAAACCTTGCCCTTCTCTCCCGCTCCATCTCCCGGATTGTATTCCACTGCCGGTGGAGGATCAATCACAGGCTGTCCAAGCAACTTCATATAGGCCTGTGCTATGTGAAGTTTCTCTCTGTCCCCCAAGGCAAAAGCCTCACTGACGTTGAAGGTATGTTCGAAGTCGTATATACCACCAAACGGGTAGCCTTCATAATCGAAGCGCTGCTCCTCTTTGGTAATGACATTCAGATTCGAAACTCCCATGCCCTCGTACAGACAGGTAATATGATCATCCAACGTCAGCAAGTCAATTTCCCAACCGGGATGTTCCCCAGCCCATCGTTTCAAAGCTGGCTGAATGTAAAGAGCATCACCAATTAAGTTACGACTTATGAACAATGCTCTTCGCATCCGTTTTCTCCTCGACAACTTCCTGCTCGTGATCCCACTGCCTACCCGCTCTGTACAGCACACTCCAGATTGTGTGCAAAACTTCGTTATACACAACATCCGGACAGAACCGGGCAGCCTCGTTCTTGAAGTTCGACCACCGCTGCTCCACGGAAATAGTCAGCATCGCATCGATCCAAATATTCCGAGGGATGATGATACGCCACCGGTAATCCTTCCGCTGATCCTCGATGATTTCGTAACGCTTCAGAAACGGCAACCGAGCCTGCAACTGTTCCAAATGCTTTTTTGCCCGCGTTCGGATTGCAAATTGCCGTTTATCGTACACGCTCACTGAGAAAAATCCGTACCTTGTGAAAAGCCACATTTAATTCCTCCTATTCTTTTTTGAATGACGCTTTCAGTGTTCGCTCCACAACCACATCTATTTCCAGTCCGTCGAGGACCCGACCAAGATTCCATATCCCCGTCGAACCACAAGCCAAACACTGATGCCCTTTGGCTCTTGTTATGTTGTGGCAGTCTTCACAAAGCACTGCCTCCTTCATAGGAATGATGTCGACTGGTTTCAACTTCTTCATGGCTGGCCAACCTTTTCCAATCTGGCTTTGTCGTTACTGATAACCACGGTCCAACCGAATGCCGGACCATCCTTAGCCATCTTCTTCAAAGGACCGATAGGATGTGCGTGTGCCACACCCTCGAAGAGCTTATTGAGATCCCATTCCTTTCCATCGCTCAACCGTTCATAGAAGATAGCCCCGCAGGTACCGGGGACGTAGACTCCCCCGATCTTAGGACCCTTCGATCCACCAAAGGTACGTTTGGGTGCCCCCTTAGCAGAAGACGCGGGAGAAGCCCCCTGTGCCGCTGGAACCGGGGCCTGTAGGTTACGAACCAAGCGCTTCGGGGCATCCGGTGAGGCTGCGAACTTGAGGAAGTTCTCCAGCACCTCTCCGATTACCTTGATTTGCTCGTTCGGGTCATAGAGCCAGCCACCGCTGCCGTCGGCCTTGAGGGATGCGTATCTGGTGAGCACATCCAACTGGTCCACCAGCACTGCCAAGAGTCCCTGCTGCCGGAACTTCTGCGTCAGTGCCTTGGCTGCATCGCGATTGTAGTTCAACGAAGTCAGACTCGGATTGTACTGCACCGCTTTCTGAGCGTCGGCCACAATCAACTGCAACCGGCTACCGATGGATTTCTGTAGCAAGCCGATGACGGAACCGAACTTCTGCTCCATCTTCTGCTGCTTGGATTCCAACTTTTCCTTTTTATTCTTGAACAAGTCGTAGAACGTGTCCACCAGTGGAGGCTTCAACGCGTGGCAGGCCTTCTCATAGTTTCGAATGGCCATGAGGAAGCCAGTCTCTTTTTCCTGGTCGATGGTGGCACCGATACCAAGCTTCCGGCACTTCGCCGCTATGTGGAGAGCTGCTTGTTCCTTGGTCGGATTCTTGGGGTCGTTGCTCAGCTTGATGAGCTTCTTCTGCATCAAATAAAGGATGGCCGGGTCGTACCACTGCAGGGCGTAAGCCAGTGTCGCCAACCTATTCGCAAGTGATACCGTCAACAACCCCTTCAGTATTTTCCGAAGCTGCGAAGTCTTTGGTCGTTGAGCCTTCGGAGGCTTCGGCATTTTAACTTTAGGCATCTCAGTTTCCTTTCCCGATCGTATAAGGTTCCCACCAACACTCCCAACCACCTACTGTCTTTCCGTCATCGAGAGTAATGAGCGGAGACTTGTATCCCTCGACGAGAACGATCTTGGTGATCGTCCCGAGCTTACCGACATACTCGGGATGAGGACTAACCAAAGAAACCCCCGGTATGCCGGAGTGATCCGTAATCCTCACCCTCATCCCAACTCCATATGGAGGATCGTCACGTTCCTGTACAGTCACAGGCTCCGGAACATCAGGCCTGATAAAGGAAGTATCGGAGACCTTATCTCCAGTACGTTTCACTTCCCATTTCTCCTCCGGTGTCTGGTGCACAGAAAAGAAGGTACCACAGCCGGGGCATGGATGAAGCACATACCCCGCTGCAATCTGTTGAGGTATCTCAGCGATAGAACTGACACCACAACGGCAGGAAATTTTTATTCTTCGAAGATCGGACACTCTGCAAGTAAAAACTGGTCCACCCATCTTAATCTCCTATTCCATTATACAAGTTCCGTTCCGTCTATCTGCAAGGCGGAAGCAATGGACGATTCGAGGCTGCCAGAAACTTCTGTTCGAAGTCCTGTTCCGTTTTCACCTCGGTATATTCACCTCCAGTTGCAGAGCAAACCTCCCGGAGGACTTTGGCTATACTTTCCGATGCACCCGTGCCGGATGACCCGATGATATAGATGAAGTCAAAGACAATTCCAAGATCTTTCATCTTCGGGAGCAAATCAATCACTTCCGTTCCGCTGTAGTCCTCACCGTCGGATACGAAGACGATGTGATGAAGACCGACTTCCGATGGTCGCTTCTTGCACTCGTTGACGGCACGACTCACCGCTTCGAAGATTGCCGTACCTCCATCGCCACCTTCCGGTAGCCGATTGATCGCTTCCATCACTTCCGCTTCGGAAGCCCCCGCCGCACACAACAGAGTCGGATGATCCGAGAACTTGAAAACTCCCACACGTGCGTCTTGGAATTTCCGGAAGCGCTCGTTGACGAACTTTTTTGCCGCATCCTTTACGGCCGTCATCTTCGACCGGCTACGTGCCCGAAAGCTATAGTTCCGTTGGAGGCCGATGTTGAACTTTGTGGCCAAGTCCTCGAAAACGATTGCCTTCTTCAAAGACTCATCATCCATAGAAGAAGGATCTTCGGGCTTCTGCTCATCGAGCGCTTCCCGAATCTCATCAGCATCCAGTCCCTGATCGCGAAGATCGGCACGTTCATCCTTGCACCAATCTTTCCACTCGTCGAGATCTTCCTGATAGGCATCCTTCATTCTGTCTCGAAACTCCTGCAAAAGTTCCGGCGTCCACGTATATTGTTTGACGGACTCGTCTGTGAGCATCCCCGATGCCATCGATACGGATGAGTCGATAACATACAACAACTTCGAATACCGATCATACATATCCACTAGCGAACTTCCCATTCCCGGGTCCACGGTAGAGGCTTCACCACCATCAAGGACTTTCTCGAACTCTTCCTTGTCGACTGAAGTCGTCTTACCCGTCGATACGATGGAAATGTTTCCCGCCACTTCGAACTTCTTGTCGTTACTCATTTCTTTTCTCCTCTAGAGTATTTGAATCCACTGCAACAACCACGAATTAATCAACTACCCAACCATCCGCCACCATCTCTTCGAAAGAATTGTACGTCGCAATCTTCTTGTCGAAGTCGAACTCTTTCTGGTCAAAAATATTGTAGTCGTAAATGACCGGGCTTGATTTCCCGTGAGTATCACAAACCACAACACCACAAATCGGGAAGCCTCTTTCCTGTGATTTCTTTACAGGAAGAAAAGGCCACTGAGGCCATGCCGAAACGTCCCTCATCATAATCAGTTCCCGTATAATTTCCTCAGGGCTTAAACTCCACATCACATCCTCCTTAAATGGAAAGAGGGACTCCTAATCGAAGTCCCCCTCGAAAAAAGTATAGTTTAACTACCCTAAACTGGCAATGGCTGAGATTCCCCTGTCGGTTCCACTTCCTCCACAGTCACACACTCGACCGACGACGGTCTGTTCGGCTTCCGGATGAGTACGAACAACTCCTGTCCCGCCTGCCAAGGGTAGCTGATGAACTCCACACGCCGTCCATTCTTAAGGCCGATATGATACGGCTTCATTCCGGATGTCACAAGCTCCCTTCGAACTATTTCCACTGCCCGATCATCTCGCATTGTGTTTCACCTCACGACACATTTTACACCGCTTGAACAACTCTTGCTGACTTCTCTTTCTATCGACCTTACCGAAGTTTCCACCGAACCACCAGAAGAGGTTCCTCTGAAACCCCGGCAGTGGTGAACTATGACGATAACCTCGTCTTCTCATTTCTTTCGCCAGTGCCTCATGTCTCTGACGCAAAGAAGAAGTTTCGAGAAGACCGTTCCTGGCGAACCCGGAAAGTCTTGTGCCAGCATTGATCGCTCCTACGAACATGTGACATTCCAGATGCTCGCCCAATAGATGTTGCCGGCACATCCTCCGGGGATTGACCATCCACATCCTCATAAACAGAACGCTCCGAAAACCAAGGCCCCGGCTATCAAGGCTCCGACGATAACCGAACCGATCAACTGCCACGACTGTTTGTCCATCATCTCTTTTCCTCACATATAGAAAGTGATAATCTTCTTGTCCCCATTACATATGCGTTTCGGATCCAGATCTGGCCGCTCTTCCAAAAATGTTCCGACTCGGAAGCCACGGAAGTGTCTGGCATTCCGTATCACCCAACTCTTGCTTGTCGGGATGTGGAGCTGTACAAAAGCCTGTGCAGTTCGCGTGTAGATCGAACAATCCAAATTGTCGGCCAGCACCTTCTTCACTTCCTTCGGTTTCATCGACGTAGACCTCCTTGCAAATCAAACGGCTTGCTTATCCTACAACCGTGACGCCTGTCGAACTCGTCGCGACCAATGGTCTCAGCATACAACTTCACACGTTCAGAATGAATCATAGGTGCCTTCCGTCCGGAAGGCTGAACGCACGGACTGTTTGGATTCGCGAAGCACCTTGGACAACCAGCTTCGCGCTGTGCCTGTGTATTAGCCCATCGACTGATCTCTTTCATCGCCGCCTCCTGATTGCCCGATCAAGATCATTACGAAGCTTCATCGCTTCGATTTCGGAAAGGGTGAAGACCGCCGTTCCCTCACCCGTCCCGAATGCCCAAATCTTGAACTCACCGTTCGACTCTTTCTCAGCAGAAAGCAGAACCTTGTCCTTCTCGTAAACCTTTACGTCATCCTGTGCCATCGCCTCACCC
>Ga0335070_10000967_pt1 | contig 32856 bp, 32 predicted proteins | sample Lox_Sample_13_FD_206722 | JGI IMG/M metagenome (GOLD analysis project Ga0335070, IMG submission 206722) | Soil microbial communities from Loxahatchee National Wildlife Refuge, Florida, United States - Lox_Sample_1.3 | ecosystem: Environmental > Terrestrial > Soil > Wetlands | place: USA... | reverse complement strand
AGGCAAGGTTGATGAAGATGTCGTACGACGATATATAAGGGAACAACGTCGGTAATTATGCCAGATCATATCAGTAGACCTGAAACCCTGGGCTTTAGCCCAGGGAGTGGTTCATTTGCGTAGTCCTATTCGAGTGGCGATTTCTTCGACCTGCTTGTACTCGTCTGACCAGATCTTCTTGAACTCCGCGGGCGGTTTGTATTCGGTCAGATTCCCCATGGAATCGATCTTCGGTTTCACATTTGTGACAGCCTTTTCGAGAGCAGGGAGCAGAACCTTCTTGACGTCTTCCGGAATCCCAGCGGGTGCGAAAATGCCGAACCAGCTTGTAATCAGACCCTGTTTGTAGCCGAAATCGGTAATCGTCGGAACGTTGGGAAGGTCGGCCATCTTTCTCGTGATGAGGAGAAACCTCAGTTTTCCCGCATCCACGTGGGACTTAAGCTTCTGGACATTATCGCACGTGGCCTCCACGTGCCCTCCCAGAAGGGCAGTGACGACGGATTCTCCCCCTTTAAAAGGGACATGGGTGAACTGGGCACCGGTGATGGCCTGAACCATCTCGACGACAAAGTGGGGACCGGACGCAATCCCCGTTGTGCTGACACGGATCTTTCCAGGATTTTTTTTCGCATAGTCCACGAATTCCGGGAAGGTTTTCCAGGGAGAATCCGCCCCGACGGTGATCGTATTTGGAAAGTAATAAAAGAGTCCCAAGAACTCCAAGTCCTTGGCCGGATCGTAGTGAACAGACTCGGGACTGGTAATCGGAGCAAAGGTCATCGATGAAGAGCCGGTGATGAGAATCGTGTAACCATCCTTCTTTGCCCGGACGGCGGCTTCAGTGCCTAATACCGTCGCAGCCCCGGGTTTGTTGACCACAACAACCGTGGTCCCGAGAATCTTTTCCAGTTCCGTCGCCAGTATCCTGGCCGAAACGTCCATCGTGGCCCCTGCGACTTGCGAAACGATAAACTGGATCGGCCGGTCAGGATAATGCTCCGCGCAGAACCCGGTGGATGCAAAGGGACCGAGTGCGAACACACACACGACCACCGAGAAGACGCCAACCTTCATTGTTTTCATGGGCAAAACCTCCTTTTCTATCCAAATATTTTTTCAGACGAGCCGCTCAAACCCCGGGGCAGGCTTGTTACGGCGGATATCGGGAGGGAACGCCCGCCTGCCGGACGGGCAGGGTTTCAAACCGTTCCCTACTCTAAAGAATCAATGTCATCAATTCGTCGCTCGCATGATGAAGCCGCTCATATCCATCATCGGTCACAAGATAGGTCTCACCCCAGAAAAAGCTGTTCTTATGATCCGGCGTAAAAACCGTCGGGTGTAAGATCACCGCCGTCCCCGGATCAAGGACCTGTCCGTTCTGCGGAGAGACACGGGCATCGATGAGGTCGACGCCGCAGACGTGGCCATAAGGTGGCTTGGGAAGATAACCGCAGCTTTTTATAAGTGCATCCATGGCTGCGACGAGGTCCCGGATCGTTTTTCCCGGCTTGAAGACCTCCAGCGTTTTTTTGATGGCGTCGCGGGAGACCCGGTAGAGTTTTTCGAGCTCGGCATTGGGAGAGCCCACATTCACCGTTCGGACGATCTGCGTCCAGTAACCTTCCAGGCAGGGGCTGATTTCCATCACCACGCTGTCGCCGTTCTCCACGCGCCGCATGGAGGGGGAATAGGGGAGGGGAAGGCCGTTTTGATCGCCAAGGGCGAACTTGCCCGATCCCACAAGAGTGAAATGCTGTTCCGCGCCCCGCGCGCGGGCGGATGCTTCAATGGCCGCGGCGATCTCGTATTCGGAGACACCGGGGCGAATCGTCTTAAGGGCTGCTTCATAACTCCCGTCACCGAGGGCGGCGCATTTCCGAAAGAGATCCGCTTCCTCAGGGACATGATGAAGTCTGACGCTCAAGATGTCTTCGTGCGTCTCGACCCAATCGATTTCAGAAAGTTCCTTCCTCAGATAGTGATACCAGTTTACGGGGAGAACTTCGAAATTTACACCCACCCTGCCATTCAACACATTCTGTTCCTGCAGGAGTTTTACCATATCTGCAGGCATGTTGTCGCTCAGGCGGCAATCCCCGATAGAGGATCGGCGCTCGGCCGCCTGCCGCTGGATAGCGCTACCGACCAAGAGCACCGGCTCCCTCTGGGGAAAGAGCATTGCCACTTGTCGGCCGGCGATGGTCCGGTTGTCTACAAAGTAGCGGAAATCGCCGAGCACATCGCTTCCTACGTTCGTATCACCGAAAAGGATGAGCGCTCTAAGCTCCCTCGTCTCCAGGATACGGTGTATTGCCTTTCGTCTCCTTTTCAGTTCTGTACCACTAAACGCCATGCGAGCTACCTCCTGTTCCAATAAAGCTTGTCAAACATAGAATTAAGAATCCAGCGGGGAACCCGGACAAAAAGAAGCGGCAGAAAACGGAACAAGGACCTGATTCATCGATGGAAAATCGTTAACCTGAAACCTTCTGGAGATATTCCCGTCGGTTCAGAATCTCGGGGTTCACAAGATTGCGTGGCTTCTTTTTCTTCGCCATGGCCACGGCGTTCTTGGCCGCCACGATGGCCATCTGGTTTCGTGTATCCTGGGTCAGGCTTCCGATGTGAGGCAAGAGGACCACATTCTCCAGATCGACGAGACCCGGTGCCAACTGCGGTTCCTTCTCGTAGACGTCGAGCCCCGCTCCAAAGATTCTTTTCTCCTTGAGCACTGAAACGAGGGCCGCCTCATCCACCACGGGGCCTCGAGATGCGTTGATCAAGACGGCCGTGGGTTTCAGCAGCTCCAATTCGCTTCTCCCGATGAGATGATGGGTCTCCTTTGTCAGGGGACAGTGGATCGTGACGAAATCGCTCTCTTCGAGAAGCTCGTGAAGCTCGCGGTATTCGACGCCCTTTGTTTTTTCGATCATCTCCCTCAGGGGAGGATCATAGGCGATGACCTTCATCCTGAAGCCTTTACTCCTTCTCATCACTGCGCGCCCGATCCTGCCAAAGCCGATAATCCCAAGCACCTTGGGGCGATTTGACCCGCCGGGGCCGATATCCATTCCCATGAAAGGATGGCCGACGGGCGCCGTGAATCTGCCCGAAACGATGAAGTTGTGGGTTTGGGGAATTTTCCGCGCCGTCGCCATCAGCAACGCCCAGGCGAGGTCGGCCGTCGTCTCCGTCAGAATCTCAGGGGTGTTCGTCACCGGGATTCCGAGCTCGGTTGCAGATCGCACATCAATACTGTCGTATCCCACGCCATGATTGGCAACGCCTCGCAGGGCTGGGTTTGCCGCCAACACCTCCCGAGGAACAGATTGAGTTCCTCTCGGAAGCACCACGTCCGCCTCCTTCACTGACTGGACCAATTCTTCCAAAGTTGGCAACTCCCCGGCTGGTCCATGAAGATAAGTGACGCGCAGCTTCGACTTCTTAAGAACTTCTCTCCCGCTTTCGGGGAGAGCCCACGGAACCAAAATTCTCGACGTCATGATCGGGCCTCTCAAGGTGTCTGGAATGCCTAATCAATCAACAACATGCCGATGCCTTCAGGATGTTTCTCAAAAGGAAAGGTGATCGACATCCCGATATTCTTGAGCGTCTTCTTCACATTCACCCCGAGGGCATGTTCCGGATAGCGCGCCATCGAAGGGTGGACGCAAGTTCCCTCCATATTGCACTTTTCGCAAAGGACGCAGGACCCTGCTGTCAAGGCGATCGCCAAGGTATAGCCCTGATTGAAAGCGGCTTTCTCCAAGGCGAGCATGGCCAGAAGAATGCGCCTCTTGTCCCCACCCCACATATCCCAGAACTCTTTTGTCCGGGCGCGAAGGTCAGCGGGCGTATCCGGGGCACACAGGTTCCTGACGAGGCTTCTCCCGACGTCCTCGTCCGCTTCCGCCTCCGCCGGAAATTTCGCGACGAGGATTGCCCTGTACTCTTTCAGGATTTTTCTGAACTCCTGTGGAGTTGGTGCATAGGGAGGGCAGACAAACTTTTGGCCGTACATGTTACATCCGGTTTTGCATTTCAGTAACACCCGATCTTCAACCACGACCTTGCCTGGGGTGACGATCTTGGTCTCGATTGCCCCGAGTCGCCCGGCCTCTTTGACAAGAAACTGGAACGAGCTGGCCTTTTCTTTTGGATTCCGCTTTTGCATTGTAACAATCTCCTTTTGTCGGTCGCGTCTCCCCCGGTTTATTTACTTCTTGGGTGGCCATGTCGGTCTGGGAGAGAGATAACGTTCCTTAAGCCCCGCTATGTTGAAAGTTTTCGACTTGCAGAAGTTGATGATGGGGCGCTCCCAATCCTCGATGAGCTCAGCCGCCATGGGCACATCCTTCGCAATCTCGCGGGGAATCGAAAGGACGCCGTGCAGATCTCCCATGATCAAATCACCCGGCTTCACGATGAGGCCACCCACCCTCACAGGAATGCCGACGTCCACCAAATGGACATAGGCGTGGGAGACGCTCACGCACCTCGCGAAGAAATGAAACCCCGCTTCCTTCACCTCGGTGATGTCGCGAACGCAGCCATCGGTCACCGCGCCCACGTAGCCGAGGGCCTTGTGAATATTGGCATTGACTTCACCCCAGAAGGATCCGAGCACAGGACGGTCGATGTCGTGAATCACAGCCACCCGCGGCTCGGGGACCTTCTGGATTTCTTTCCACCAATCCGGTGCCTGAACGCGGTGCCCTTCGGAAGACTGGGCCGTGACGACCGCCGTGACGGCATAGCCGATCATGGGCCCCAAATCGGGATACAAGCACTTGATGTTGGGAAGCATGAACCCCTTGTTCCGCGGACGAATGTCGAATAACTCGATGGCATTCGAAACGGCGCATGTCGGCCACTTGCGAATCTCCTCGAGTTCCTCTGCACTTAAATAACCGGCCACCCTTCTTCCTCCCGGGCTCTTTGCCCCTATCTTCCATAACCCTTCGCTCGATGGGTTATCAATACATCAGGGGATCCGTAAATAGTCTGCCGTTTGTTCATAAAGAAATCTACACTTTTTGGTAAAAAGTATCAATGGTTTATTTGGCACGGTTTCTCTGCGCCCTTTGCGCCTTTGCGTTGAGAAGCCTATTTCATACAAAAATGCGTCAAAACAAAAAAAGGGCAGGAGTATGACAGATCCTGCCCTTGGTTCTAAACAATGTCACTCGGGTTTATTCTTATGGTTTATTCATCTCGATTTTAACGAAATAGATATTGTTGACACCTGAATTGTCGCCGATAACGTTCCATCCCCAATTCAAAACAGAATTGTTTGTCATTCGATCGGGATTGGTCCTTCTCTCCGGAAGTATCCCAATAAAATGCTCTTTCCCTGCTTCATCACGACAATAAAATTCGTAGGCAACCATCACGAATCCTTTCCTTTAACTTATTCTGGAGAACAATATGACACAATCAGGATTAAAACAACATTAAAATACAATTAGAATTATCTAATTTCTATGGGATCAGGGGTGGGGATATTTGGGGTGGGTTTAACGGGCGACGAAAATCAATAAAGGCATCAACCCAATGGGCTAATCCCTTAAATTTATCTGGTGGTCCCAACGGGATTCGAACCCGTGTTACCGACGTGAGAGGCCAGTGTCCTAGGCCACTAGACGATGGGACCACGCTTTTAATTCAATTTCAAATGGCAAATGTCAAATTTCAAATGAACTCCGCTCCCGGGCAGCGGCGAGAAATGTTTCAATTTCCAAGAATCAAACCATCCTTCATGTCTTGTTCAAATTAACGCACAACTCACCAAAAATCAAGAAATATTTCGCCAACGATTAACCTTCCCAATTCTTCTTGTCTTATCAATTTCGGGGATATATACTACAGAAAAGTAAAGGTTATTTGCGAATTTGACATTTGAACTTTGCCATTTGAGCTTCATCTTTTAGTTTTATGATTCCCATTCGAGATGCCCTTCGTTCAAAAAACTTCCCGGCGGTCAATATTCTCATCATTGTCCTGAATGTTATTGCTTTTCTATGGGAACTCGGTCAGGGTTCCGATTTAGAGAAAGTCTTTTATCTGTACGGAATCGTCCCCCTCCGATACTCCAACCCGGAAATCGCCGCTCACTTTACAAGTTTCGGGCAATCTCTCCCTTTCTTGACCTCCATGTTCCTTCACGGAGGGTTCCTCCATATCATCATGAATATGTGGTTTCTTTATATTTTCGGGGATAATATTGAAGATCGGCTGGGCCACCTTCGGTATCTCGTCTTCTATCTCTTCTGTGGTGTGGCTGCGGGGTTGATCCATCTTGTCACCAATTGGAACTCGAATGTTCCTACCATCGGGGCAAGCGGAGCCATCTCAGGCGTCATGGGGGCTTACCTCCTTCTCTATCCCCGCTCAAAAATCTTGACACTGGTGTTCATCTTTATCTTCATCCAATTCATCGAAATTCCGGCCTTTATCTTTCTCGGAATCTGGTTCATCCTTCAACTCCTCTCTGCGGGCGCTTCACCCGGAAATGTTGGAGGCGTTGCCTTCTGGGCTCATATCGGCGGGTTTGCCGCGGGTCTCGTTTTTATCAAGATATTTGACTGGATTCCAAGAACAGGTTTGAATAAAGAGCTCCAACAGTACACCGAGCGGCAAAGGACCCCTCGAATTCAGCCTCTAACCCCTCTTGCCATCCCGGATGAATTGGATCTCCACGGGGTGATCAAGATTACTCCGCGAGAGGCCCTTGTCGGAACAAGGAAGATGGTCTCCATTCCTTATGGACTCAGGAAGAGGACCCTCATGGTCACGATTCCGCCTGGCGTGGAGGAAGGGACCCGCCTGCGTTTAAAAGGGTTGGGGAAACAGGGTGAAGACGGAACACGAGGAGACTTTTTTCTGGACGTCCATCTGATCGATTAGCTCGCTTGCGAATCTTCTGATCAGTTTTTTTTCCAGGCACGGCCCTGGCAATTCCGAACACAGCTCACACTGTCGTAGAGCAGAATTCCCGGATCAGAGAATTAGATCTGAACCCAACATTTGCTTATTAGGATAAGCTTGTCATCGTGGGTGCAAGAAATTGTTTTGGAAGAACAGTAAAATGGAGTAAATTGGAGCAAAATGTATAAAAATGGTGTAAAAAATTTCTTTACAAGGGATTTGGTTTGTGGTAGTTTGACATCGTGGCAGGGAAGGGGCTTGAAGTGGGAGGATCTGCCATGGAAACAAAAGAGGGAGACACGGTGAAAAGTATTTTAAGCGGTATCGAGTACAAGGTGAAGAGAATTGTGAAAAGCATGGCTGTCCTTGAATCGCAAGACGGGAAGAGCAAAGTTGTTACGGAGGTGGATACCCTGAGGCTATTCTATAAGGAGAAGGAGGGCGTTAAAGCATGATAAAGGACATGATACATCCCCTTCCTGCCACATTCCCTTTTGAATAATACCGTGTATCCTCCCCAGGGTTTATGGCTGCTGTCATTCCATCTCGTCTGTTAAGTCACGCGTCCGGAGAAGGTTGCAAAAAAATTATCAGTTTTTCAAGATCCCCCAGTGAGATATTGACAAACATCACTCCGGCCCGATAATCCCCCCAATCCTCCGCCAGATGAAAATCTACCCAAACTACCTTTACGGTCGCTTCGATGCTCTCGAATTCAAAACCGGAAGGAAAAAATAATTTCAACGAGAGAATCTGTCCAACCTCCATTTTTTCTGGAAAATAGACCAGGAGTCCACCTTCGCTGGCGTTGATAGCTCCACCGTGGTTGATGATTGAATCCCCTCGATTATATTCGAACGGTAAGTTTACATTAACCCGGGGATATCTCCTCTTTTCAAAATTGACAGTTCCATGACGGGGGATAGTCCCTTTTTCTTCCTTTTTCATCCGATCTATTCGCCAGTCAGTTATTTCTAAAAGATTCTTTCAACGAATCCACAAGAGAATGTTGAATAGTTGTGGAATTGGGTTCTCCTCCGCCTGAAGGACGTGGGCCCAACCATTTTGCTTAAAAAATAGGCACGTACAAGTCTTTAAATAAATTCACAAATTCACCAAATTGACGGGAGTTCACGTGACAGCCAACTCTTCTCCAAATCATCGAATAACTCCTGCGAAGATAGTTCAAAGGAAACTCCCAAGAAATTTTCAATGCATTTTATTAATTAAAAGGTTTCCCTTTTGCTTCAAGGTCTTTCTGTCGTCACAAATATTCTTTAGCAAATAGTATTCCGATTCATTGTGAACCGGGACCCGCAATCCTAACCTCCTGTAATTAAAACATTTCTCAAGAATAGTCAGTGAGAGAAGCATTTGCTGGGAGGGCGCAAAAGAAGTTGACGTGATTTCGGCATGCTTCAAATAAGCCTTTAGTATCGATAAATTAGCTAAAACGAAAAAGGTTGACCACGCAAAAAAAGTTGCACCCTTTTACGCTATCCCTTGAAGTCTCTTAACCCATTGGGCTTGCGAGACGGGTAAGATGTGATATATTTAAAAGGCAAAGATGAGCATACCCGGCCGGCTTAAAAAGTCTTCTGTTTTTTAATGGGAAGGGTCACACGGGGCATTAAACCCCGTGTTTGCTTTGAAAAAAAGAACAGTTTTCATCCTGTCTACAAGCAGGCGGTGCTTTCTAACAGGGTAGAGAGAAAGGAAAAGACTCAATGGCCGAAACCAATTCATCTCCTCCGTCTGATTTCATACGAGAAATAATTGAAGAACACCTGAAGATCGGTCGGTTTCAGGGACGGGTGGCTACTCGGTTTCCACCCGAGCCGAATGGGTATCTCCATATCGGACATGCAAAATCCGTCTGTCTCAATTTCGGTATTGCTGCCCAGTATCAAGGACCCTGCAATTTACGGATGGATGATACAGATCCGGCGGGTGAATCCCTTGAATATGTTGAGTCGATCATCAACGATGTCCGTTGGTTGGGGTTCGATTGGCAAGATCGTCTGTTCTATGCCTCGGATTATTTTGAGCAACTTTATCAATTTGCGGTTCAGCTTATTAAAAATGGCAAGGCTTATGTCTGCAGTCTAAGCGCGGATGAGATCAGAGAACAGCGGGGGACTTTAACGGAGCCGGGGAAGGAGAGCCCTTACCGGAATCGCTCCATTGAAGAGAATGTCGACCTGTTTGCCCGGATGCGGGCCGGCGAATTCGAGGACGGAGCCCATGTCCTCCGAGCGAAGATTGACATGGCGTCCCCAAACTTCCTCTTCCGGGATCCAGTCCTATACCGCATCAAGCGAGCGACTCATTACCGCACAGGAACAACGTGGTGCATCTATCCGATGTATGACTTTGCCCACTGTCTTTCGGATTCGATCGAAAAGATCACCCATTCGATCTGTACCCTGGAGTTCGAAAACAACCGGCCCCTCTATGATTGGATTCTGGATCAGTTGAATCTGGATTCTCACCCCCAACAGGTTGAGTTTGCCCGCCTCAATCTCAGCTATACGATATTGAGCAAGCGGAGACTGATCGAACTGGTTCAGCAAGGAATCGTTGCAGGGTGGGACGATCCTCGGATGCCCACGATCGCAGGGATGAGAAGGCGTGGCTACACCCCGGAGGCGATCCGGACCTTCTGCGCAAGGATCGGGGTCGCCAAGAATGAAAACCTTGTCGATGCCTCCTTGCTTGAGCATTGCGTCCGTGAGGATTTGAACGAACGGGCGCCGCGCGTCATGGGCGTATTGCGGCCCCTTCGGGTGATCCTCGACAACTATCCCGAAACACGAGTGGAGGAATTCGAATGCCCGAATCATCCCCAAAATCCGGGCATGGGATCACGTCAGATTCCTTTTTCCAAGGAACTCTACATCGAAGAAGAAGATTTTCTCGAAAACCCCCCGAAGAAATTCTTCAGACTGGCTCCCGGCAAAGAAGTGCGCCTCCGGCTTGGATACTTTATAAAATGTGTGAACGTTGTCAAAGCCCCTCAGACAGGAAAAGTGACCGAGGTTCATTGTACGTACGACCCCGAGACGCGAAGCGGATTTGCTCCGGACGGCCGGAAGGTCGATGCCACGCTCCATTGGGTATCGGCCAAACATTCGATTCCTGCCGAGGTGCGATTGTATGATCGTCTCTTCCAGGTGGCTGACCCGACCGGCGACGGGGAGGATTTCACAAAATCCCTGAATCCGAAATCTTTAGAAATTCTTGCCTCATGCCGCGTAGAGCCCAGTCTTGCAGCTGCGGTTCCAGGGAGCAAGTACCAATTCGAGAGACTCGGTTATTTCCATGTGGATCCCAAGGACGCTTCGGCTCAAAAGCTTGTCTTCAACCGGATTGTCACCCTTCGGGATTCCTGGGCGAAAATCTCGGAGAAAGGAAAGAGATGACGGGCAGGAAAGAAGAAGGGTTGAGTCGATGGTAGAAGAAATTTTGAGCAATCTTTATAAGATCGACATTCCTCTTCCCAAGAGTCCGCTGAAATCCCTCAACTCGTACGTCATCAGGAATTCGGAACGGAATTTGATCATCGATACGGGGTGGAATGAAGAGGAGTGCATGAGGGCCATGCAAGCGGGTTTGAAGGAACTTGGGGTGGATATAAGAAGAACAGACTTTTTTATCACGCATCTCCATGCAGATCATTTTGGCCTCCTTTCAAACCTCGTGACAGAGACCTCAACGGTCTATTTTAACCAGCCGGATGTCGATCGATTTAGAGAAGGGTTTCAGCCCGATCGGTTCGTCCGTTTCGCTCGTTTAAACGGGTACCCTGAAAATGAGCTTCAGAGAAGCATCGAGAGCCATCCCGGCTTTAAGTTCAGACCCGAAGACAACCTGGTTTTTCATATCCTGAAAGAGGGGGATATCCTGTCCGTCGGGGATTACCGGTTCAGATGCGTTGAAACCCCCGGCCATACTTCCGGGCACATGTGCCTTTACGAACCCCGGCGAAAGGCCTTCGTAGCGGGCGACCATATTCTTAACGATATCACTCCCAACATCCAATTGTGGGCCGATGACAGGAACCCGTTGGAGGAGTATTTCGCAAGTTTGGACAAGGTGAGCCAGCTCGACATTAAGCTCGTATTACCCGGGCATCGCAGCATTTTCAAGAGCTGCAGGGAGAGAATTGAGGAATTGAAGCATCACCATCAGGCGAGGCTGGATGAAATTATTTCCATTCTGGAAAAAGGCGAGAAAGATGCCTTTCACGTCGCCTCGGAGATGAGCTGGGATATTCTCTGCGACTCCTGGGATCTCTTCCCGGTTTCCCAAAAATGGTTTGCTACCGGGGAGGCGATCGCTCACCTCAAATACCTTGAGGAAATGAAGATCCTGCGGGCGGAAGTGCGTGACCAGAGAAGGGTATTTTCCCTGAATAGAAATCAGACGATCCGGCGGCCCAAGAGAGACACGCTCCAAAAATAACCCTTACGCGTCGATGCCCCCTGTGGCTTTTCGAAGATCATCAAGAAACTCAAGCGGAATTTGAAAGCCCAACTGTTGAGCCCTGATCACGTCCGACAAAGACTTGTCATATTCCTCCAAAACGAAATAGACTATGGCCCGATGATAGTAGGCTTCAACGAACCCTGGATCGATCTCAGTGCTCTTGTTGAAATCAGAGATCGCCCGGTCATATTGCCACTTTTTGACATAGGCCCACCCCCGGTTGTTATACGCCTGAGCCATCCGCGGGTCTATCTCAATAGCCTTATTGAGGTCAGAGATCGCCTGATCGTACTGGGCCTTGTACAGGTAGGCCGCTCCCCGGTTGTTGTAGGCGGGAGCCAGCCGCGGGTCCGCCTTGATCGCCCTGCTGAAATCCGAGATCGCCTGGTCATACTGGCCTATTTGACAATGGGCGAAACCCCGATTGTTGAATTTCTGAGCGTCCTCTGGTTTCAATTGCGTTTGTTGTATCGCCGTGCATGCAAAAAGGATTGAACAGCCGATAACAAGGATGACTCGAATTGGATGGATTATGCTATTTTTCAATGAAGGACTCCTCCATTTACAAAACATTCGCCTCTCGATTCATAGGAAAGAGCAATTTTAGTACCATGCTTTGATGATCATCCTAAGGCGGTAAAATCACACTCATTTTCAAAATGTGGACGCCCTGGCAATATGCTGAGAGTGGAAGGAATCTTCCTTAATGTCCTGAAGTATTTCTCTCGAATATGAAAACTCGTTCCAATATTTATTGATCGCACGAGGAATCCGGGATGGTTGAAGATCAAGAGATGGGAAAGAAACCCCGGTAGAGTTTATTTCAGATAGAGTTGCTGAAGCAGTCGATATATTTTAAAGAGTCTGTATGGAATATTTGAGCACAAGAGGTTCTCCGCTCGCCATCTCCTCGAAAAAGGCGATTATCAAAGGCATTGCCGAAGACAGTGGGCTCTATGTCCCTTCTCATTTTCCGCGCCTGGGTGCCGAAGTTTTAAAGAGTTCGGAGCAGGACTCCTATGTTTCGAGAGCGGCGAAGATTCTCCGTTCCTTTCTCACTGACTTCAGTCCGGATGAACTGGATGCCGCATGCCGCAAAGCCTACTCCGACAATTTTGACACTCCTCGGGTGGCTCCAATTCAATTTCTTGGAGAGGACATCGGAATTCTGGAGCTCTGGCACGGCCCCACGCTCGCCTTTAAAGACATGGCCCTTCAGCTCATGCCCTGGCTGCTGAGGACGGCCATTCTCTCTGAAAAAGATCCTTCTAAGATGGTCATTCTGGTCGCCACTTCCGGCGATACCGGAAAGGCAGCTCTAGAAGGGTTTGCAGATGTCGAAGGAGTCTCTCTCTTTGTCTTTTACCCGCACGAAGGGATCAGTGAGATACAGCGCCTGCAAATGGTCACGCAGCGAGGATCGAATGTCGGGGTGTGCGGGGTACGGGGGAATTTCGATGATGCTCAGTCAGGCGTCAAACACATCTTCTCCGAACCGGAAATCAATGCCAGGCTCGAAAGGTCCCATTTTCAGTTCTCGTCAGCCAACTCGATCAACTGGGGGCGACTCGCTCCGCAGATCGTCTATTATTTCTCGGCTTATGAAGAGATGATCGTCGCAAAAAAGGTTAAGCGCGGCCAACCGATTGATGTCTGCGTTCCCACCGGAAATTTCGGGAATATCCTCGCGGCTTACTATGCTTTTAAATGTGGGCTGCCCGTTTCAAAGTTGATCTGTGCATCCAATATCAATAAGGTCCTTACGGATTTCATCCGCTCCGGAATTTATGACAGGAGGAGGGAATTTTACAAGACCGAGTCTCCTTCGATGGACATCTTGATCTCCTCCAATCTGGAGAGGTTGCTCTTCGAACTGGCGGATCGAAAACCCGGGCCGGTCCTGGATTGGATGAATCAGTTGGCAACCCAGGGATGGTATCAAATCTCACGCGATGCGTTGGATCGGCTTCAGTCCCTCTTCCACGGGGGCTTTGCCGACCGGCGGGAGACGTCGAAATCGATCAAAGAGGCCTTTGAAAAATACGGGTACCTTCTGGATCCCCATTCCGCAGTAGGGTACAGTGTCCTGGAAAAGTACAGGGAGGAAACCGGAGATAAGACCCCTACTGTCCTCGCGTCCACGGCGAGCCCCTTCAAATTCAACCGGGCCGTGCTCGAAGCGATCGGAAGAGACACCTCCCGTCGAGACGAGTTTGCCCTTCTTCAGGAGCTTTCCTCGATTATCGGACAGGCCGTCCCGGAAAAACTGGCTGAGCTCAAATCTCTCCCGGAGATCCATCGAGGCGTATGCGAAAAAGAAGGGATGGCGGAGGTTGTCCTTAAATTCCTAGGCCTTGATTAATCCATCGGTCATTCGAGACCATGATGCTCGCTCACAATCACATCCCCCTTATGAAGGGAGGAAATTCATAATTTTATTTACATCCCTGGTCTGCGCATTTAGAAAAGATGACTGTGGGGTTACACCTACTACTCTGCAATGAGACGTTTACGTTGGAGTTGATGATTACTGTTAGCAATTCATCAATGAGAGAACAAAGGTGAGGAACTCTAATCAGACAAGCTGCCATCGCTGTAAACTTCGACAGGTCCCTTTTTTGTTATGTTGAAGAGCTCGTTCACTGTAATACCACATTCGCAGCAATGGGAACCTGATTCGATATAATATTCTCCGTCCAGGCAGAATGCTCTCAAGTATGGGTAAGAACACCATCCTGTCAACGGATAAGCAATCTTGTTTATTATAATAGCCCTTGGCCCCCGCCTGACAACATCATCAAGCCCTCCTTCATATCCAAGGAGGGTTTTGTACGACACAATGAATGTTTCCATATTAGGGATAGGATAACGATGTATTACCGGTAAATCTTTGGAAATTTGGTAATCCTCTGCCCCCATTCCCTGAGCTCTCCCACGATACATTTCAAGAACATTCTTATTCCTAACAAGTCTATCTAACGATTGAACTTTTCTCCTATCAGTGATCTCCTGCATTTTTACAATTCGGTAACTTGTAATTCGAGAACCCAAGACTGCCACACTGTAAAGACTTGCTTCTCCGCATTTTGTTAATGGAGATAGTGCTGTGTACGAGAAGGAACCAGTAACCGGCCCCTCATAATCCCCACCTTCTTCTGTATTAACGACGCATGTTCTCGCTCTCCCTATTTCAAGCAGGGTAGTTGGAATGCCACGGTCAAACTTACTTAACAAGCATATATTATTGGATTCCTTGTTGGGGCAATGGATGACGAAGGCAAAATTATGTTTTTGCTGAATCTGTGGCTTCCCAATCAATTCTGATGCATGGGAGTTTGTTAAAAGAGTTGTCAGGAGAAAACAAATCAAGAAAAGAAGGGGACTTCCTTGTTTCATAGTTGATACCTTTGCCTTGTTTGTCGATTGCCATTTGAAATCTACACTGTTTGGGAAAAGCTGTCAAATGTTGAGTTCAGGAAGAAACATCGCATGTCTGAGCTGTAATTCTTCGACTCCTGACGACTGAATCTACCGATACATCTCCTTGGCGGCCAAATTTTCGGGCCTGACCTCCTTTGTTGAAAGATCAACAATCCATTTCCTGACAAAGGGAGGGGCGCTTCTCTCCTCCACATATTGGAGGACGCGGAATTTTTCTCCTTCAATCTCATTCGCTTCATATCTCCATTTGGGGAAAGGAAAGGATTTTGCCTTTTCGTCCATCATTCTCTTTTCAACAGACCCACCCGGAGTGGGATGGTTCTTCACCAGTTCCACGGCCTGAGAAAAGAGTCCCTTTGACTGACTTAAACTTTTCTTTTTGGGGCTCGCCCTTTTCGGAACGGAAATGAGACTTCCATCCTTAATTTTTATTTCTAAGTAGATTCCATCGGCACTTAAATAGCCCACTTGACCCGTATCAAATTTCACCCGATAGAAGTTCATCGTCCCCGAATGATTCTGGACCACTTCTGTGATCACAAAACCCTCTTTCTCCTTTTGGATCCTCAATTTCTTTTCCAAATCATCGGGCGATTCATAAAACTCCGCAGGGTTGATCTTCTTGACAGTTAAATACCGCTTTCCGATGTTCGCTTTCAATTTAGCGAGTTTCTCCTTCTCATATTTTTCGACCCCTGGAACAGAACTTTCTTTCGAATTATCCGCAGAAGAAGATCCCTCCCCGTTCTTCGCCAAAAGAGATGAAGAATCTCTAAAAGAATGCTGACCGGCACATGGAGGAGTAGGGGTAATGGAAAAATAGGAGAAAACAATTAACCCAAGCAAAATGGACGGACGGATATTCATCGGTCTATCCTCCGTCAAATGATATGCAAATATGGTGCCCTCCTCTAAAACCTCACAACTTTATGAAATCCCTTACGATCGGAAAAGGATACCTCTGGGAAGGCTGATCCAAAAGATAACTCTTGTCCAATTCTGTCACCCTCCCCGCCCCCTTGCGCGTCCAATTGAACGAAGAAAGATGGAGGGAAACGAGTCGGTTGATTATCCTATCTGGACGAAGGTTCTGCTCGATGCTTAAGATAGGACAGGAGCAAAACGTTATCCCCGCGTTCATGGAATCGGGAAGTATCGGGTGAAGAGAGTGAACATGACAGGGATCGAGAAAATGGAGAAGACGAAACTGGCGAGGATAAATTGATTCGTGATAGACGCATTTCCCCCGTGGCGCTGGGTTTGAATCGGGATGCCTGTAATAGGAGGGGCAGCGCTCTCTAAAAGAATAATCAGCGCAATAGGGTAAGCCGGGCGTGTAAGAACGAGCAGCGCGATAAAGGCGAGCGGAAAGATGACGTTTTTTATGAGGACAAATTTCATAACCTCCTTGATGTAAATCGGTCCCCTGCTTTGGAAATCCACGTAGAGACTGCCGCCGAGGATGAGCATCAGAAGCGGCAGGGACATCCCTCCCAACATCTGAAACACCGTGAGGACGAAGGTCGGTAAGTGTTTTTCCGCGCCCAGGAGTTTGATGCTGGCCGCGAGGACGGTTGAGATGAGAACGGGGTTCAATATCCTCTCCAATCTTAAGGGTCTTCTCTCCTTCGGTCCTGCCTCAATCTTAAGACTGGGTCTCCTAAAGAAAAGATGGTCTGTACTGAAAAAGAGAGATGGGTGAAAAGCGATAAAGATAAAGAGTACGGCGATGTAGGGGGTGGCGGGGCCAAAAATGCCGGTGATGATGATGAAGGGAAAAAACAGTCCGTTCTGGAAGAAGAGGGTGAAGGCAAACTCCCGGCGGGAGACTTGAGCGGAGACAAACATAGTGACCAGAGTCAATAGGAAAGCAACAGCCGAGAAGGCGAGCCACCAGAGCGGATATTGCCACCACCTGACAAAGGAGGATGGAGAAAATTGCATAATCAGATTGACGAACACGATGCAGGGTAGGGCAATCTCAATCGCGAGGACAGCCAAAAACCGAAGGATATTCTCCGGGATAATATTCCTCTTGATGATCCAGAATCCCAGCACACCGATGGCCAGCAAAGCGGCCACCGATTGTAATGTCACGTTGAAGATATGCATTTGGAGGGCCCGACGAAGGTGAAATATTCTTCAGGATCGGTGAGTCTATCGGAAAGAAATAATCTCCCTATCGATATCAAAATTTCCCGTATTTATCAGGGAAGACCAAACAGTTCTTTCATGCAGGCCCAGGCTCCTGGTGAAGCCCAATCCCTCTGCCCGGTAATCTTCCCCACCAGCATCCCTTCTTGATCGATAAGATATGATTGGGGCATCCAGCCCCTCACTCCATATTGATCCATCGTTTTTTCCTTTAAGAGTAAGAGGACGGGAAGGGTGATCTTGTTTTGTCCGATGACTTTTTCGGCCGCTTTCTTTCTTTCTCCATCAATTGTAATAAAAACGATCGCCAACGGATCTCTTTTTGCTTGGAAGAATTTTTCAAGAGCTGACAGCTCTTCTCTGCAAGATTCTCACCAAGTGGCCCAAAAAACAACGAGCAAAGGTTTTCCTTTGAAGTCGCTGAGGGAAACTTGTTTTCCATTCAGATCCTTGAGGGAAAAAGCAGGGGCTTCCTTCTTTCCCTGCGTTCTCTGAATACCAAAAGAATCACAGGATGGACATTCCGGAGAAGCAGCCCTTACGGCCTGAAGGCAAAAGATAAACATGATCATCATGGATATCACGATCGAAAGCGGAAGAACGATTCTTTTTTTCATCTCCACCTCCAAAGGGAAAAGCAACAAGTTCAGGGTCGAAAGGTGTGTCCTCGGTTCTCTTTATATTTTAAGAGCATTTCCTTGAGACATCAAGATGAAAGAGCAACCCGCCCCGTGTTGGTCGAACGAAAGGGGGTCTCCTCCGCAATCCTGTGGATTCCTGGCTGAGACATCGCCCGGAGGCCGTGAGCCTGTCCGCTGCTTATGGACCGGTGCTTTTGACCGGCCGCGACAGCTTCAGGATGTCCAGGCCATTGTTCCGATCGATGATGTAGATCAGGCCCTTTCCGTCGACAAAAACATCGTTTGTCTGCGCCGATCGAAAGCCCGGGGCCGGCTTGGGAACATAGGACGCCACCTCTTCGGGCCGGTAGGGATTGGAGATGTCAACGACCCGAAGGCCCCCCGAAAACCACGTCGCGTAAACCAGGTTATCCGGGCCGACGTATTCATGCGGCTGATGTGCGCCGAAGCGTCCTTCTCCGAGACGCTGCTTTTCCTTCTCCGAAACCTGGAACGTCGCTACTGGCACGGGTTTTGTTTCGTCCGTGATATCGAATATCCACATAAAAGCCGGAGGACTGGTGTTACCGCCAACCGCCTCATCGAAGACGACCAACCAATTCCGACCGAGGATTTTGTGACCGACGGGTAATGCCGTGTGGGTCGGCCAGGAATAAGCGGGATGGTAATCAAAATGGCTGATGGTGCGAGGTTTCTTGAGGTCCGTGATATCGACGATTGAGAAGCCTCCGCCCCACAGAGGGACGTAGAGACGATCACCCCAGCGGTTCGGGTGATGGGTTCTCACCTCTGTTCCCTGCCAGGTTGGCTTTTCCCCGCCGGCCACCCATTGGCCTGGATGCCACCACCGGCCTGCCTCTTTGGGCTTTCCTGCATCGGCGAAATCGACGATCATCGTGATATTACCCTGGTACCCGTTGGCGCTGGCGCTCGCGTAAATCAGTTTCCTTTCACAGTCCAGTTGAAAACGGTGAACACCCGTCCCACCCGTTTCGAACCCACCCATCTCCATGAAGGCAACCTCCTTAGGCTGGGCCGGGTTGGAGATGTCAAAAAAGGCGAGGCCGGCCTTGTCGCCCGGCTTCCAACCGCCGTACACCTCTGCATTGGTGACCAGGATATTTCCACAGAGACGCGCCTTATGTGAGTGGGTGCCTGGCCGCGTCTTGATCCTGGAAAGGACCCGTGGCTGGCTCGGGTCGGAAACGTCAAGGATACTCGTCGCAAAAGGCGGCTCCATATGACCGATGACTGCGAGCGATCCCTGGACGTCCACCATGCCGCCCCCTTCGATGTCGAGGTGACCGACCGGGGTGATGCCTTTGACTATTAATGCCTCCATGCTTCCTCCTAAAACAGACTGATTCATCCAGATTAGAAAAAACAGTGCGAAGAGCCAAGTTGAAGTTTTCCGACAAGAGGTGATGGGACTGATTCCCCAGAAAAAACAGCTGGAAGATATTCTGGTCCTTTCTTGCATAATCCTGACTCCTTCCTCCCTCATGGATCCTCGTCCCGATAGGGAATCGTAAATTGCTGCAGGTCGTTTGCTATTTCCGTATTTTCAAACCGTTTTTTCGCGGCATCGACGAATTTTTCCATGTCCTCTTCCGTGTAGCGGGGGCTAATGTGGACGAGCACTGCACGCTGCGCACCCGCTCTGGCAGCCACCCGCGCCGCATCATCGGCCGTCATATGTCCTTTCGCCTCTGCTTCCTCCTGGTGTTCGGGTAAGAACATGCCGTCGAGGAAGGCCAGATCGACATCTTGACACAGCCGATAGAGAATTTTGTTGGGCTGTGTGTCGACGGCGTAACAAATCTTCCGTCCTTGCCTTGGAGGCCCGAGCACCTGGTTGGGAGATACCGTATCTCCCCGGTCGGTGGCAACGGCCTCTCCGCGCTGCAATTTTCCCCACAGCGGACCGTAGGGTATCCCTAAAGCTTTAGCTGTCTCCGGTTTGAACTTTCCTGGACGGGGATGCTCTTCAAGCCGATACCCGAGGCATAGGGTCGTGTGCTTCAGCGGCCCCCAAAAGATACGGAACAGGTCGTCTTCGTAAGCCATTTCCGGACATCCTTCGTTCCATTCAACAAAGGACAGCGGGTAATTAAGAAAAAAAGCCAGGGATTCGTGAATCTGTCGGACGAATCGTTCGATCCCGGGCGGCCCGAGGATGGTCAACGGACCCACTTCAGGCACTTGAGCGCGCATCATCAGAAGTCCGGGCAGGCCGAGGCAGTGATCCCCATGGAGATGACTGACAGCCACAACGCGCAGAGTCTTGATCCCGAGCTTTGTCTTTTTCAGATTGATCTGACACCCTTCGCCGGCATCGAAGAGATAAAGCTGTCCTTGAAGCCTTACCACCAGAGAGGTAAGAAACCGTCCGGGCATGGGCATCATGCCCCCTGATCCAAGAAGCACACACTCCATTTTATGCCTATTTCATCATCGATGAAGAGCGACCAGGATCTCACCCGGGGATACTGAGCCCCCCATAACCGAGGGAATAAAGCACGCGCCCGCCTTTTTGAAAGTCCTTTGTCGAGGGCATATCGAAGCCGAGAGCATCCGCGAGGCGGTCCATCACGCTAAACAGAAAGCAGACATAGATCGCCTCTTCAATGGCCTTGTCACTCACCCCAACACAGCGCATGGATTCGATATCCTCCGGACCCACTTCACCCGGGGAAACGGTCAATTTCTCCAAGAAACCCAGTGTCTTGCGCAGCTTTTCATTGACGGGAGCGGTATGCCAGTTCTCCAGGACCGCCGCCACCCATTCATCATCGCCCATGCCGAGAACCGCAACTGCGGTGTGAGCGTTAATTCAATACTTGCACTGATTGAGTTTAGATACAAAGGCGGCGAAGAGCTCCACTTCTCCCAAGGACCACTCGGTCGCTTTACGCATCCCCTCTTGATAGCAAGCGGCGAGATATTTGCCACACAGCTCGCGGCGATAGGATAAGACCAGGATAGGACCGGGCACTTTTCCGCCCGAGATGACCTTTATCATGCTCAGGATGACCTTCTGCAGCGGTCTGAACCCTTTCTCGAGAATTCGCAGGCGCACTACTGGCTTCCTTTCAAAACCGTGAGGCCTTGTTCCAGACGGGCCAGACCGGCTCCCATGCCGACGCATAGCGTAATCTCAAAGATCGCGTCCTCGGAGTATCCGGCCTCCTTGAGTCGCTGAATATCCTCGCTGGTCGTCTTGTAGGCGTACAAGGCCACTTTGCGGACGTACTCCGTCAGGTCGGCCGGTATCTCGGGGGTCTCTCCCCTGCCGCTGCAGAGCCTTGCGGCATAGGCTTCGACCGCCTGGCGAAGCTCTGGAGTGCAAACCCCGGGGCTGGTTAACAATGCGTCAACTGCCTTTTGCACCTTGGATGGACACAAGCCTTTCATCTGCTATTACCTTTCTCTTCATCTTCGTGACGTTGAAAAACTGAGCGAGGACAGAGTAATATTTTTCATTGCTGAGATTGAACAAATATCTACACGACTAGCCGGTGGATTCCTGATTGCAATATATCTACTTTATGAAAATTGGTCAACCGAAACTTCCAGAAAGGGAGAAGCAAAGATGTTGGCTGTTTGAAAACCTGTTACAAACCTGCGAAGCAGGTTGATCTGAGAGTTAATGATAACCGAAATGAATAAAAAGGCAGGGCAAAATTGACCCTGCCTTTCGGATGTAGAGTCCGCTTAATTTATTCGTGAGTTTTTGTCTTTATAATTTCAACTCATCTGTTCACCAAATCGCTCGGTAATCCATTTGGCGATACGCTTTGGTTTATCAGAGGTCAAAATGGGACTTGCTTTCTCAGCCAGAACCTCATCCTTGCCTAATTTCAGCATATACTTTTTTTCCCCTTTCGCCGGGTATTGGGGGTTCAACCCTATGATCGCCCTCCCGCCGCCAAAAACAGCGGGGAAGCTGAATGTCAAGCTCTGCCCGTTTTGGAATTGCTCCATCTGCTTTATGATTTCCTCTGTAGTTGCCTTCATTTTTTGCCTCCTTTTTCGTGTTAGGGTCCGATAAGGCCATACGATTTGACCTACCTAAGAGACAGGTTAAGGCGAGTCAGACATACCCCAAAACATAGTTGTGTGTTCTCTTAGGGGATCTTCTAACAACGAAGAACGAGGGTCTTTGGTTGAGGGAACGTAACTGGGAAATAGAAGCTGGAAACATATCCGAGCGGATCGCCTACAACCCAGAATGTGCAAGACAAACCAGTCAATGCTGTAAATTCTTGTTTCTTGAGTAGCAGATGACAATCTAAATCGGTATTCTCAAATTGTGGATAGGCAGAAAGAAAGTCAGCTTCTATTAAAATATAATAATCCATGGAAGCTGAAAGGAGAGGAAGAAGGAAAGAAATCGCTATAAGCAGATAAATTTGGGTTTTGGTTTTTCTCTTCACGTTCAATAACCCGTCATGTTTATTATATTGCGCTGATCATGTCTGATTAAAAACTCCCTCCCTTTTCGATCATAATTCTATAATCCTTATACTCCTTTTGGCATTAAGTTGTCAATAAATTTCCCCTTGATGGATTGAATTTGTGGTTAATTTGTAGGGAGGATCCGGGATCATAGTCATTTGTCACCTCCTGTCACGGAGATACGGTGCTGTTTCACCCCGAGGATTCTGACTTTCGATACTATTAACCAGACCCTGAAACGCCCTCATTGCCTCCCCCCGGTTCATCCCTATTTTGCCCGAATCCGCAGCTTCCCCAACGGCATTTTGCAGTTCTCCGATGATATCGGGCATCATGGGATAATCCCCAATCCACCCCTTCCTGGGTGCAATACCGACCGAAGCCAGCTTACTCTCGGCTTCCGCCTCGCTCTTAACCTCTCCTACCTTCAGCACCCCAGCAAGTTCCATTGCAAAATAACCCTCCTGGACCGAACTCCAGTACATTCCACCCGGCCGAGGACGACATTGGGCAACCGATACTCTCTCTTGAGAAAAGGTGACCCAACAGACCGAATCGGAGCTATGGAAATGATATTCCCAAGTTTCAACAGCCTTCCCGTCGACAGTTCCAAAGGTGATCTGGGGTTTTCGCCCCCACAAGGAGGCCACTTCTTCTTTCGTCATGTTAGGCTTAATATCTGAAACATTCCGAGGATGGCATGATGAAAAGACGAGAATCATAAGGGCAACCAAGGAACATAGATATACAATCCTCCTTATTTCCATCTCCCCTCATCTCCTTTCTCTTTGCTCATTCTACCACGAATGTCATATTTTTGCTTGATTGGAAAAGTCAATAAAAATTATCAATTACGATTTGAAGTGGTGCATGGCAGAGCAAGAATGCAAAAATATTACAGAAGGAGTCCTCGAAAAAAGGGTTGAGAGTAGTACCTAGAGTGGTAAGTTAATCTTGGAGTTGATGATTACGGAAAAAAATAAAGAAAAAAGGCAGAGCCATCTCTGACCTCCCTCGACCCGCTTGTTAGCTGGGTTTGCGAAAGAATCCCATCTGCCTGTGCTGTCGCTTTCCCATCCACCGTTTGAACTTCAGCGTTTCCAAAATGATTCTCCTGAGTCTGCTAACGAGATACGGTAGGTTCTCGATTTTCATTATCATCAGAACTGGCGGGTTTAATCTCTTTGATCTTCCAGGCATCCCCCTCTCTCTTCAGGGTTACGTCCAGGAGGGTTCTGTCGTTGCGGAATTTCCCGCTTGCCCGCTCGGAAGTCTTAGAAACCCACTCCAATCGGACATCGGCCGCATCCCCTACAATCTTGTGCTTCTTCAGATCATAAGAAAGATCGTAATAGGTGAACATCTCCCACATTTTGAGCGTGTCTTTCCGTTTTTGTTCTGTACCATCAAAATCACCGGAGAAACAGGACATAAAGAGGTCAATGTTCTTTTGAAGATTTGCGCGTCTGAAATCCTCAAAGATAGACCTTATCTTTTTGGGTTCTTCGTTCTCTGTAACGGTTTGTCGATCGAGCAGAGATGAAAGCGGTTCAGAGGCAGTCTGAGTATGATGTTTTGTCCTTGCAGATTGCCAATTAAAAATGACGAAGGATATTGCGATTAACCAGATGAACAAAAGGACAGCGATTCCTCCAAAGATATATCCAATCTTAGAAGATTTTCGCTCTGTCTGTAACTTCACTCCTTTTTTTGGAGCCTGTTGAGTTTTCTCACTTCTCGAACTTGAATCTTGGTGAGAATTATGTTGGGGAGCTTTATCAGCCAAATGAGTCCTATCGTGTAAGACTGCTTCCTTGGCAACAGGTTTAATAGGCGAAAACTCATATCCGCAAAAATGACAAACCTGAGCTTCTTGCCTGATTTCCTGTGCACATTTAGGGCATTTTTGGGGAGCTGTTGTCCTGTCCTTTTGAAGCCCCTTATCCTGACTATTGGCTTTCAACATTGTCAAAGCCCCATCTCACCTCATTAAACTTTGTAATCATAGGGAAGCATATCACTAAAAATTGCATTTTATGTGCCACGCTATCTATAGGAAATATAACTAACTGATATTTATGGGATTATTTACGTTGTCGGAGTGAAATATCGGTGGCGGTGTATAATGGGATCACCGACAAAAAAGAACATAGAAGTGACAATTCGTCAATTTTTTATCCAGCCGAGGACAGTTAAAGTGTCCTGACCAGCACTTGAGTTGACGGACACTGTCAAGATTCCCTTTCTTTGATGAGTAGCACCTCCAAGTCAATAGTAGGAACCATTTTCAGGAATTGAAGATTACGGGTGGAGCTTCCTCCGAATTGATGGACACGGCTAAAAATTCGTATGAGATTACGGATGATGGGGGAGGGGAATTTGGCCGATTCAGGACGGGAAGGGATCACTTCGATGAAGCCGAAGGGCGACGGGTGAACCAGGAAGAGACCGAAGCCTTTTGCTTGAAACTCGGCCCCTATCGCAAAAATTCTTCAATTTCTTCATCCGAAAAACCCACTTCTTTCAACCTTTCTCTCTGGAGTCTCTTTTCCACTTCTCTGGCTCTTCGCGTCCGCCCGCTCTCTGCAATCGCCCCGACGAAGCGGCCTGGTTTTTGCGTATACAAAGCCAAAAGAGTTACCCCGATCCCTAAAGTAACCCCGAGCAAAAACGTCTCCAGAACAGTTGACTTCATTTCTGTCCCTCTCTCCATGGTAATAAAAATGGGTCCAACACTACTGGGCCGGACCCATTTTACTCGGTGGCTGGGAGACGTGGATTCGAACCACGATTCACGGAGTCAGAGTCCGTTGTCCTACCATTGAACGATCTCCCAATTTCTTTTGCAGATGTCGCACCCCGCAGTGCAAGGTTGACGCTAACCAAATGGCTGGGGGACAAGGATTCGAACCTCGGTAGCAAGATCCAGAATCTTGCGTCCTACCACTAGACGATCCCCCAATTTCATTCAGGCCCGGGGGCAAAGTCTTGAGTTCGGGGCTTGAAACCAAAAACTTAACCCCATCATACCACTCTGCAGCCTCTTAATCAATTGCAGAAATTTTATCCTTTAAGACAGTTAAAAAACCGTCCCCCATGGGGATTTCTTCCTGGGATTTCGTTCCCATATTCCTTAACAAGGCTATTCCCCTCTTCAGTTCCTCCTCGCCGAGGATGAGGGTATACCGGGCCTTCAGTTTATCCGCCCTTCGCATCTGACTCTTCAAACTCTTCCCTTCATAGTCCAATTCTGCCCGAATCCCTCCCAGGTGGAGTTGGTTGACGATTCGGTAGGCCTCTTTAAAAGAGACTTCACCCAGGGCAGCAACGAAAAGATCCGGAGATTTGACAAATCCTTTTCCCTCCGGCAAGAGGGAAATGAGCCTCTCCACCCCAATGGCAAACCCAATGCCTGGAATCTCCTTGCCGCCGATTTCCTGGAAGAGATTGTCGTACCGCCCGCCGCCCGCCACCGCATTCTGAGAGCCCAGCTGATAAGAAACCACCTCAAAGGCAGTCCGGGTGTAATAATCCAGCCCTCGCACCATTCTGGGATTGACAATATAGGTGAGCCCCGCTGTCTCGAGATATTCCTTTACACTGTCAAAATGTTTCTGACATTCTGAGCAAATGAAATCCGTTACCTTGGGTGCATCCGCGATGGCTTGTTTACAGGTTTCGACTTTACAATCCAGAACCCGCAGGGGATTGGTCTCAAGTCTTCTTTTGCAATCTTCGCAAAGCTGAAAGGCTTTTCCCTGAAGAAACTTTTTTAACCCCTCCCGGTACTTAGGCCGGCAGGTGCGGTCTCCCAGGGTGTTGATCTGAAGTTCAAGCTTCTCAAGCCCCACGCTCCTCAAGAAATGGATGAGCATGACAATCAGCTCAGCATCGACCATCGGGTTTTCCACGCCGAAGACTTCTGCATCGATCTGATAAAACTGCCGGTACCGTCCCTTTTGCGGCCTCTCGTACCGGAACATGGGGCCGATGCAGTAAAGCTTCGCCGTGGGATCGAAGTTATAGAGCTGGTGTTCCAGGTAGGCGCGTGCCATGGAAGCGGTCGCCTCAGGGCGGAGGGTCAGGGAGTTGCCGCTTCGGTCCGCAAAGGTATACATTTCCTTCTCGACGATGTCGGTCGCTTCTCCGATGCCCCGGGAGAAAAGTTCAGTTCTTTCAAGGATCGGAATTCGAATCTCCGTGAAGCCAAACCCCTCAAAAACCTCGCGGGCGGTCTTTTCTACGAATTGCCACTTTCCAATCTCATCGGGGAGGATATCGTTGAAACCGCGAATGGCATTAATTTCCATAGGTTAATTCCTCAATTTTCTGTAATTTAGCCCATCCGCCCTCAAAAGTCAAAATACAAAAAGTTGATACTTGGGCGGCAGCAAACCCATCCATTTTAGAATGGGGTGAAAAGTGCCATGAGTATTAACCCCGAGCAAGGCCTCGGGCTTTAGCCGGGAAAAGTCGAGGGGGTTGATTCCAATCGAAAACTTTGGTAATCATTACTAACATTCGGAGGTTCTTATGCAGATTAATCCTCAGATTTACAGAGAATACGACATCCGTGGCGTGGTGGATAGGGATTTGACGCCTGCCGTTGTAAAGAAACTGGGGCAGGGGTTCGGGACCTACATGATCCAGCATAACAAATCGAACCTTGTGGTCGGCAGGGATGGGAGGCTCAGCTCAAAATCCTTCGCGGAGTCATTGATCGAAGGGATGCTCTCCACCGGGTGTCATGTCACCGACATCGGCCTCTGCCCGACACCGGTCTACTATTTTTCCATTTTTCATCTGAACAAAGACGGCGGGATGGTGGTGACAGGCAGCCACAATCCTCCTGAATTTAACGGCTTCAAGGTTTCCGTCGGCAAGAGCACGATCTTTGGCGAGGAGATCCAGAGCCTCGGCAGATTGATCGAAAAAGGGACATTCATTTCCGGGAAAGGAAACCTCGGGAGGGAAGAAATCATCCGACCTTATCAAGATTACATCAAAAAAAACATTAGACTTCAAAGGCCGCTGAAGGCGGTCATCGATGCAGGGAATGGGACCGGCGGAGCGGTAGCCGGTCCGCTCCTCAAGGATTTAGGCTGTGAGGTAGAGGAGCTTTACTGCGAGGTGGACGGCCGATTCCCGAATCATTTCCCGGACCCGACCATCCCGGATAACTTGAAAGTTCTGATCGATCGCGTGAGGAAGAGCCGGGCGGATGTGGGAATTGGATATGATGGAGATGCGGATCGAATCGGCGTGGTGGATGATCAAGGGAACATTATCTGGGGTGATCAACTGATGATCCTTTTTTCACGGGAGATATTGAAAGTCAGCGGTGGGGCCACCTTCGTGGCGGAAGTGAAATGCTCCCAAAATCTGTTTCATGATATCGAAAGACACGGAGGGAAGGCCATCATGTGGCGGACCGGCCATTCCTTGATTAAAGAGAAGATGAGGGAAGAAAGAGCGGCTCTTGGCGGAGAGATGAGCGGCCACCTCTTTTTTGCAGACCGGTATTTCGGCTATGATGATGCTATCTATGCGTCGTGCCGGCTTATGGAACTTCTCTCGAAGACGGATCGAAAACTGTCCCATCTTCTCAGCGACGTTCCTAAAACGCTGATTACTCCCGAAATACGTGTCGATTGTCCGGATGAGATCAAATTCAAAGTGGTTGCCATCGTAAAGGAAGCCTTGAAGAAGGACTACCCGGTAATCGACGTGGATGGGGCCAGGGTTAGATTTGCGGATGGATGGGGGTTGGTTAGGGCTTCGAACACCCAACCGGTGCTGGTCCTTCGGTTTGAGGCGTTGACGCAGAATCGACTCAATGAGATTCGGGGTCTCGTTGAGAGAAAAGTTCAGGAGGCCGTTTCTGCTTTAGAAGGGCGCTAATTTGCAGAGGACAGAACTTTCATTACCCCTCCGCTACTCATAAGAAGGAACCGTATTCCCATTTAGAAGCGTCACCTTTGGCAGGGGCAAGTTTGTCCTTGACTGTCCGGAGAGGAATTATTAAGATGGGAAAAAGATGTGATTGCTCCTGTTTTTGGCGCGCAACGGAGGGGTACGGATGATTATATTTAGCTGAGAAGATCTAGCGGAGGATAAAAAATGAGAATTCGAGACGTGATGACGAAGAATCCAATCACCGTGGATAGCGAGACACTGGTTTTGGACGCCCAAAAGATAATGAAGGAGAATAATATTCGAAGGCTACCCGTCGTTGATCATGGGAACCTGGTTGGAATTGTGACTCAGCACGATCTCCTTCAGGCCTCGCCTTCGCCCGCGACCTCCTTAAGCATTCACGAATTAAATTATCTCCTCGCAAAAATGAAGGTGAAGGAGGTCATGAAGAAGAACCCCTTCACGCTATCGCCGGATACGCCTTTCGAGGAAGCGCTCCGTATCGGGCAGGATAGGAAGATCGGCTCCTTCCCCGTCATGGATAAAGGAAAGCTCATAGGAATCATCACGGAATCGGATACGGTAAGATTCCTGACGCGTGCTTTGGGCTTGAGGGAAGAAGGGTCCAGAGTGACAATCGAAGGACTGGGCGGAAAGTTTGGCGATCTCGAGAAGATTATTGCCATCGCCAATCAGCACCAAACAATTATTTTAAGCATGATTTCCCTCCCCAGGCCGGAGAATAGGGATTGGATGATCGTCCTTCGACTCAAAACGACCAACCCGGATCCAATTGTCCGAGATTTTAAGAAGGCAGGGTTCAATGTCACCTATTCGGCCTGGTTGCGTTGTGAAGCGGGAACGGCTTGAGGGGACGCTGTCTCTCCGGGTGAAGAAGGGGTTGGACAGTTGAAAAAACGATAGACGATTTGAGCCGATTTTCGATTCATCTTTGGGACCTTGGTCAATGCTTCTTCCGTGGCTTCCTTGATCTTCTCAACCGTTTCGAAATATTTCAATAACTCCTTTTGCCGGACCTGACCAATCCCCGGAATCTCTTCCAATTCTGTTTTGATCGTTTCCCTGGCTCTCACCTTCTTGTGATAGGTGATGGCGAAACGGTGGGCTTCATCACGGATCCGGTCAAGAAGGTGAAGGAGGGGTGAATTTCTTCCTAAAACGAAGGGCTCTTTATATTGAGGATGAAAAACCTTTTCTTCGGTCTTTCTCAACGCCGAAAGAGGAGACGCTTCGATCGTCCTCTCCTTGGCCAGACTGATGAGATCGACCTCCTCAATCTTCAACTCCTTGAACACCTCCTGCGCTACATTCAGTTGGCCTCTTCCTCCATCCAATAAAACCAGGTCGGGAAGGTCTTTTAGTTCCATAGCTTTTTGATAGCGACGGAAGAGAACTTCATACATCATGCCGTAATCGTCCGCGCCTTCTACGGTCTGAATCTTAAAATGACGGTACCCTTGTTTGTTGGGCTTTCCGTCTTCAAAGAAGACCATCGACCCCACAGCATTTCCGCCTTGGAGGTTCGAGATATCAAAAGCCTCAATCCTTCGAGGAACGTTTCTGAGGTGGAGCTTTTCTCTCAACGCGTCCAAAAGCTTCTCTTCGTCCCCACCCAGCTCGCCCTCGGCCACTAGAAATTGTTCAGCATTCTGGGAGGCCATCTCAAGAAGATGTTTCTTCCCTCCCTTTGCGGGAACGACGATCTTAACCTTTTTCCCCTTGAGCTCCGTCAACCACTGCTCAACGAGCTCTTGGTCGGGAATCGCCTTCGGGGTTAAGATCTCTTCGGGGATGAATTTGCCTTCACGGTAGTATTGATGGAGGAAGGAGGATAGGACTTCTTCATCGGGAAGGCCTGTGGAGGGAAAGGTGAAGCCCTTGCCTCCCAGGAGTTTGCCTCCCCTGATAAAGAGAGGATGGACGTTCACCGTATGATCCTGGCGGTGGAAGCCGATGACGTCCCGGTCGAGGAAGTCCGTCGATACGATCTTCTGTTTTTCAATTATTTTTTCAATATGTTCGATCTGATCTCGAATCTTTGCGGCCTTTTCAAAGTGAAGCTTCTCAGACTCCTCTTCCATCTTCACCTTCAGCGTGTCAAGCAGTTCTCGATTCTTTCCTTCAAGGAACATTTTCACCTGACGGACGATCTCCTGATACTGTGCCGGATCAATCTTCCCGCTGCAGGGCCCGAGGCATCGCCCCATCTGATAATTGATGCAGGGCCTCAGACGATTAGAAAATTTGGTGTCGAGGCAGGTCCGAATTGAGAAAATCCGTCGAATCAGCCGGAGAGTCTCTTTCAGCGAGGTCGCAGAGGGATAAGGGCCGAAATAGATGGATCCATCCTTCTTGATCCGTCTCACGATGGTGAGTGTGGGAAAATCCTCCTCCATCGAGAGCTTAAGACAGGGATAGTTCTTATCGTCCCTGAGCTTGACGTTATAGCGGGGACGATGCGCTTTAATCAGGTTATTTTCAAGGATGAGGGCCTCTTTCTCCGTGTCGGTGACCATAGTGTCGATGTCGGCAACATTCTCCAACATGGCCAGGGTCTTCGTATCCTTATCTTCATGCCTCTGGAAATAGGAGCTTACCCGATGTCTGATATTGCCGGCCTTGCCGATGTATAGAATCGTCCCTTTCCTGTCCTTGAAAAGGTAGACCCCGGGATGGGTAGAGAGATGATCGATTTTTTGTTCCAAAGAGTTCATATCCTATTTTAATTATCTCAGATTCTAAAAGAAATGCAACGACCCTCATCTCCCCAATCACTCCTCCTTCGGAGACTACGTGGTAACGGTGGGGAGACAGGGGGCCGACTTCGGGACCTTTAGAATTGCGGGTCTTGATATGTTCGGGAATCGGCGCTTGTGTTGATACGATCGTTGTTAAGAGGGGGAAAATGTATGAATTTGTTTGCTGAAATGTTCCGCTCTAAAGCTTCCTCAGCCGACCCCCTATCCCCAATACCATGAACGTTCCACCTTTGAAAGTTTGATTTTGCTGTGTATCAGCATTGTGACATAGCCTCTCGATGGGGGAGAAGGAGGGTAGGGACCGAAAAAGAATCTTGAAAAAGATATCACCGCCTACCCGCCATTGAGACTGGAGGCTGACCATCCTGCGATAAAACAAGATTGTAAAGGGACATGCTTCTATAATATAATGCTGCTGTCCGATGGGATGTTAACGGACAGGGGAGTGATACCCCTCCGGGAGGGCTTTCAAGGGTTGAGTTGATCAGGGCAGGGAGGCTTGATCATTGAGACAGAATTGGTTAAGGATGGGAAGCAGCGAAGAGGCAAGACGTTATGGGGAAGATTCCCCAAATAAAAAACCGGAAGAGGAGGGAAATCTTATGTTGAAGCGCATTCTATCGGTTGTCTTCGTTTTTGTGTTTGTTTTATCCGTACTGGCCTCAGAGGGATTATCCCAGGAAAAAGCGAAAGTAGCGGCAGGCCAGGGGAAGAAGATGAAGGTGGCCTTTGCCCTGCTTTCCACGATCCATGATATGGGCTGGACGACGGCCCATTATAAGGGAATTGAGTATCTGAAGAAAGAGATGGGAAACCAGATCGTCGTCGACTATACGGAGAACGTGCTAGCTGCGGATACCGAGAGGGTGATCCGGAATTATGCCAAGAATGGATATGAGATCATTTTTGGGACGACCTTTGAACATATGGACCCCATGCTGATGGTGGCCAAGGATTTTCCCAATGTGATTTTCGAACACTGCTCGGGCTACAAGACGGCAAAAAATATGGGGAATTACTTTGCCCGGATGGAGCAGTCGGAGTATCTGGCAGGCTACATGGCAGGACTGATGGGGTTTAAAAACGTGGGAACCGTGGCCACTCAACCGATTCCTGAGCCCATCCGTGGCGTCAATGGATTCACCCTGGGCCTGCTCCGAGGGTTGAAAGAGGGAAACCATGCCTACGATCCGAAGAAGGTGAATACCGTGGTCTGGCTCAAGAAATGGCTCGACCCCATTAATGAGGTGGTCTTGGCCGAGACACTGATCAATCAGAAACATGACCTGATCCGGCAGATGGCCGACACCCCGGATTCGGCCCGAACCGCCTGCTATAAGAAGGTGCCTGCCATCGGATATGGAATGGACGTCAGGCTCTATGGCGCAGACTGCGCCCTTGTCTCAACCACCTGGAACTGGGGCCCCTATTATGTTGACGCCGTGAAGAGGGCGATGAACAAGACCTGGAAGCCTCAGGAGATCTTCTGGGGCTTTAAAGAAAATCTAATCGGGTTCTCCTCGTTCCTTCCCTCTGTTCCGAAGGCCGTTCAGGATAAGGTCTTGGCTGAGTTGAAGAAGATGAAGGAAGGAAAGGACGACTCTTTCCTGGGGCCCATCAAAGATCAGGAAGGGAAGGAAGTGATTCCCGCAGGCAAAAGGGCGACGGACAAGGAACTTCTGACCATGAAATGGTTTGCCGAAGGAGTCGTAGGAAAGATTCCCGAGTAGAAGAAGTCTGGTTCAAGGATGAAAGGGTTTCTTCCCTATGAATCGCTTACTTGTATAGTGTATTAGGTGTTTCTCTGCATTGGGTTGAAACGTCATGCCGCACTTGATGCGACATCCAGTCTCTGTTCTTCTGGATTCCTGCTTTGGCGGGAATGACAATCATCGTAAGGGGGGTTGTGGTGCAGCACACTAGAGGCTTTGCCCCATGCCCCCCCATTAACCTCTTTTGAGTGGGTGTGCCATGGCAGGAATTCTCGACTCTCTTGAGACCGGAGAAAGTTGCCAGCTTGAAATTCCCGGCCTGGCCTACCCTCT
>Ga0335070_10000966_pt1 | contig 32894 bp, 35 predicted proteins | sample Lox_Sample_13_FD_206722 | JGI IMG/M metagenome (GOLD analysis project Ga0335070, IMG submission 206722) | Soil microbial communities from Loxahatchee National Wildlife Refuge, Florida, United States - Lox_Sample_1.3 | ecosystem: Environmental > Terrestrial > Soil > Wetlands | place: USA... | reverse complement strand
CGCTGGAGAGTTGGCGCTCATGGCCCGAACCTAGCACAGGCAAGCCCTGACAACCGCGGCGATTTCAGCAGCACGTATCTAGTTTATAACACAGTAGTACTAGGGGTGTAGAAAAATCCCCTCGGCGCGTATAACCCCGGACCGGATTTGACCCATTTTCTTTTCGACCCCTAAAATTGAGGATTCTGTTTCAAGCTGCGTGATTTCCCTATGGCGCTGCGCCTCTACAACACGCTGTCGGCAAAGGTGGAGGAGTTTCGTCCCCTTGAGGACAACCAGGTTCGTATGTACGCCTGCGGGCCGACCGTGTACGACTACGGGCATATCGGCAACTTCCGCACCTTCGTGGCGGTGGATGTGCTGCGCCGCTACCTGCGCCAGAGCGGATACACGCTCCGTCACGTCATGAACATCACCGACGTGGATGACAAGATCATCCGCAACGCGGCGCGGGACGGTGTCGGCGTCAAGCAATACACGGCGAAATACGAAAAGGCCTTTCTCGAAGATGCGGCTGCGCTGAACATCGAGCAGCCCATCTTGGTGCGGGCCACCGACCACATCCCGGAGATGGCCGACTTCATCGCCCGCCTGGCGCAGCAGGGTTTCGCCTATCGCGCCGAGGATGGTTCTTACTATTTTCGGATTGCGAAGTTTCCCGCGTACGGCAAGCTCTCCAAGAAAGATTTTGCCGGCATGGAAGACGGCGCCCGCGTGGATGTGGACGAGTACGACAAGGACAATGCCCGCGACTTTGCCCTGTGGAAGGCGCCCAAGCCCGGCGAGGCGTCGTGGGAGACTTCCATCGGACCCGGCCGGCCGGGCTGGCACATCGAGTGCTCGGTCATGTCCATGGCGGAACTGGGCCAGAGTTTCGACCTGCACGCCGGCGGCGAGGACCTGATTTTTCCCCACCACGAAAACGAGATTGCGCAATCGGAGGCGCTCACAGGGAAGCCCTTCGCTCACTTCTGGTTCCACGCGCGCTTTCTGCTGGTGGAAGGCGAGAAGATGTCCAAGAGCCTGGGCAACTTCTTCACCCTGCGCGACCTGGTGCTCAAGGGACACAAGCCGTCGTCCATTCGCTTCCTGCTGGCGTCGGTCCCTTACCGCAACCAGCTCAACTTTACGTTCGACGGACTGAAGCAGGCGGCCACGTCGGTGGACCGGTTGCGCAATTTTCGCCTGCGGCTGGCCACGTCCCAGTTTCCTGCCGGCGCCAATCCAACCATGGCGGAACTGGCGCGGACAACCACTGAACGCATGGAGGCGGGTATGGACGACGACCTCAACACCGCCCAGGCCCAGGCGGCCGTCTTCGACATGGTGCGCACCGCCAACGCTGCAATGGATGCCGGTCAGCTTAAGAAAGACGACACCGGGCCTCTGCTGGGCGCTCTCGAAAGGTTCGACGAAATATTTGCTGTCCTGAAGGACGACGATTCGGCGAAGATGAAGGCCATCCTCGACTGGGCGAAGTCCGAAGGCCGGGAGAAAGACATCAGCCAGGAGTTGGTTGATGCCATCAGCGCACAGAAGTTGTCGGATGCCGATATCGAGAAGAAGATCGCCGAGATGGAGCAGGCACGCCGCGCCCGCAACTTCAAGCAATCGGACGCGATTCGTGCTGAGCTCACCACGGCGGGCATCCTCGTCGAGCAAACCAAAGAAGGCGTTCGCTGGCGCCGGAAATAAGCCAGAGCTCCGCCCGCCACCACTATATCCGCCACCTTGGAGTATGCTAGGCGACACCGCCGAAAGCGCTGGAACCTTATGGCTGACGGCTGACCGCTCGATGAAAACCCTCGACGAATACCTTCGCGATGCTGAGCAGGCCCATGGTCACCTGTGTGCCGGCCAGGTTCTGGGCGTGCGCTTGGCGATGCTCGGTCTGGCCAAGCTGGGTATTGACGATCCTCGCGGCAAAGACCGCAAGCGTCTGGTGACCTTCGTCGAGATCGACCGCTGCGCGACGGATGCGGTCGCGCTCGTCACCGGCTGCCGCCTGGGCAAGCGCGCCCTGAAATTCCGCGACTGGGGCAAGGTCGCAGCCACTTTTGTCGATCTCACTAATGGCAAAGCCATCCGCATCGCCGCCAAGGAGAGTTCCAAGGCGCTCGCCCGCCAGATGCATCCCGAACTGGAGAACAAAAACCAGCAACAGATGCTCGCCTATCGGGAGATGTCCGACGACGACCTGTTCGCAAGCCAATGGGTGAAAGTCGAGCTACCGGCGGAAGAATTCCCGGGCTATAAAGGCGAGCGCATCGTTTGCGATGTCTGCGGCGAAGGCATCAACTTTCGCCGCGAAGTGCACCGTAACGGCAAGGTGCTGTGCCGTAGCTGTGCGGGCGAGCGCTATTACGAACCGCTGTAGGCCGGAAAAGGAAATCGCCACCGGAGTTTTTCCGGTGGCGAAGCTGCGGTAAAGTGTCCGACTAACGCTTGTCGCTCTGATTCGTGGCGTGCTCCTTTATCAGGTCGGTGGGCCGGTGCGCCACAGGCTTCGGTGACGGTCTCGGCGCTGGCCTTACTCTTGGCGCCGGTCTCGATTCTGGCTTGACTGCGGGTGCGGTAACAGGCTTGATCACCGGCCTCGGACTGGCAGTCTGCGTGATGTGAGTCTCGTGGTGATGGTGGTGCCTCTTCGCCAGTCCAGGAGGCTCATTTCCGTCGTGCCAGCCGGTTTTGCGCCCATGCTCCCATCCCCGGTGGTCGTCGTGCCGGAATTCGTGGCGATCCCGGTCATGATCGCCGTCATGGTCGCGATGGTGCTCGCGGAACGGATCGCGGTCATGATCCCGGTCATGGTGCCTGTCGCGATCGTGGTCCCGATCGTGGTCACGATGCTCAATCCGGTTGTCCCGCTCTCTGTCCTTGTCACGCCCGTGGTCCTCCGCCAGCGCCGTCCCAGTGCACAGCGCCAGGCCCAGGACGGTTACCAGAGTCACCCAAAATGCCTTGTTCATGATTCCTCCCCCTGATCCGCAATGCATTCTGCAGTCCCTGGCCTGAAATGCAAAGTAACGAAGGTCCATCAGCGACTTACCGAGCCATGGTTGCCCCTTCGCGGACTTGCCACACGGTCAAAATCCCCGTTTCCGAGAAGAAAATGCCTGCCCCTGCCACTCCTTCACCTGGCGGTATTACACTATGTGCGCTATGGCGACGCACACCCCCGTCCGTACCAACCCTCTCTCGTATCTCACTGACCAACTGGATGATCTGAAGGCCAAGGGCGCGCACTTCCGCCTGCGTGTGCTTGAAGATGAGCAGGCGCCGGAGTGCACCTTTGACGGCAAGAAGGTCATCAACCTGGCGTCGAACAATTATCTCGGCCTGACCACTCATCCCAGGCTGCGCGAGGCGGCGCTCGAAGCCACCCGCAAATACGGCGTGGGATCGGGCGCGGTGCGAACCATAGCCGGCACCATGAAGATTCACATGGAGCTGGAAGAGAAGATTGCGCGCTTCAAGAATGTGGAAGCCTGTGTGGTCTTCCAGTCTGGATTCACGGCCAATGCAGGGACGGTGTCGGCGGTGCTGGGGAAAGAGGACTTCATCATCTCCGACCAGCTGAACCACGCTTCGATTATCGATGGCGCCCGCTTGTCACGCGCCAAGATCCTGGTCTTCAACCACAAAGACATCGCGCACGCTGAGGAGCAGTTGGCTAGCGTGAAGAACCAGCCGGGACGCAAGCTCCTGATCACCGACGGCGTCTTCTCCATGGACGGCGACGTTGGCCCGCTGCCCGCGCTGTGCGATCTGGCTGAAAAATACGGCGCCATCATGATGGTGGACGATGCCCACGCTTCCGGCGTGCTGGGCCGCAATGGCCGCGGCACGGTGGATCACTTCAGTGTCCACGGACGCGTGGATATCCAGGTGGGGACGCTGTCCAAAGCCATCGGCGCGCTCGGCGGATACGTTTGCGGAACCCGCGACCTAATTGACTTTCTCTATCACCGCGCCCGCCCGTTCCTGTTTTCGACCTCGCATCCGCCGTCCGTCGCGGCCACATGTATTGCAGCTTTCGACGTGCTGGAGCAGGAGCCAGAGCGTATCGAGAAGCTGTGGGAGAACACCCGCTTCTGGAAAAAAGAGCTGGGCTTGCTCGGCTTCGACATCGGCGGCAAGACGACCCCTGCCAGCGAGACGCCCATCACCCCCATCATCATCGGCGACGGCAAGCTCACTATGGACTTCTCCCGCGAGCTGTTCAAAGAGGGAGTGCTGGGGACGGGAATCGCGTTTCCCACTGTACCGGAGGGCAAAGCGCGCATAAGGACGATCATGACGGCGACCCACACCCAGCATGAGTTGCAGCAGGCGCTGGAGGTGTTGAAGCGGGTGGGGAAGAGGTTGGGGATTGTGGGCTGACTTGTGCCGTCCCTGAAGGGACTCCAATGTAGGGGGGCCTGCGGACCCGGCACTTACGTGCTGGGTTAGTATCTGAGCACCTCCCAGTCGGCAAACAATTTCGTCAGACATTAGCCCGGCACGTAAGTGCCGGGTAGGCGGGCCCTTCCGAATGCCCCAGTCCCTTCAGGGACGGCACTCTGGCTCCTCGCGAAGACCGGATTTTTGCAAGAAGGCAACCAATTCCGCCTCGAATTCTCGTTTCTCGTGGTGCTTGGGCTGGTTGCGAATGTACGCCTTCACCGTCTCCAATACGGAAGGACTCACACTAAACGCTCCATACCCTTCCTGCCATTGGAAGATCACGCCCCGATCTCCCAGCCATCTGGAGGAATTGGCCTTCAACTTCTGATGGCCTCCGCAAGGGGCATCGTGGGCGGCAAACCAATGAGGAGATGCACGTGATTCGCCGTTCCACCCACGGCCAGGAGGACAAGCTCGAGACGTCTGGCGATTCCTCCGAGACATGCCCACAGCCGCGTTTGGAGCTCTGGTGGTATCACATTACGGCGGTCCTTGGTGGAGAAAACACAATGCACAAAATTGGCGGCGTAGTTGTGTCGCATCAGAAGGAAATGCTATGGCAATCGAAGGTGGGAAGTCTGTGTTGGTCGTCGCAGTCGGAGGAGTGTCGTCCCTGAAAGGGACTCGCCGTCTTTTTGGCTCGTGAACCCGGCACTTACGTGCCGGGCTAATATCTGGGGGCGCCTCCGCGGTGCAGGGACAGGCATCTACTCCCCCCGATACACAACCTCCCCACCCACCACCGTCGCCACCACCTTGCCGGTGAGCTGCCACCCGTCAAACGGCGAGTTGCGCGACTTGGAACGGGACTTCGCTGCTTCGAAGGTCCAGCGCTTCTTGGGATCAAAGATAGTGACATCGGCGTAGCTGCCCCGCGCCAGCGTGCCCCGCCCGCGCAGGGTCATGACGCGCGCCGGGCCTGTGGTGAACAGTTCCACAACACGAGTTAGCGGAATCTTCTGCTCACGATGTAGCCGTGTGATCGCCAGTCCGAGTGCCGTCTCCAGCCCAGTGACCCCGAACATGGCGCGCTCAAATTCCATCTCTTTTTCGTGGATAGCGTGTGGGGCGTGGTCTGTGGCGATGGCGTCCACCGTGCCGTCAGCCAGCGCCACCAGCATGGCTTCGCGGTCAGAGGGGGAGCGCAAGGGCGGATTCATCTTGCAATTCGTGTTGTAGTCGCCGACGTCGGAATCGGTCAGAGTGAAGTGGTGCGGCGTCACTTCGCAAGTCACCCGCGCCCGGCTGCGCTTGCCCCGGCGCACGGCTTTCAATGCGTCGGCGGTGGAGACATGCGCCACGTGCAGGCGGGCCCCCGTGAACTGCTGGGCAAGTTGGACATCGCGTTCGACAATCGACGCCTCCGCCGCCGTTTTCATCCCCCGCAGCCCCAGCCGGAATGAGGTAGGTCCATCGTTCATCGAACAGTTTTCTGTCATGCGCGTGTCTTCGGCATGCTGTATCACGAGCAGGTTGATCTCTGAGGCGACGCGCAGCGTCTCCCGCATGACGGCCTCGTTCAGGATGGGCCGGCCGTCATCGCTGATGGCCACCGCGCCCGCGCGCTGGAGGCCGCGAAAGTCTGTGAGCACCGCGCCTTTGCTGGCATGAGTAGCGGCGGCGATGGGAAATACATTGACGACGGCGTCCCGTTCTGGCTGCTGGATCCAGGTGACCCACTCCGGCGAGTCCACGACCGGGTGAGTGTTCGGCATGCAGCAGACGGAGGTGAATCCACCGGCTGCAGCAGCGGCGGTGCCGCTCGCAATCGTCTCCTTGTAGCTTTGGCCCGGCTCGCGCAGGTGGACGTGGATGTCAATGAAGCCGGGGGCCACAATCAAGCCGCGCGCATCGAACTTCTCGTCGGCTCCCCCGTGGATCTTGTTTGGCGGCGCGATCTCGGCGACACGCCCGTCGCGCAGCAGCACCTCCATCGGCGCGTCAATCTTGGACGCTGGGTCGATCACGTGGCCACCCTTGATCAGCAGAGAACCCGACTTGGATTTATCGTGTGCCATCGTTCGCCATACGCTACGGTGAATCCCAGAGCCTAGAGCCTATCTTGCCTTGCCCAGCGCCCTTGCCAGGATCGCCATTCTCACCGGAACCCCGTTCTGCACTTCCTCCACGATCGCCGACTGCGGGCAGTCAGCCACTTCCCAGGTGAGCTCCAACCCCCGAATGATCGGCCCGGGATGCATCACCATGGCATCGCGCTTGGCCAGTTTCAGCCGCGCCATGGTCATCTGGTAGCGCGAGATATAGTCCTGCAGGCTGATCCTGGTTCCGGCCAGGCGTTCTTTTTGCACCCGCAACACCATGATGACGTCAGCGCCTCGCAATGCTTCCTCGGCATGACGCGTTACTCGCAGGCCCGGAGCCAGACTCGTGGCCATCTCGGGCAGGAATTCCGATGGGCCGCACAAGATGATGCGCGCGCCGAACTTGCTGAGCAGGTGCACCGCCGACCGCGCCACTCGGCTGTGAAAGATGTCTCCGACAATCGCCACCTGCAATCCTTTGAGCGTCTTCTTGTGCCGCAGAATGGTGTAAGCGTCGAGCAGCGCCTGCGAGGGATGCTCATGCATGCCATCGCCGGCATTCACTACGGGAATATCCAGATGATTGGCCATCAGCAGAGGCGCCCCGGCGTGAGGATGGCGGATCACAATAACGTCGGCGCCCACCGCGCGCAAGGTGTAACCGGTATCCAGGAGGGACTCCCCTTTTTCGATACTCGACCCGCTGGAAAGCACCAGGGTGGTCATCGCCCCCATGGACTTGGCGGCAACTTCGAAGGAACTGCGAGTGCGGGTGGAAGGCTCGTAGAAAAGAAGGAGCACGCGCCTGCCGCGCAGCAGGGGGCGAGGCTTCAGCGGATTCATGCGCCGGGCCAGTTTGAGCAAGCCCAGAATTTCCGCCGCCTCCATGTGTTCAATGCCGAGCAGGGAACCACGCGCCGCCTTGGTCATTGCTTGCCCAGATGATGACCTGGCGCAACTCGCTCAGGCCTCATCCCAGACCTCCGTTCAGCTTGGCTTTTCCATCAACAACACTTTGTCGGCATTATCCACTTCCCGCAACTTGACTTCGACAATTTCCTGGGGGGTGGTCGCCACCTTTCTGCCTACGAAGGTGGCCTCCACCGGCAGCTCCCGGTGGCCGCGGTCAATCAGCACACAGAGTTGCACCTGCTTCGGTCGTCCCTGGCTGAAGAGGGCGTCCAGGGCGGCGCGCGACGTCCTGCCGGTAAACAGCACATCGTCCACCAGGATGATGTTCTTCCCGGTAACAGGGAACCCGATCTCGGTTTTCTGCACTTGTGGTTTCGGTCCCAGGGTCGAAAGATCGTCCCGATACAAGGTAATGTCCAGCGTGCCCACGGGCACTGGACTCTTTTCGATCCGTTGGATCATCTCTCCCAACCGCTGGGCCAGAGGCACGCCACGCCGCCGAATTCCAACCAGGCCCAGATTGGCTGCCCCGTCATTCTTCTCCACAATCTCATGCGCCAGCCTTACCAGCGTGCGTTCGATCTCCGACGCCGACATCAGTTGGGTCTTTTCTCGCAGGTTCCCCTGACGCGGCAATCTTGCGGTCATAAACGCTGAATCATACGCGGGCCAAGCATGGTGGGGCAAGGACGTGGAAAAGCCAACGGATTGGCCTACGGGCGCTCTTTCCTGCGCAGTAAGGCCGCCCCGATGGCGCCCCCCAGGCTGGAAAAGATCAGAAAGATCACGAACATGACGATCAATCCCAGACCCACGAGGAGGGCAAGGCCCTGCGGAGTCTTCAGATATTCGAGCATTTGCTGGGCCTGGGGGTCTGGACTGCGCGCCGCTGAGCGCTGCACCGCGTCCAGCAGGGCTGCACGAACTTCTCCGCCGGAGCGAAACAACATCATCTCGATCGACGTAAGGATGGCGAAGAGCACGAAACCCAGCGCCCCGCTAACGGCTCCCAGCCGCGCTCCCATGGCGGGGGTGATTTCGGCGGCCGGGTTCCGGCGACGGTAGAACACCACCGAAAGCGCACCCGCTGCGAGCATTCCCAGTCCGAATACCCCCAGGGGGGTGGCCATGGCCAACGCCGCGATTACTCCGCCCAGCGCGGTGGCCGGCAAGGCTTGCGACCACTGGATGCTGCTGACGCGGGACGAGCCTGGATATGCTGTCGAGGCGGGAGGCGGTGTGATTTCTCCCCTGTGCATCGCCGCATCCGTCCCGCCCACCCGAATCTGCGGCGCGTTGCACTGCGGGCAAAAAGCTACCCCATCATCAACGGAGGCGCCACAGCGATCACAGGGATGTTCCACTGCTTTTCAAGGTACCGCACCATCTGAGAAGAGGCAAGGAAGCGTTCACCACAGAGGCACAGAGATGAAATGAAGATAATTCGCCTCTGTCGCTGTCACTGTGCAGGGTCGTGGATCTCTCAGATCGTGTCTTTGCCGCGCGTTTTCACATAGACGAGCGCGAAGTCGCATCCCTTGTCGCGCGGTTCGATCGCCACGACGTGCTGATTATCTTCCGTCCCCACCTTGAGCTCGACGGTGCGTCCGCTGTCGTTGCTGTCGCACTTGACGTCTCTGGAGCCCTCGGAATCCCGCGGCGATTTCTCAATGTTGACGTGGCCGCCGTGCCTGCTGGTGTGACACTCGAGCACATTGCCGTACTTTTTCAATTGATCCTTGTAATAGGCGATGAGCTTCTCCGGGGGGTCATCCGACTCGTATTCAATCGCCACCACCTTCAGGCCAAACAGGCCGCTGGAGATGTTGACGTTGGCGCTCTTCTCTTCCCCCTCGTCTCCCTTTTCTTTCACCCGCGCCCCGGGATATACCGGAAGGCCCACATCGCGCACGTCGGCATTGTTGGTGACGTGAATTCCCCCTACTGGAGTTTCGATGTCGACTTTCTTCTCCGCCCCGGTCTTGTCCTTTTTTACGTTGATGCTGCAGGCAGGCAGAAGCAGCAGGACAGCGAATGCCAGTGCCAGGACCAACCGTGAATCAGCGTTCTGCAGACTTGGGATACGCATACTAAGAACCTCCATGGGCGGCCTGCGGCGGCCGCTCGATGCCCGCCCCTCGAGCCGCGAAGTTCGGGATGCTGATGGGCAGGTGACCGCGGATAGGGATCTCGCCGAACAACGCCTTGGCCGCACTAACCTCCGACACAGTCGTGTTGGAATACGCACAAACGTAGTTCTGAATGGCGGGAAAATCCTGGGCCAGGTATGGGTTCCCCATTGCAAGTACCGCGGTTTTTCCTGCGGCATGGTCCAGAATTAGCTGGAACAGCGCAGCGCTTGCATCGGGAAGCGATACCGAGTTCTTTAACCGTCCGTTCACTTTGAACGCCTTCCCCGCCGTGGGCACTTCGTATACGGCCGCGATCACCGTCTGCGCCTGGTCCACGGCACGCACCACATCGTGCGACATCGCAGCTGCAACGCGCAGATCCACATACAGTAAGCGAGCGTCGGCCACGCGCTCGCGAATCTCGCGTTCCAGCGCCCGGCCGGCATCCATGCGTACGTCGTCCGTGAAAATCACGACGAGCACGCGGTTACCCACTTCTTCCACCTCTTGATACGGCAGTCCGGCCTTCACAGTTCCCGATTGTTTCAGCGGCAGGAGCTTGCCGTTGTCACGGACCAGGGTGATGGCATCATCGGAGATCTGCTGGCCCAGGGCCAGATTGACAGGTTTTCCGACCAGGATGGGCAGTTTGTCCACGTTGACCAGACGAGCTTTGTGGAGCCCCACCGATGCCTTTGCCTCCAATATCTTGAGTACCGACGCATCGAGCTGTGTCTGGGGAATTTCGCCGCTGCGTACGGCCGCGAGGACAGCCTGGTACGAGGCGTCCAGATCCGCCGGAATAATGAGAACGTCGTTCCCCGCCTTGAAGGCATCCACCGCCGCCCGGCCGATATTCGCGGCATAAAGCCGGGTGAGGCCGGCCATGTCGAGGGCGTCCGTGACGACAAGTCCCTTAAATCCCAGCTGGTTTTTGAGCAGCCCGGTAGTGATCGCAGGGGACGTGCTGGCCACCCGGCTCGGATCAGGTTCGAGTGCTGGCACGGTCACGTGCGCAACCATGACAGCATCCACATTTGCCGCAATAGCTTTTCGGAACGGGGGCAGCTCCACCGCCTGCAGACGGGTCAGGTCCCCGGTGACCTGTGCTACTCCCAGATGCGAGTCGGTACCGGTATCGCCGTGCCCGGGAAAATGCTTGGCTGTGGTCAGCATGCCATTGGCGCGCGCCCCGCGAATGTATGCCGCCACCAGGTCGCCCACCTGCGCCGGATCCTCGCCGAAGGAGCGCGTGTTGATGATTGGATTGGCGGGGTTCGAACTCACGTCGGCAACTGGAAAGAAATTCCAATGCACGCCGATCGCCCGCGCCTCCTGCGCGGTGATTCTGCCGAAGGCCTCGGCGTAATCAGGCCTGCCCGTCGCGCCGAATGCCATGGCGTGCGGAAACACCGTGGCGCCATACAGCCGCATGGAGACCCCGCGCTCGAAATCGGCAGCGATCAGCAAGGGCAGCTCCGAATCCTGCTGCAACCGGTTCAGCAACACCGCTGCCTCGTACGGCTGATTGCGATAAACAAATGGCCCCTCGGCCTGCACCGTCATCAGCAATGATCCGAGGTGGTATTTTTGAACACTGTCGCGCAGTTCCAGGTATTCGGGGTTCTCCACGTTCAGGAATTCTGCCCGCACCCAGATCATGAATAGCTGCCCGACCTTCTCTTCCAGCGAGAGCTTTCGCAGGGTCTTTTCCGCCCACTTCTTGCCGCCGCGGTCGAGGTGAACGGGCCCGGGTTGCTGGAATTTCTCCTTCGGGAAGGCCGGGACAGCGAGCAGGCACACCAATGCAGCCAGTAAAACGGCGCGGTAACGCATGATTCAACGATAGCATGAGGCGGAGATTGGGCTTCAGGCTTTGGGCTCCAGGTCCTGAATTCCCACTTCGGAAAGCAGGCAGGCCATTGCCTGCCGCTGGATCTCAGGCTCATCCCCGAATCCCGTCAGCCAGCGTACCCCGGGCTCGCGGCGAAACCAGGTCATCTGGCGCTTGGCGTAGTTGCGATGGGCTTGTTGCGCGGCGGCCACCGCCGTGCCATAGTCAATCTCGCCTGGCAACAACTGGAGCACCTGCTTGTAGCCGAGCGAAGACAGCGGTCGCGCCGCCTCTCCGTATTTCTCCAGCAACTCCCGTGTTTCCTCCACCAGCCCCGACTCGAACATGCGCACAGCGCGCGCGTTAATGCGTTCGTAGAGCCGGTCGCGGTCGGGATTCAGCCCCAAACGCAGAACATGGAAACCGGTCAAAGGATCTCGTCCGCGTTTCCACATCTCCGTCATTTTTTCCCGCGACGCCAGACAGACTTCGATGGCCCGAATCAGTTTGGGCGTGTCGTTGGCGTGGACCTGTTGCGCTGCTGCGGGGTCCAGCCGCCGCAGAATGCGCTGCAAGTGACCCGGACCCCTCGCCCTGGCCCGCCCTCGTAAACGCTCACGCAGATCCTCCGATCTCCCTGGGCCGGGGAACAGTCCCTCCAGCAGAGCGCGGAGGTAGAGGCCTGTGCCGCCCACAACAATTGGCAGCTTCTCCCGCGATGCGATCTCACGCAGCACACCTCGTGCCCTCCGCGCATACTCCCCGGCTGTGATGTACTCGGTGGGATTGACAACATCGATCAGATGGTGGGGAACCCGTGCTCGTTCAGCAGGCGTGGGCTTTGCCGTGCCAATCGCAAACTCGCGATACATGGCGACGGAATCGCAGTTGACGATTTCGCCGTCAAAACGCTCTGCCAACGCCAGCGAGAGGTCGGTCTTGCCGCTCGCCGTCGGTCCTACAACTACAACCAGTAGCGGCTTGCCGGCCACCTTCAGCGCGCGATCCACGGGATGTGGTACCAGTAACGGGCCAGGGTGAGGATCAGAATCAGAAGAGCGATGACCAGCAGCCCGGTCGCCTCCAGGGTGTAAACGTGCGGCTTGGGGTGCCGCTGCGGCGATGCCGGCTCCATCTTCCGTTGTGGCTGGGCTCCGGACACGGCCCCATTGTAACGCCGAAGCGCAACGCCAGAACAAGACTCTGGACGGCCCCTCCCTGAGCCTTTAACCCTTCACTGCTGCCAGCCTTTCCGAGTGCTAAACTACGCCTCTCGTCCTATGCCGGCGCCGCAAGCCAGTCCCGCGGGGCGGATTCTCCGCTTCGGAGTATTCGAGGTGGACCTCGCTGCCGGCGAACTCCGCAAAAGCGGCGTGCGCATCCGTTTGCAGGAGCAACCATTTCAGGTGCTCGCTGTCCTGCTGGAGCGGGCGGGCAACGTGGTTACCCGGGAAGAGCTTCGCCAGAAGCTATGGCCGGCTGACACCTTCGTAGATTTCGATCATAGCCTGAATACCGCTGTGAACAAGTTGCGCGAAGCTCTGGGAGACTCCGCCACCAGCCCGCGCTATGTCGAGACTCTGGCCCGCCGCGGATACCGCTTCCTGGCCGAAGTTGAACGTCCCGAGTTGCCGCGCCCGCCTGAAGGGACGCAGCCGGCTGCGTCGCCGCTGCCTGTCAAACCGGAGGCGATCCACCCCGAACTCGATGTTCCACTGCCGCATCGTGGTCTCACCCGTACTCTGTTCGGCCTGATTCAGGTCATGTACCTGACCTTCTACCTGGTGGCGCTTTTCCGCCTGCAGGAAGTTGATCGCATAGCCGATACGTTTCTGCCGGGCTGGGGTTCTTTCACCATTGTCGCCGCCGTGATCGTGACCGGCGGAGTGGGGATTATCGTCCGCTGCTACCTCATTTCGGCAGTGGCCTTCGATTACTTGCGCCTGCGGGAGAAATTCGAACGCATGTTCCTGCTGGTCCTTCCGCTTGACCAACTCTGGGCGGTGGCCCCCTTCCTGCTCACGGAGAAGATCGGCTTCGGCGCCGCCTTCGCAGCGGCCGCGGGCTTGCTCTACATTCCCTTTTCGGAGCGAACCCTGCTCAGGATGGCTTATGCGGGAGGACGAATTCGGCAGACCTCAGACTGACACCTGATTCAAGCCGCCTGCTCGTATGAATGCGCCACCCGCAGGATGGTGGCTTCATCGAAGTGTCTTCCCAGGATCTGCAACCCGATGGGCAGCTTCTCCCGGGTTTCTCCGCAGGGAACCGAGATTCCCGGAATCCCCGCCAGATCGGCGGTCACGGTATAGATGTCGGCCAGGTACATGGCCAGCGGATCGTCCACCTTTTCGCCCAGCTTGAAGGCCGCGGTGGGACTGGTCGGGGTCACAATGGCGTCCACCTTCTTAAATGCCTCTTCGAAATCACGGGTGAGCAGCGTGCGCACCCTCTGCGCCTTCAGATAATACGCATCATAGTAGCCCGCGCTGAGTGCATACGTGCCCAGCATGATGCGGCGCTTCACCTCCGGCCCGAAGCCCTCGTCGCGGCTGCGCCGGTACATGTCCGCAAGCGTGCGTGCATCGCGAGCCCGATATCCGTAGCGAACGCCGTCGAAACGGGCCAGGTTGGCCGAGGCCTCAGCCGTGGCCACGATGTAGTAGGTCGGAATCGCGTACGGGGTGTGCGGCAACGACACCGGCACGATCTCGCAGCCGAGGGTGGCCAACTTTTGAATCGCTCGTTCCACCGACTGTCGCACTTCGGCGTCCAGCCCCTCGCCGAAATATTCTCTTGCCACGCCCAGCTTCAACCCCCGCACCGGCTTTTCCAACTCGGCCACGTAATCGGGGACCGGAACCTCGGCGGAGGTCGAATCCATGGGGTCGCGGCCGGCGATCGTCCGCAGCACCAGCGCCGCGTCTTTAACAGTGTTGGTCAGCGGGCCAATGTGATCGAGTGACGAGGCAAACGCGATCAACCCATAGCGCGAGACCCGGCCGTACGTGGGCATCAGGCCAACCACGCCACAGAACGATGCCGGCTGGCGAATGGAACCGCCCGTGTCCGATCCGAGCGCCACCACCGCCATCTCCGCCGCCACCGCCGCCGCCGATCCTCCCGATGAACCGCCGGGCACACGGCTCAAATCGCGCGGATTGCGCACCGGACGCCACGCGGAGTTCTCATTCGACGATCCCATGGCGAACTCGTCGCAATTGGTTTTGCCCAGCACCACCGCGCCGGCCGCTTCCATGCGCGCCACCGCGGTGCAGTCATATGGAGCAATGTAATTGCCGAGGATTTTCGAACCCGCGGTGCTGCGCACTCCGCGCGTGGCCAACACGTCCTTGATGCCCACGGGCACGCCACCCAGCGGAGGTAGTTCCTCGCCCCTGCTCGCTCGGGCATCGATCTCTGCCGCCTTCGCCAGCGCACGCTCCTTCGAGAGCGTCAGATACGCTCCAATCTGCGCATCGTTTTTCTCAATCCGGGAGTAGAACGCCTCCGCCAGCGACACAGCGGTCGTGCGGCGCTCCTGAACGGCAGATCGTGCGGCGTCAATGGTGAGAGAGTCTGATGCCATAACCTGTTTCGATGATGTGCAACCGAGAACTGAGAACGCCAGCTGACAACTGGGTTTATCGTTCAATCACCTTCGGCACTTTGAAGAACACCCCGTCCGATTCGGGAGCGTCGTGCAGGGCTGAGTCCCGTGGCAGCGACTTCCGCAGTCCTTCACGAACATCTTCGCGGCTGGCGTAGGCAAAGCGCTCGCTCCCCTGCTTGGCTTGATCTACACCATAGCGATCCGAAACCTGCGCCATGGGAGGGACGTTCGCGGTATCCAATTCGTTCAACCGGTCAATGTATCCGAGAATCGAGTTCAGATCGCGAACCATGCGGGCGCGCTCGTCCGGAGTCAGGTCCAGGTTGGCCAGATCGGCCACATAGGTCACGTCGTTTTCAGTGACTTTCATAGGTTAGCTTGTGTGGCGCGGGTGCCCCTTCGACTGCGCTCAGGGCAAGCTCTCGCCCGCGAATTATCGCGCCTGATCCGTCCGGACCAGAAACTCAATCCGCTTCACGTTCTCGCCCGCGTAGCGACTGATGGCCGCGACATACTGTGGCGCCAGCTGGCGCAGCTCTGCTCGCCATCCCGCGTCAGGAACTTCCACCCGCAGAACTCCGGCAGTAAAATCCAGCGCCCGCGTGCGCTCTGCGACCTTTGCCCCACACGCCAGCGGCCAGGCCAGCACCGGTCCCTCGCCCGCCGGCGCCCGTCGCAGACTGCCGGCGACGACCTTCTCCAGTCCCGGCCCGATTTGTTCCATGGGTCGCATCATCAGGAAGCCTGGCGTTTGCAAAAGTAAGAACCCGATTCTAGCATCCCTCCCACGGTGCCTCTGTGACACTGTGGTGAATCACGTCTGAACCGGAAACTGCGCGCGGACAAACGCCATCGCGTCCTCCCGGCCCTGCAACTGTCCTTCAAGCTGCGCGTCCTCGACCGCGGACAGGATTTCCTTGAAGCGCGGACCCGGTTCGTACCCGGCGGCAATCAGGTCATCCCCGGTGATTAGCGGCGCCGGACGCATGGTCTCGGGCGGAATAGCGGCCATCTTCTCGCGCGTGAACTGGTACGAAGTCAGGTCGCCATGACTGGCCTGGCAGTCAATGCGATGCAGTTCCAGATGCTCGGCAAAATCCGGCATGCGGACAAATCTCTTAAACGTAGATTCCTTCATCTTCTGCACATCGGCAAACCGCATATGGTTGGCCACCAGCGCCAGAATCTGCTCGGTGTCGTCATTCGAAAAACGCAGCCGATGCAGGATCTCCTGCGCCATCCTGACTCCAACCTCCACGTGCCCGTCGAAGCGGATGCGGTCTGGAGCTACGCGAAACGTCGGCGGCTTGCCCACATCATGCAGAAGCGCGCCCCAGGCCAGCGTTCGCGTGCAAGGATGCGGCAGCTCGTCGAGCAGCAGCAGCGTATGCACGAACACATCCCCCTCAGGATGGAACTCGGGTGGCTGCTCCACGCCTTTCATTGCGCTGATCTCGGGCAAAATCTCGTGCAGCAGCCCGCTCTCATCCAGCAGCAGGAACGCCCGGCGCGCATGCCCCTCGGTGAGCATCCGCGTAAGCTCGTCACGCACTCGCTCGTGCGATACCTGGTGAATTTGCGCAGCCATCTTCGGGATCGCGGCGAACGTCTTTGCTTCGATCCGGTAGTCGAAGCGCGCGGCAAACCGCAGCCCCCGCAACATGCGCAGTTTGTCTTCCGCGAAGCGCCGCTCGGGCTCGCCGATGGTGCGAATGATCCCCGCGTCGAGGTCTTTGCGCCCCCCGACGAAATCCAGAACCTGGTTTTTGATGGGATCGAACAGCAGACCGTTGATAGTAAAGTCGCGCCGTTCCACGTCTTCGCGGGGATCCTTGCTGAAACGAACCTCGTCGGGATGCCGGCCGTCACTGTAGCCAACGTCGCTACGAAAAGTGGCGACCTCAACGGCATTGGATCTCGCGTGCTCTGACGCTTCGGCGGATACGTAGCCTGCCGCGTCTCCCGCCGGCACCAGCACCACCCCAAACTGCGCTCCCACGGAGTACGTTTCGGGGAAGATCCGCATTACTTCATCCGGAGTAGCATCGGTGGCGACGTCGTAATCGGCTGGCTCGCGTCCCAGCACAAGGTCGCGCACGCACCCGCCCACGAGATAAGCCTGGTGGCCACGGTCCCGCAGGGTGCGAACAATCGAAATGGCGAAGTCTTTGAGCAACGCTCAGCCGCCCCGGCGCGAATACCTGTCAGATAATATAAGGTTTATGTCTCCCGCCCACATCCTCGGCATCGAAAGCTCCTGCGACGAGACCGCTGCCGCCGTGGTGCGCTCGGGAGAGCAGATCATCTCCAACGTGGTCTTCTCGCAGATCGTAACCCACCAGCCCTACGGTGGCGTGGTGCCGGAATTGGCCTCGCGCGAGCATTTGCGGGCCATAGTGCCGGTAGTGCGCAAGGCGCTGGCCGACGCTGAACAAACGTACCAGTCGATTGATGCGCTTGCGGTCACCCAGGGCCCAGGCCTGGCCGGCGCGCTGCTGGTGGGCATCAGCTACGCCAAGGCGCTGGCCTTCGCCCTCGACAAGCCGTTAATTGCTGTGAACCACCTGGAAGGTCACATCCACGCTGTGCTGCTCGAAGAGCGGCAGAAGGGCAACCACGAAGTCAATTTTCCGGTGCTGGCGCTGGTCGTCTCCGGTGGCCACACGCACCTTTACCTGGCAGAGAAGTGCGCCGACGCCTGGTCCTACCAGAACATCGGCCACACCCGCGACGACGCCGCCGGTGAGGCCTTCGACAAAGTCGCCAAACTCCTCGGACTCGGCTACCCCGGCGGCCCGATCATTGACAAGCTCTCCGTCCATGGAGACCCCACAGCGGTAAACTTCCCGCCCTCGCAGATCAAGCATCGCGACCGCCGAGACAAAGGCAAAGCGTCGGAAGCGGAAGACCGGCCCCGGTTTGACTTCTCCTACAGCGGAATCAAGACCGCAGTCTTGCGCTACGTCGAAACCCACAACCTGCAAGCCTCGATCGATGCCCGGCGCCAAGCCCTGGCAAAGATTCCCAAGCCGAAAGTCGAGGACTACCTCGCGCAGGCGGACAAGCAGCTCCTGGGTTTGGTTGCCTCCTTCCAGAGGGCGATGGTGGAAGATCTAGTCGGCAAAACCCTGGCTGCCGCCAGCGCCTATGATGTGGCGACGCTGTTCGTCACCGGCGGCGTCGCTGCCAACAACGAGCTGCGCCAGCGCTTCGAGTGCGACGCCGCCATGCAGGGGCTGCCGGTATATTTCCCCTCTCGTCCGCTCTCCACCGACAACGCCGCCATGATCGCGGCCGCCGCCTATCCCAAGTTCCTCGCGGGAGATTTTGCGCCCATGGACTTCTCCGCGGAAGCGGGCATGGCGCTGCGGTAAGAGCACTCAGCAAGCAGCATTCATTGACCCAAGAACGTTCGGGGGCCCAAGCGCAGTTGGTGTAAATGAGATTCTTCGTCAACTAGAAGTCGACAGTTAGTACCCGCCCGCTTGACAAGGGAATCCTGCACTCATTGATATGGCGGGATGGCAGAGGTGGCCAGAACTTTCCGTAGGTCATTTGCCTCCACGACCAAGCTCCGAACGGCAATGCGACGACATCATGTTTCGATGCTTCCCGAAACGTTTCCTCGCCAAAGTCGAAAAAGTAGTCACCGACGTTCGGCACATGCACAAGAGCAATTGCTTCTGCTTCGCTCTGTCTTGGGTTTCCGATGTACATCACGGCTGGTACGGGGCGGCCGTCAACCGTCACACTCTCGAAATTCATTCGCGCCAGCCAGTGCTGAGGTGCATAGGCGACGCTGAACCACAAGACCAGCGCCAGAAAGCTGGCGAGCGATAAACCGACACGAAACGATTGCGCGCGAATGGAGAACATAAGCAGCAAGAACGACAGAATCAGGAACGCGCCAGTGAAGCGAACAATGTGGAAGTCGATACCTACTCCCCCGATCTGTTCTGTGACAACGTAGAAGCCGAGTACCAACCAATTGGCCAACACCGCTGTCCCCAATGCGACTGAAGAAAATTCTTTCCGCTCTCGCGGAAGCTGCCTGTGCTTCCAGCCCTTTATTGCACCAACGAGCCCGAGAATGGGAGGCAACAGTAATCCAGCGAGCAAAACAGCGGCTCTCCAGAGAGGGGTCTCGCCATATCACAGGCGCGATTGGATGCATGAGAGAAACGTACCGCGAATTGCAGGGGACTGCCAGATTACGGTTGTAAACAGAGTTAGCACTCGGCATTCACGCGCTCAGAGCTTGGGTTGGGAAAGGAGGCGGGCCTCAGCAGTGTCCTCACCGGGCAGGATTTCCGAGTCCCAACCACTAGGGACTGAGCACGGAATGAGTCTACTTCCCCGCCCCGTGCCTCTTGCCCGCCCGCGCCCCCATCAACGCCTCAAGAGCCTTCGCCAACTGCTCTTCGATATCAATATCTTTGAAGATAGTGAAGTCGGCGCGCTTCTCGCGGTTCTGGAACCCGCTCTGGCGTCCCGCCACAATGACAATGGGGGTCTTCGCGGTCGCGGGATGGGCTTTGAGGGCAGTGATGAGCTCGCCGCCGCCCATCTTGGGCATCTGCATGTCGGTGATGATCAGGTCGGGCTGGATGCGCTTCAGGGTTTCCAGGGCTTCCAGGCCGTTGGTCGCCGACTCCACCACGAAGCCGCGCTCTTCCAGAAAGCGGCACACCGTGTGACGGATCAGCATGGAATCGTCCACTACCAACGCTACCAGTGACATGCACCTCTCCGCAGGCAGGGCATACCCCGCACTGACCCTAACAAAACATCGGGGACACGGACAAGGTTGGAGGAGATCTGCGAGATTACCTTCGTCACAGGCTCGTGCCCGGTTCGGGCAGGCACTTCCGCCTCGGGCTGAAGTGGAAAGCGTGGTCAGGGCTCGTTGCCCAGCTTGGTGTCTTCGATATTCATGTCTCTGAATTCGCTGGACTCGAAGATGTCGCCGCATTCCAGGCATTCTACGAATTCGGCGTCTTCCTCACGCGACACGATTTGCACACGCGGGTGCTTGCAGGCTTCCATGCTGTTTCTCTTCTCGGGGACTGGCGACGGCGGGATTGGAGTCATAAATCCGGTCTTGCGTTTCCCCACCCGAGCGGGCTGGATAAATCGCCGGAATTTGGCGGTATTTTAGACTCGCCCTCGGAGTTGTCAAGTCCCTGTCGTGATCTTTGGACACGGGTTGGATGCTGCCCGGACGCCTGCCATTCGCAAAGCCGTGGGTGGCGAAAATGCTGCGCCCGGAACGCTACTGCCCAAAAATACGACTAAAATTGTCGCATACGGCTAACCCGCTTACCTCCATAATGTTACCGTCCAACCGTGCTCTGTCGCCGTTGCCTGCTGGGGGTTGCGTTTTCAGCCTCCTAGCCCTAGAATAGTCATGTCCGACTAAAAAGGTCGGATTTACCCATGCTCAAGCTGACCAAGAAGGCCGACTACGGGCTGATGGCCATGAAGCACCTGGCCGAGCATGCGCCCGAGGGATCGTGCAGTGCCAAAGACGTAGCCGATGCCTACGGCATCCCTCAGGAGGCGCTGGCCAAGATTCTGCAGCGCCTGGTGAAGGCCGGCCTACTGCAGTCGCAGCATGGCATCAACGGAGGGTACACGCTGGCTCGCGATGCCACCAAGATCAGCGCTTTTGAGGTGATTCGCGCCATCGACGGGCCGTTGTTCATCACCTCGTGCGTTACCGTGCGCGGTGAATGCGATCAGACCGACCGTTGCACCATCCGCGAGCCGCTGCGGCGCGTCAACCAGAGCATCGAGGACGTGCTGAGGCGCATCACGATTTCCCAGATGAAAGAAGAGCCGGCCGAAGAGAGTGAGGCCGGCAAGGTGGAAAAGAAGGTCGCAGAGCTGGTGACGATTACGTAACCGCTGAGACTAGAGCCCAGAGCCTGAATTGGTAGGAGAGCCATCATGAGCACGGATGTAAAAAGTATCCCCCAGGAGCAGCACATCGCCCCCGACGGCATCAAGCTGCCCATCTACATGGACAACCATGCCACCACGCCGATGGACCCGCGCGTGCTGGAAGAGATGCTGCCCTATTTCATGGAGAAGTTCGGCAACGCGGCCAGCCGCAACCACTCCTTTGGCTGGGTGGCGGAGGAGGGCGTAGAGACCGCGCGCGAGCGCATCGCCAAGCTGGTCGGTGCCACCTCGAAAGAAATCATCTTTACCTCTGGCGCGACCGAGAGCGACAACCTGGCCATCAAGGGCGTCGCTGAGATGTACAAGGAGAAGGGCAACCACATCATCACTGCCGTCACCGAGCACAAAGCCGTGCTGGACACCTGCAAGCGGCTGGAGAAGTACGGTTACCGCGTCACCTACCTGCCGGTGCAGAAGGACGGCCTGATTGATCTCGACGATCTGAAGCGCGCCATGGACGACAAGACCATCCTGGTGACGATCATGGCGGCCAACAATGAGATTGGCGTGCTGCAGCCCTGGGCTGAAATCGGCAAGCTGTGCCACGAGCGCGGCATCATCTTCCACACCGACGCGACCCAGGCGGTGGGCAAGGTCCCCGTGGACGTCAACAAGCAGAATATCGACGTGATGTCGATCTCCGGCCACAAGATGTACGGCCCAAAGGGCGTAGGTGCGCTGTACGTGCGGCGCAAGAACCCCCGGGTGCAGATTTCCGCCATCATTGACGGCGGCGGGCACGAGCGCGGCATGCGTTCCGGAACTCTGAACGTTCCTGGTATTGTTGGCTTGGGCAAAGCCTGCGCCATTGCTTCCGAAGAGATGCCCAAAGAGAGCTGCCATCTCGCCGGATTGCGCAATCGGCTGCGCGACAGGATCATGGGCCGACTGGATGAGGTCTACATCAACGGCTCCATGGAGCATCGTCTGCCCGGCAACCTCAACATCAGCTTCGCCTATGTAGAGGGCGAGTCCCTGCTGATGGGCATCAACGACATTGCCGTGTCAAGCGGTTCAGCTTGCACCTCCGCGACGCTGGAGCCATCTTATGTATTAAAGGCCCTGGGCACGGGGGACGATCTGGCGCACAGTTCGATTCGTTTCGGCCTCGGACGCTTCAACACCGAAGCCGAAGTGGATTACGTATCCGACCGTGTAGTGGAAACCGTGCAACGCCTGCGCGAACTTTCGCCGCTCTACGAGATGGCGAAAGAAGGCGTGGATTTGAAGAGTGTGAAGTGGGCGGCAGAGTAGTAGCTGGTGGCTGGCTCCTGGTAGCTGGCTTGAAACTCGAAATCTGAAACTCTGAAACTTGGAGAAAGTGAATGTCATACAGCGATAAGGTTCTCGACCATTACTCGAATCCCCGCAACGTGGGCTCGCTCGACAAGAACAGCCAGGACGTCGGCACGGGACTCGTCGGCGCCCCCGAATGTGGCGACGTAATGAAGCTGCAGATCAAGGTCAATCCGCAGACGAGCGTCATAGAAGACGCCAAGTTCAAGACCTTTGGCTGTGGCTCGGCCATCGCCTCGTCCTCGCTCGCCACCGAATGGGTGAAGGGCAAGACCGTCGAGGAGGCGCTGCAGATCAAAAACACTGAGATCGTGAAGGAGCTTTCGCTTCCGCCGGTGAAGATCCACTGCTCGGTGCTGGCCGAAGACGCCATCCGCGCCGCCATCCACGACTGGAAAAAGAAGAACAACGGCGTCGCGCAGAACCTGCCGGTATCTGCGGAGACCCGGCAGTAACCTCTGCCGGGCTTTGATCTCCCGGCAGTCGCGGGGCGGCGGAAGAACGCAGCCCGCGGAAGGCCGTGTGGGAGTACGCAAGATAAAGATGCGGGCCCCATGGGGGCGAGAGAGCATTGAGCAATGACCACGGAAGAGGCAACCGGGACCGCAACCCCCGCCAAGGGCGTTCAGGTCACCGACCGCGCCATCGCGCGCATTCGCACGGCGATGGCCAAGGAAGGCATTTCGCCTGAGCAGGGCGGGCTCCGCCTGGGCGTGCAGGGCGGCGGTTGCTCGGGACTGAGTTACAACATCCGATTCGACACCCAGCCCCGCGAGCGCGACCGCGTCTTCCAGTTCGGCGATGTGCGCGTGTTCGTCGATCCGAAGTCGTTCATCTATCTGCACGGCATGACGCTCGACTACCAGGAAACGCTGATGCAGCAGGGCTTCGTCTTCGTGAATCCGAACGCGACCAAGTCCTGCGGTTGCGGCACCTCGTTCTCGGGCTGAGCCTGTGTGGGGCGGACACTCCGGCCCGCCGCTCTTGACTTTGCGGGCCCCTGGCCCGCGCGTTGTGAATCACCACGGCGCCACCATGAGCCGCGCCGGGCACTGGGCGGCGCAAGCGGTGAGCATCCGTGGTGAATGTGTTTATGGCGAAACCAGAATCTAAATCGAGTTTGATCGTGCCGGGCGAGGCGACCTCCACCTGCTGGTCCTGCGGTACTATGCGGGCCGTGCACTTCTGCAGCGCCTGCGGCAAGGTGCAGCCGCCGGTGCCGGTGGACTACTTCACCTTCTTCGCCCTGCCCCGAAAATTGAATCTTGACACCGCGGTCCTGGAGCGCGAGTTCTACGAACTGAGCCGCAAGCTCCATCCTGACCTGTATGCCCGCGCCGGTGCGCAGGAGCAGGAATGGAGCATGGAGCAGAGTTCGCTGCTCAATGACGCCTACCGCACGCTGAAAGATCCCATCAAGCGCACGGAATACCTGCTGCGCCTGGAAGGGGTGGAACTCGAGGAACAATCCAAGGCCGCCACGGAACAAGCCCGGGCTACCGGCGAGGTCAAAAAACAGGTTGTGCCACCCGACCTTTTGGAAGAAGTCTTCGAACTGAATATGCAGCTCGAAGAGTTGCGCATGCAGAAAAAGATGGGCGAAGACGATCCCGCGCTGATCGAAGAACTGCGCAAACAGAGATCAAAGCTCGAAGAGAAGTACGAGGCCCTGTTGGACGAACTGAAGGGCTACTGGAAACATTGGGACAGGTTGGTTGACCATGGCAGCGAAGAGGAGCGCGTCAAGGTCCGCAACCAGATGCTGGACCTGCTCAACCGCCGCAACTACATCCGCAATCTGGTGCGGGATGTAAATGAGGCGCTGGAAGGCTAGCACTTGGCAGTTGGCCGTATCGGTTATTGCTGATCGTGGCCCCACACTTCGATTGCTAGATGCTAAGGGCTATGTGCTCGATTCTATGTCCACCGAACGCATTGTCGGCATTGATCTCGGCACCACCAATTCCCTGGTGGCATTCATGGAAGGGGACACCCCTGTCGTCATCCCGGGCGACGACGGCCAGAACCTCGTTCCCTCGGTGGTAGCCCTCGACGAGCGCGACCAGATCATCGTCGGCAACTCCGCCCGCAAGTACCTGATCGAGACCCCGGAGCGCGCGGTGTACTCGATCAAAAGGCTCATGGGACGCGGCATCGAGGACATCCAGGAGGAACTCAAGCTCTTCCCGTTCCGGTTGGCCGAAGACCTGCAACCTGGCGAAGTGTTGCGTATCAAGCTTGGCGACAAGACCTTCACCCCGCCGGAAATTTCCGCCTTCATCCTGCGCCAACTCAAGCGCAACGCCGAGCGCTTCTTTAACGCGCCCGTTACCCGGGCGGTCATCACTGTTCCCGCATACTTCAACGACGCCCAGCGCCAGGCCACGAAAGACGCCGGCCGCATTGCCGGCCTCGAAGTCTTGCGCCTGGTGAATGAGCCTACCGCCGCCTCGCTCGCTTACGGCCTGGATAAGAAGCAGAACGGAATCGTTGCGGTTTATGACCTGGGGGGAGGCACGTTCGATATTTCGATTCTCCGTCTGCACGACGGCATCTTCGAGGTCATCTCCACCAACGGTGACACTCATCTCGGCGGAGATGACATTGACAACCTGCTGATCCGCATCGCGCTGGACGACGTCAAGGGCGACATGGGCCTCGATGTCTCCCGCAGCGGCGAAGCCGTCGCCACCATCCGCAAAGCGGTCATAGAAGCTAAAGTTGCGCTTTCCGTGCGTCCGTCTGCAAAGCTAGACATCGAATTGCCCGGCGGCAAGCGTTACCGGCGCGAGATCGCGCGCGAGCAATTCGAGCTACTCATTGATCCGCCTGACTTCCCGCAGGCATCGATCTTGCAGCGCACTATGGGCCCCTGCAAGCAGGCCCTGAGAGACGCGCAACTGAAGCCCGAGCAGATTGACGAGGCCGTCCTGGTCGGAGGCTCCACGCGCATCCCCAAGGTCCGCGCCCTGGTCGAAGACATGTTCCGGCGCAAGCCGCACACCGATCTGAATCCCGACGAAGTGGTCGCCCTAGGCGCGGCCGTGCAGGCCAACATTCTCTCCGGAGGCTCCCAGGCCACGGAGAACATGCTGCTGCTCGACGTCACCCCGCTTTCCCTCGGCATCGAGGTAGCCGGCGGAGTGACCGACAAGATCATCCTGCGCAACTCGACCATTCCCGCCTCCGCCACGCAGTACTACACCACACAGGTGGACGGCCAGGCCAACGTCGCCATTCACGTCCTGCAGGGCGAGCGCGAACTCGCCAAGGACTGCCGCTCCCTCGCCCGCTTCGATCTGCGCGGTGTTCCCCCCATGCCCGCCGGCATGCCCCGCATCGAAGTAAAGTTTCTGATCGACGCCAACGGCATTCTGCACGTTTCCGCCCGCGAGCAGCGCAGCGGCAAAGAGGCCGAAATCGAAGTCCAGCCCAGCTACGGGCTGACCGACGAGCAGGTCGAGAGCATGATTCTCGACTCGTTCGATTATGCGGAAGAGGATTTCCGCCAGCGCCAGGTGATCGAAGCCCGCAACGAGGCGGAGACCATCCTGGCAGCGCTCGAGAAGGGCAAGAAAAGTCCCGCCTGGGAGCAACTGACCAGCGACGAGCGCAAGCAGATCGCCAAACTGCAAAAGGCATTGAACCAGGTCAGGGCTGAAGACGACTACGAGGCCATCCGCAAGGCCATTGACGCCCTGAACCAGGGCACCATGCGGCTCGCCGAGCTGATGATGGACTCAGCCGTAGCCACCGCGCTGAAGGGCAAAACGATGGACCAGGCTGACCTCGGCGAGGCCCCGGTCGCCGGACATCCCGTGGCCAAGGCGGATTTTGAGTAAGGCAGTTTCGAGTTTCAAGTTTCGAGTTTCGGGTCTAACCCTTCGACATTGGCAGAATCAGGGAGTCCCGAAACTTGAAACCCGAAACTTGAAACTTGCCCATTGGAGTTGCAATGGCAGACGAGAAAACACAACACGCCGGCACCGCTACTGCCGATGCGGAGAACACCGTCGAGGTCACCTTCCTGCCCGAGGGCAAGACCGTCAGCTTTGAGCACGGCAAGCTCCCCTACAAAGACCACGGCAAGGAGGAATCCATCCTCGACGTTGCCCTGAACAACGGCATCCGGCTCGATCACGCTTGCGGCGGCAACTGCGCCTGCACCACCTGCCACGTCTGGGTAAAGGAGGGCGCCGAGAACCTCTCCGACATGGAGGACGACGAAGCCGACCGTCTGGACATGGCCGCCGACCTCCAGTTAAACTCCCGTCTCGGCTGCCAGGCGGTCATCACCAGGCCCGGTAAGGTCGTGGTCGAGATCCCGGCCTGGAACCGCAATTACGTATCGGAGGAACACTAGAGCAGTTGCGAGTTGCATGTTGCGAGTTTCAAGAATCTCGGCGTGCTCGCAACTCGCAACTTGCAACTGCACTTCAGGAGCCCCCATGCCGCAACCACTCACCTGGGACAACGCCGAGGACATCGGCATTCTTCTCTCCGAACGCCACCCGGAGATTGATCCCCTCAGCGTGCGCTTCACCGATCTGCACCGCTACGTGACCGAGCTGCCCGAGTTCAAGGACGATCCCAAGAAGTCCAACGAAGCCAAGCTCGAAGCCATCCAGATGGCCTGGCACGAAGAGGTTCTCGACCGCACACAGGACTAGGTCTCGGGTCTCAGGTCTCAGGACTTCAAACCTTGCACCTCGATCACCTGACACCCGAGACCTGATACCCGACACCCGAGACCCACGACCCGGCCAAAGCGACAAACTTTTTACATTTCTTTGACAAGCCCTGTCTTGCCTCTCCGTAGCATGTCCCGTCTCGACTTCTTGCCACGGAGTCTGCGATGCCGAAGCTTCTCGTGTTGTTCTGCTCCCTCCTGCTCACAACCTTCGCTCTTGGCCAGACCTACACCGTCACCGACCTGGGCACGCTGGGCGGGAACTTCACCGTCGCCCGCGCCGTGAACGGCCTGGGACAGGTCACCGGCTCGTCCAACATAAACCCGAGCACCGGCCACGCCTTCCTTTATAGCGGCGGCACCATCACCGACCTCGGCACGCTCGGCGGCACCAACGCCATCGGCCTCGGCATCAACGCCTCCGGGGTCGTCGTGGGATACTCCACCCAGGCCGACGGTTCCTATCGTGGCTTCGTCTTCAGCAACGGGACTATGACCGCGATTCCGCCTCTGAGCAGCAACTATGGCACCGCCTATGGCATTAACGACTTCGGCCAGGTGGTCGGCAACTCCATCAACAGCAGCGGCATTCCTGCCGGATTCCTGTTCAGCGACGGAGTCCTCACCGACCTGGGCAATCTCGGCGGCGCGGACGGCACCAGCGCCAGCGCCATCAACAATCGCGGCCAGGTGGTCGGCTACTCCTACGACACCAACGGCGATTTCCTCGCCTTCGTGTGGCAGAACGGCCACATGCGCAGCCTGGGGACGCTGGGCGGGCCGTGGAGCCAGGCTTACGGCATCAACAATAACGGAGTGATTACCGGCACCGCGTATCTGAGTGGGACGCTGAATGGCCCGCATGCCTTCGTCTTCCGCAACGGGGTGATGAAGGACCTCGACAAGCGTACGGGAGTGGTGCAGAGCTGGGGATTCGGCATCAACAGCACGGGCGTGGTGGTGGGCAAGATGCAGGTGAAGGGCGGCGGTGGGAATCTCAACTTCCACGCCTTCGTCACCGTCAATGGCCGGATGACCGACCTGAACAAGCTCATTCCTCCGGGCTCGGGCTGGGTCTTGGATGAAGCCTACAGCATCAACGACGCCGGCCAGATCACTGGCTACGGCGAGCGCAACAGCCAGACCCGAGGCTTCCTGCTGACCCCGCAGTAGGGCGGGTGGCGGGTCTCGGGTGTCGGATTTCGGGTGTCAGGTCTCAGCTGTTAGGTTTTTACGGTTTTGGGTGCCCCATTCTTGCGCGTTCTCTGCGCAAGGGTGGGGCTTTTGACTTTCTCTTCCACGCCTCGCCGTCTCCCCAGGAACCGCACATAGCCATCGGCACATCCCCAGCCGCGCAGCGGCGACACAGGAAAGCTCGGCACGGCAGTGCCGGGTCAGGAGCTCGAACGAGAGGCATGTGGTGATACCGGCGCGGTGAGGAAGGGTGGGGTCGTAGTCCGTTTCGTTGCCTTCGGCGCAGCTTCCTAGTGTCGCGGGCTCCGAGCATCCCCCCATCTCGAAAAGCGCGAGATGGGGGACACGCGGCGGGAAGTGTCTTGCTAAATCAATGATTCCAAAAGATCGAGGGGGGAGGGTGATGCTTGCGGCGCGGCTGCAAGCCGCGCCCTTTCAAAGCTGGGGGCGGTTCTCGCAGCTGCGCTGCGCCACCCAAAAGCGACCTTATCCCACCGCCACCGGCGCCGGCTCTTCCACGCTGGCTTCGCGGAGGAATCTGGCCGCTTCTTCGGGCGGCGTGGGGTTGATGTAGAAGCCGGTGCCCCACTCGAAGCCGGCGGTCTTGGTCAGCTTGGGCATGAACTCGATGTGCCAGTGGTAGTGGTCGTTGGTCGGGTCCTGCACCGGCGAGGAGTGAATTACCAGGTTGTAGGGCGGATTGTCCAGCACCCGGTCGGCCTTCTGCAGCAGGCTCTTCAGGGCTTTGGCCAGGTTCTCGAACATGTGCGAAGACGAGTTCTCAAACGCCGACTCGTGCTGCTTGGGCAGGATCCAGGTCTCGAAGGGGAAGCGCGGAGCGTAGGGGGCAAGGGTCAGGAAGTCTTCGTTCTCGCCGACCACGCGGGTCGAGGTCTCGATCTCCTGGCGGATGATGTCGCAGAACACGCAGCGCTCTTTATAGATGAAGTATTGCTTGGCCCCTTCCAGCTCTTCGGTGACGTAGATGGGCAGAATGGGCAGCGCGATGAGCTGGGAGTGAGCGTGCTCCAGCGACGCGCCTGCGGCCTCGCCGTGGTTCTTGAAGATCAGGATGTACTTGAAGCGGCGATCTTTCTTCAGGTCGAGGATGCGGTCGCGGAAGGTCCAGAGGACGTCCTCGATGCGCTTGGGAGCGAGCGTGGCCAGGCTGGCGTTGTGGTCCGGGGTCTCGATGATGACCTCGTGGGCGCCGATCCCGTTCATCTTGTCGAACATGCCCTCGGCCTGGCGGTTGAGGTTGCCCTCGATGCCCAGGGCGGGGAACTTGTTGGGGACGACGCGGACAGTCCAGCCCGGGGTGTCGCGCTGCGGCGGCGGGCCGCCGTTGGGGTTGGGGCGGTAGGCCTGGATCTCGGGCGGAGTCTTGTTCTCGTTGCCGTAGCAAAAGGGGCAGAAACCGCCTTTGATCTTTACCCCTTCCCGGACAAAATCCGAAGGACGTTTGGCGCGGTCGGTCGAAATAATGACCCACCGGCCTACGATGGGATCTTTTCTAAGCTCGGGCAATTACTGACATCCTTTCAAGGGCCGAAGTCAAGCCGCTATTTTACGCCACCCCAAAGGCGTTCTGAAACACTTCGATGCATGGTCGGCTGGATTGATCCTCATAATATACGCTGACCACGTCAAAACGCCACTGGCACGAAGGTGGCAGGCGGCGCAGGTACTCGCGTGCCACCGCCGCCAGGTCGCGCTGCTTGTCGCGATCCACTGCCGCTTCGGCGGGTTTGACCTCATGCGAGGTGCGGGTCTTCACCTCGATGAAGCAGAGTACATCCTTGTCCCAGCCGATCAGATCAATCTCGCCCCGGCGCCGCGGGGAACGATAGTTGCGGGCCACCATCAGGTAACCGCGCTTACGGAGGTAGAAATAGGTGTCTTCTTCGCCGCGGCGGCCGGTTTGCAGGTGGGCAGGGTCGGTGGTCGGGGGAAGGAGCTTGTCTGCCAGGCGATCGAGCAGGCGGATCGTCGAACGCGTGAGGAGACCGGACAGCATGGTCATCTGCGGGGTAGCCGGGTACAGTATCGCGGATGGGGCGGGGGTGGGGATGTGACGGGTGAACATGCGTAGCTATCAGCCATCAGCCGTCAAGTAAGAACGGTTGTGCCAGGTTGCCACGGAGGTTGAAGGGCGCCGTAGACTGCGTGTCAAAGTTGCAGCTGGGGACATGCTTTACCTGATAAACATCCCTTCCGGCGTCATCCCGAAGCCCGGCGCAGTTCTGCCGGACGAGGGATCCTGCGCGGGGCGGCAAGGACTTGTGGTCGCGCCAGTGCCCGGGGTTGGAGCGCGTGCCACAGCGCGCCAGATCCTTCGCGGCACGCCGCTCTGGATGACGCCGGACTGGCTGAAGTGCTGACGGCTAGAGGGGAGGAGTTGGAAATGTCGGCAAAAATAGGAAGGGCCGTGACATTGGTTATGCTCTAGCCGCCGCCTCCTGCGAGGGAGGCAACAGCGTGGATGCATGCACCGTCACAGCCCCTGATGCGATCACTGCTTTCGCAGTTCCAAGCCCCGGCCCGTCCTCGCAGATCAAGCCGGTTTTTTCGGGCCTGGCCGCTTGGCGAGTTGCCCCGCCCAGCGAATCACCCAGCTTACTTCGGACTGGCGAAATTTTATTTAAGCCAACCCTTTCAGCCGTCGACGGGAGCTACCCTAACATTCTGCCGAAAAATGTCAACGCCGCTTTTCGGTGCAGCCTGTGAATCTTTTTCTGTGCATTTTGAAAAATGCAAGCTGTTGAAGCAGCGACCCTTCCCCACGGGTAAGCGGTCCGCGGGCGGTTTTTCCACAGGATATTCCACCGTCCCCAAAAGCTTACGAAAGCGTGCATGAAACAAATTATTAACTTGACGTTGCAAATCTTCTAAAGCATGGTGGAGCCAGACACCGGACGCAATGTCAGAGTTGGTTGCTTACGTGGACGGCGGCTCGCTGGGGAACCCGGGACCATCGGGGATTGGGATCGTTATTGAAGGGAACGCGGGAGCGCGCATCAAGATTGCCAAGTGGATCGGCAGGCAAGACAACAACGTCGCGGAATACGTGGCCTTGCTGGAAGCCCTGCAATGCGCGTTGGTCCTGAAGGCCAAGGCGCTGCATGTTTACTCCGATTCGCAGGTCGTCGTGCGCCAGATGAACGGGGAATATGTGTGCCGCAGCCCTCGCCTTTACTCGCTCAACTGGGTTTGTCGCAAGCTGGCCCGGTCGCTGAAGTTCTCCATCTCTCACATTGATCGCGAGTGCAACGCGGAGGCCAACCGGCTGGCGAATTCTGCGGTGCGCAAGCGCAGGCGGACTGGTAAAGATTTTCTGACGAACCCAGCAGCTCATCTCAGCGGCTGAAGCCGCGAGTTTTCTTGCCCGCTATCGCAGCGCTGAAGCGCTGCGACACCCACGGCGCAGACTGGAATGCGCGCCTTTCAAATCTCTTAGGGTTCGGCCGGGTTCGAGACCAGCGGTTGGGCGGTTACAGACGGCGCCCTGCCCCAGCGATTGACCATCACTACTCCCATCAAGGCGATCCCGCCGCCAAGCAGTGACAGCAGATGCGGCATCTCTCCCAGCCACACCCAGGCAATCCCAATGGCCAGCACAGGAATCAGGTAGAGGAGGCTGGTGGTGCGCCCGGCGGGGCCGTGGGACATCACATAGGCCCAGGCAACGTAGGCCAGAGCGCCGGGGAAAATGCCCAGATAAACGACTGCCGCGGTACCATGCAGCGCGGCCGTCCGCACTGCGCTGAGCAGGCCGCCGCCAAATGGCAACATTAGGAGCGTTCCCGACCAGACCGAGTAGGCGGTGAACTCCAGGGCGCTGTAGCGTCCGAGAAAATGCTTTTGCAGCACCATGTAGATGGCGGAGGTGAGCGCGGCTGCGAGAATGACAAGCGCTTGCGGCGAAAGGTGGATGCCCTCGCCCTCCGCGCTGGCGATCAGGGCCACTCCGGCAAAGCTCAGGAAGATGCCGCTCCATCCGCGCACCGTGAGGTGCTCATGCAGGGCGATGGTGGCCAGCAGCGCGGTCCAGATGGGAGTCGAGGCGATCAGCAGGCTGGCGGCGCCGGCGGTCACACGGGTCTCTCCATAATTGAGAGCCAAGTTGTAGAACGTGATGCCGACGGCGCCGGTCAGGATGAGGCCGGGAATGTCGCGCGCTTGCGGCCGGCGGAAATGCGCCAAGGCCGCATAAATGGCCAATACCAGCGATGCGACCAGGAAGCGCAGCACTGCAAGGTGCGCTGGGGAGTAGGCACGCAGTCCGGCGCGGATTCCGGCAAACGCCGAAGCCCACAGCAGCAGGGTCGCGGCCAGGGCCAGCAAAGCACGGGATGTGAGATGTGAACGCATGCGAAACCCTCACCTCACCGCATCCCCGACGCGAATCGTTCCCCGGCTCAGAATCTGCGCCCGCAATCCGCCCCGATGGCGCAGCCCTTTGATGACGGGACGTCCCGCCAGCGTCTGCAGATGGCTGCAGGGCTCGCACAGACGGATGCCGCGAATCCGCACCTCGCCGATCTGGAATTCCTGTCCCACCAGGTGATCAGGCACTGAGGGGCCCGTTTCGGACTTGCTGGCAAAAGTCCGTCAGCGGCTAAAGCCGGTCTTTGTGCGCAAGCCTGAAGGCTTGCGCCACCCAAGGCGCGGGCCAAGTCTCGCTTCATTTTCGAACGTCCGCGGCTCATTACCAACGAATGGTGTCATATGACCGGAACCATTGAGTCCCGCGTCATCGCAGCGCTAAAGC
>Ga0335070_10000964_pt1 | contig 32946 bp, 26 predicted proteins | sample Lox_Sample_13_FD_206722 | JGI IMG/M metagenome (GOLD analysis project Ga0335070, IMG submission 206722) | Soil microbial communities from Loxahatchee National Wildlife Refuge, Florida, United States - Lox_Sample_1.3 | ecosystem: Environmental > Terrestrial > Soil > Wetlands | place: USA... | reverse complement strand
GTCCAGCAGCGACTCGATCCGCAAGACCTTGCTGCTCGACAAGGTGGACAGCAAGGAGGAGGCGCTGATCGACATCTATCGGCGGCTGCGGCCGGGCAACCCGGCCACCCCCGAGGTCGCACAGGAGTTCATCGACAACCTCTTTTTCAAGAGCAACTACTACGATCTTTCCGGCGTGGGGCGGCTGAAGATCAACCAGCGCCTGGGTGTGGCCAGTGCCCCGGATCTCAGCATCCTGCGCAAGGAGGACATCCTGCTCACGGCCAAGTCGCTGATCGAGCTGCGCGACACCCAGGGGGTCGTCGACGACATCGATCACCTCGGCAACCGCCGCGTGCGGGCCGTGGGCGAGCTGCTCGAAAACCAGTTCCGCATCGGCCTGGTCCGCATGGAGCGCGCCATCAAGGAGAAGATGAGCGTGTACCAGGAGATGTCGACGGCCATGCCGCACGACCTGGTCAACGCCAAGCCGGTGATGGCCGCGATCCGCGAGTTCTTCGGATCCTCGCAGTTGTCGCAGTTCATGGATCAAACGAACCCGCTGTCGGAAATCACCCACAAGCGCCGCCTGTCGGCCCTTGGGCCGGGCGGGCTGTCGCGCGAGCGCGCGGGATTTGAAGTCCGCGACGTGCACCCGACACACTACGGTCGCATCTGTCCCATCGAGACCCCGGAAGGTCCGAACATCGGGTTGATTTCGTCGCTGAGCTGTTTTGCGCGCATCAACGATTACGGATTCATTGAGTCGCCCTATCGCAAGGTGAAGAACTCGCGCGTCATCGATTACGTGAACGTCGTCAACACCGGCGACAGCGACTACAAGGTTGGCGATCACGTCGAGAAGAGCGAGATCGAGAGGGTCAACGCGGAGCTGAAGGAGCGCCGCAAGAAGCCGGTCGAGATCGAGCCCTATTCGTTCTACCTCTCCGCCTGGGAAGAAGACCGGCACGTCATCGCCCAGGCCAATGTCGAGCTCGACGAGAAGGGCCGCATCGCCTCGGAGCTGGTGAACGCCCGCAAACAGGGCAACTTCGTTCTCGTCAACCGCGACGAAGTGGACTACGTAGACGTCAGCCCGAAACAGCTGGTTTCGGTGGCGGCGTCGCTCGTGCCCTTTCTGGAGCACGATGACGCCAACCGCGCGCTGATGGGCGCCAACATGCAGCGCCAGTCGGTGCCCTTGCTGCGGGCGCAGGCTCCCATCGTGGGAACCGGCATGGAAGGGGTCACAGCGCGCGACTCCGGCGCAGTGGTGCTGGCTCGCCGCAACGGAATCGTGGATTCGGTGGACTCCGAGCGCATCATCGTGCGCGTCGAGGGCGAACATCATCCCACGCAGCTCTCGCGCGAAGTGGGCAGCGACATCTACCAGCTCACCAAGTTCAAGCGCTCGAACCAGAATACCTGCATCAATCAGAAGCCGATCGTGAAGAAAGGCCAGCGCGTGGTGAAGGGGCAGGTGATCGCCGATGGTCCCTGCACCGACTTCGGCGAGCTGGCGCTGGGACGCAACGTGCTCGTCGCCTTCATGCCGTGGCGCGGCTACAACTTTGAGGACGCGATTCTCGTCTCCGAGAGGTTGGTCAAGGAGGACTACTACACTTCCGTCCATATCGAAGAATTCGAGCTCGAAGCTCGCGACACCAAGCTGGGGCCGGAGGAAGTCACCCGCGATATTCCCAACGTCAGCGAATCGACACTGCGCAATCTGGATGAAGCGGGCGTGATTCGCATCGGCGCAACCGTGAGGCAGGGCGACATCCTGGTGGGCAAGGTCACGCCCAAGGGTGAAACGCAGCTCACGCCGGAAGAGAAGCTGCTGCGCGCGATCTTCGGCGAAAAGGCCGGCGATGTCCGCGATGCCTCGCTCTACACCCCTCCCGGCATTGAGGGCGTGGTCGTGGATGTGAAGATCTTCTCCCGCAAAGGGCAGGAAAAAGACGAACGCGCCAAAGCCATCGAAGGCGACCAGGTCGCCAAGCTGGAGAAGAACCTGTCGGATGAGATTCGAATCCTGACCGACGAGCGCCTGAAACGCCTGGAAGCGATTCTGGGCGGCAAGGAAGTTCAGGCCGACTTGCACGACGAACGCACCAACAAGCGCCTGCTGACCAAGGGGGCGATTCTCGACGCCGACACGATTGAGCGCATCTCCACTCGCAATCTCAAGCGCATCAAGTACGCCGACAAGGATCCGCGGGTGAACGAGCAGATCGACGAGATCGAGGAGATGACCTCGCGCCAGATCGATGTGCTCAAGAAGATCGTCAATGAGAAGAAGGATAAGCTCACCAAGGGCGATGAATTGCCGCCAGGCGTCATCAAGCTGGTCAAGGTGTACATCGCCATGAAACGCAAACTGAGCGTGGGCGACAAGATGGCCGGACGTCACGGGAACAAAGGCGTGATCGCCCGCATCCTGCCGGAAGAGGACATGCCCTATCTGGAAGACGGAACGCCGGTGGAGATCGTGCTCAACCCGCTCGGCGTGCCCAGCCGTATGAACGTGGGCCAGATTCTCGAAACCCACCTCGGATGGGCCGGGCACGCGCTCGGCCAGCAAATCGCGGAGCTGGTGAAGCAGAACACGCGCGCTGAAGCGATCCGGCGCGATCTGAAGGCGCTGTTCAAAGACACTGTGCTCGCCGACGCCATCGCGGAGATGAGCGAAGAAGAGCTCGAAGTCCTCGCGCCGGCCTTGGCCAAGGGCGTGTTCATGTCTTCGGCCGTGTTCGACGGAGCGCGCGAGACCGAGATCAAGACGCTGCTTGAGCGCGCAGGCTTGCCCACCGCGGGGAAGACGGTCTTGCGCGATGGCATGACCGGCGAGAAGTTCGAACAGCCGGTCACCGTCGGCTACATCTACATGCTCAAGCTGTCGCACCTGGTGGACGACAAGATTCACGCGCGTTCCATCGGTCCATACTCGCTGATCACCCAGCAACCCTTGGGCGGGAAAGCGCAGTTCGGTGGACAGCGTTTCGGCGAAATGGAAGTGTGGGCGCTGGAAGCCTACGGCGCGGCGTTCATCCTGCAGGAGCTGCTGACGGCGAAGTCGGACGACGTCTACGGGCGCACCAAGATCTACGAGGCCATCGTCAAAGGCGAGGCCGCAATGGAGCCCGGCGTGCCCGAATCGTTCAACGTCCTGATTCGCGAGTTGCAGTCGCTCTGCCTGGATGTCGAGTTGATCAAGGCCACGGAGAAGAAACCGGCGGCGGCAGCGGCGGATTAAGAGCAGTACCCGGTACGCGGTACCGAGTTGCCAGCTCTCCTCGGGTGCGCGGTTCTGGGAATCCTGAAAGAACGTCTTCGCGAGCAACAGCTCTCAGGCTTCGCGAGACATTGGAATGAGCGTGCTGGGTACCGGCTACTGGGTACTGAGTACTGCTTTCGAGAGCAGGAAAGAAGGAACATGTTTCGTTCGAGCCCCTTTGACATGGCGAACCCCGTTGCCGACTTCGACGCCATCCGCATCAGCCTGGCGTCTCCCGAGAAGATCCGGAGCTGGTCGCACGGGGAAGTGACCAAGCCGGAAACCATCAACTACCGCACCTTCAAGCCGGAGCGCGACGGGTTGTTCTGCGCCCGCATCTTTGGCCCGGTCACGGACTGGGAATGCTTGTGCGGCAAGTACAAGCGCATGAAGCACCGCGGCGTAATTTGCGACAAATGCGGCGTGGAAGTAACGCTTTCCAAGGTACGACGCGAACGACTGGGCCATATCGAACTGGCTTCGCCCTGCTCGCATGTGTGGTTCTTCAAGGGATTGCCCAGCCGCATCGGGCACCTGCTCGACATTTCCCTGCGCGATCTGGAAGCGATTCTTTACTTTGAAGCGTACGTCGTGGTTGAGCCCGGCGACGCTCCCGTCAAAGACCGTGAAGTCATCAAGGACGAAGCCAAGTTCCGCGAACTCGATCAGCAGTACCGTCCCGCCGGCTTCAAGGCGATGATGGGTGCGGAAGCCATCAAAGAACTGCTAAAGCACGTCGAGGTCGACACGCTCTCCAGCGAACTGCGCGAGAAAATGAAGAACGAAACCTCGCTGCAGAAACGCTTGAAATACGCCAAGCGGCTGAAGGTGGTCGAGGCTTTCCGCAAGAGCGGCAACAAGCCGCAGTGGATGATCCTGGACGTGATCCCGGTCATTCCGCCCGAGTTGCGTCCGCTGGTTCCTCTCGATGGCGGCCGCTTCGCTACCTCCGATTTGAACGACCTCTATCGGCGTGTCATCAACCGCAATAACCGCCTAAAGAAACTGATGGACCTGCACGCTCCCGAAGTCATCGTGCGCAACGAGAAGCGCATGCTGCAGGAAGCCGTCGATGCCCTGTTCGACAACGGCCGCCGGGGTCGCGTGTTGCGCGGCGCCAACAACCGCCCGCTGAAGTCCCTGTCTGACACGCTGAAAGGCAAGCAGGGGCGCTTCCGTCAGAACCTGCTCGGTAAGCGCGTCGATTACTCGGGACGCTCGGTCATCGTGGTCGGCCCCGAACTCAAGCTGCATCAGTGCGGCCTGCCCAAGAAGATGGCGCTCGAGTTGTTCAAGCCGTTCATCTATCACCGGCTGGAGCAGACCGGGCACTGCACCACCATCAAGCAAGCCAAAGAAATGGTCGAGCAGCAGGAATCGATCGTTTGGGACATTCTGGAAGAGGTCATCAAAGACCATCCCGTGCTCTTGAACCGCGCCCCCACCCTACACCGGCTGGGCATTCAGGCTTTTGAGCCAGTGCTGGTGGAAGGCAAAGCGATCAAAATCCACCCGCTGGTCTGCACCGCGTTCAACGCCGACTTTGACGGCGACCAGATGGCAGTGCACATCCCGCTCTCTCCGGAAGCGCAGGTCGAAGCCAGCGTGCTGATGCTGTCCTCGCACAACATTCTCTCGCCCGCTTCGGGCCAGCCCATCACCGTGCCCACGCAGGACATGGTTTTGGGTCTCTACTATCTGACCAAGGCAAAGCCCGGCGCGAAGGGCGAGGGCCGCTCGTTCGCCAACATTGAGGAGGTCCTGATCGCGCTCGAAATGGGCGAAGTCGAAACCCTTTCACCCATTCGGCTGCGCCACACCGGCGAAGTGATTGACCTCACGCAGGCCTATGACGATCAGGATGTGACTCACACCGATCCGGAGCAGTATGAGCGCGAATACCTCAACACTACAGTGGGCCGCGCCATTCTGAACGACCAGTTGCCCGAGGGCATGCCTTACATCAACGGTTTGCTCAAGAAGAAGGGGATCGGGCAGTTGGTGAACTTCTGCTACCTCAAGTTCGGGCTTGAAACCACCGTCAAGATGCTCGACGAAATCAAGGCGCTGGGTTTCCGCTACGCCACTCGCGCCGGCCTCTCTATCGGCATCGACGACATGGTCATTCCCGACAATAAGAAGACCCTGGTGCGCGAAGCCGAGAAACAGGTTGTCAGCGTCCAGCAGCAGTACTTGGATGGCGCCATCACCAATGGCGAGCGCTACAACAAGGTCATCGAAATCTGGTCGGGGATCACCGAACGGGTGGCCGACGAGATGTTCAACGAGATGCAGAAGCGCGACAAGGAAGGGGCGCTCAACCCGATCTACGTCATGGCCGATTCCGGCGCGCGCGGATCGAAACAGCAGATTCGCCAGCTCTCCGGAATGCGCGGCCTGATGGCCAAGCCTTCGGGTGAAATCATCGAGACGCCCATCACCGCCAACTTCCGCGAAGGCCTGACCGTGCTGCAATACTTCATCTCGACGCACGGTGCCCGCAAAGGGTTGGCTGACACGGCGCTCAAGACCGCCGACTCGGGTTACCTCACCCGCCGTCTGGTGGACGTGGCGCAGGACGTAATCGTCAGCGAGTACGACTGCGGCACGGTGGATGGCATCTTCGTCTCCGGCATTGTCGAAGCGGGCGAGATCATCGAGCCGTTGCGGGACCGTATCGTTGGCCGCGTGTCGCTCGAAAAGATCAAAGACTACGACGGCAACGTGATCGTCGACGTCAACCAGGAAATCACGGAAGACTTGGCGGGATCGATCCAGGCCGCCGGTATCGAAAAAGTGAAGATTCGTTCCGTGCTGACCTGCGAATCGAAGCGCGGCGTCTGCGTCATGTGCTATGGACGCAATCTCGCCTCGGGCCGCCTGGTCGAACTGGGCGAGGCCACCGGCGTCATCGCGGCCCAGTCCATCGGCGAACCTGGAACCCAGCTCACCATGCGCACCTTCCACATCGGCGGGACCGCGTCGCGAGTTTCAGAACAATCGCGCCTCGATTCGAAGAGCAATGGCACGGTGCGTTTCGTTAATCTGCAGACCGTCAAATCCAAGACCGGCGACCTGGTGGTGATGAACCGCCAGGGCTCCATCGCCGTGGTGGACGAGAAGGCCCGCGAACGCGAGCGCTACTCGGTTGTATATGGCGCCAAAGTGAAAGTGAACGAGGGAGACGCCGTCCATCTCGGCGACGTGCTGGTGGAGTGGGATCCGTACACCTTCGCGATCCTGACGGAAATCGGCGGCGCCGCGCAATTCAAGGACCTGCAGGAAGGCGTCACCCTGCACGAAGAAGTGGACGAAGTCACTGGATTGTCGCGCCACGTAGTGGCGGACTCGCCCGATGAGAAGCGCCAGCCGGCCATCGTCGTCAAGGGCAAGGCAAGCAAGCGCTACCTTATGCCCTCCCGCGCCCACCTGATGGTGCAGGACGGCGACACCGTCTACCCGGGCGACGTGCTGGCCAAGATCCCGCGCGAGACCACCAAGACGAAAGACATCACCGGTGGTCTGCCGCGCGTGGTCGAACTGTTCGAAGCCCGCAAGCCGCGCGAAACCGCCGTCATCAGCGAGATTGATGGCATGGTCCGCTTCGGCGAGGTCTCCAAAGGCCAACGCAAGCTCTACGTCACTGCCGACAACGGCACGGAGAAGGAGTACTCCGTTCCGCGCGGCGTTCACATCAACGTGCAGGAAGGCGAGCGCGTCCGGGCGGGCGAACCGCTCATGGACGGTCCGCTCAACCCGCACGACATCCTGGCCGTGCTCGGCGAAAAAGAGCTGCAGGCTTACCTGGTGAACGAAATCCAGGAAGTTTACCGGCTGCAGGGCGTGAACATCTCGGATAAACACATCGAGGTGATCGTGCGCCAGATGATGCGCTGGGTGAAGGTCGAGGACGTAGGCGACACGCAGTTCCTGCTCGAACAGCAGGTGGACAAGTTCCGCTTCCGCGAAGAGAACGAGCGGGTCATCGCGCAAGGCGGCAAACCAGCCACCGGGCGTCCGCTGCTGCTCGGCATCACCAAGGCGTCGCTTTCCACCGAATCGTTCATCTCAGCGGCGTCGTTCCAGGAGACCACGCGCGTGCTCACCGAAGCGTCCATCCAGGGAGCGGTGGATCACCTGCGCGGCCTGAAGGAGAACGTAATCGTGGGCCGGTTGATCCCTGCCGGCACCGGTATGGAGTACTACCGCAACGTGCGGCTCTCTCCCGAAATGGAAGAGGCCGCGCAGAAGGTGCAGGAAGAGGTCTCGCAAGCCTACGAAGAGGCCGAGCGCGCGCTCGAACTCATGCGGCACGAAGGCGAGACCGAAGAACTGACCGCGGAGTAATCGCAACCGTATCCATTCAAGGGGCGACGCCGGTCTCGGGTCCCCGGCGGGCCCGGTTTTGGCCCGCTGGGGTGGAAGTCGCCCCTTCCCGTTGAGGCCGAATGTCGCTCGTTATGGAGCCACAGCGCGTGAACGAGCCGCCGCAGGATCGCAGACCTGCACCAGAGCCGACTCCCGGCGGACTCGTCGTGGCCCCTGCTCTGGCCCGCTTCTGGCGCTTGTTCCGCCTGTCGGTGTGGCGCGCTTTCCAGCACGATGCTTTCGCCACCGCCAAAGCCGCCGCCTATTCCTCCATCCTGACGTTCTTTCCGGCATTGCTCGTGCTCGGTTCCGTTCTGGCTACGGTGCGTCGCGGTGAAGTGTATCTGCGAGAGATCTCCTACGCTTTGGGCCGCATCATGCCCACGGGAAGTGCCACCGCCCTGTCCAACTTACGCGGTACGGCGCGAAGGCCCGTGGGCCTGCTCGTGATGGCATCGCTGCTGACTCTCTGGACCGCTTCGGGCGTGATCATTTCCTGGATGGACGGTTTTCGTCGCGCTTATCAGCTTCCCAAAACCTGGGGCTTGGTCAAAGAGCGGCTGATCGCGATGTCGCTGGTTCTGATGGCGGGTTTGCCCTTGACCTTTGCGACTGTCCTGGTAGCTTTCGGCAACCGGATCGAGATGCGGATTCTGTTTTACATCGGGCATGAATTTGGGCCATTGATTCTCCTGTTGTGGATGCTGATTCGCTGGGCCATTGCCATCCTCACCAGCATCGCCGTGATCCAGTTGATCTATCACAACGCTGTTCCCCGCACCCAGCCCTGGCACACCGTTTTGCCGGGTGCGGCGCTGGCCACGGGTTTGTGGCTGGGTGTCACGGCGCTCTTCGGATGGTACTTGCAGCGTTACGCCGATTACAGCATCATCTACGGTTCGCTCGGCGTCAGTATCGCCCTGCTCGTGTGGATGTACCTGATCTCGCTGGCCGTCCTGATCGGCGTCGAATTCAATGCCATGCTATTTCCGCGTTCCCTCATGAAGGTTACATCCGCCGCTGCCGCCAATGTCCCTACCCGTTGATGGTGAGATCATGAGGGCCTGCTTCGCAGGTACTGCGTGCTCCGGCGGGGCCAGAGGCCGGAATCTCAGGTCCGCGGAGAAGGAGAATATCGGAATTTGACATCGCACAAGCCCGATCTCGTTGCTGGCGATCTGCCGGCCTCCGGGCCCGCGTCCGAAGGCGATGTTCCTCGCCACCGCCGGGCAAAAATCATCTGCACCATCGGTCCGGCTTGCGATTCGGAGGAATGCATTGTTGACTTGATGCGCCTGGGTATGGACGTCGCCCGGCTCAACTTTTCCCACGGCACGCACGCCGAGCACGCCCGTCGGATTCGGCGCCTGCGCCGCGCCGCCCGCCGTTTGAAACGAACTCTCTGCATACTTCAAGATCTGCAGGGTCCTAAGATTCGTACCGGCCGCCTGAAAAATAGCAAACCAGTTCTACTCGAAACCGGCGCCCGCCTCACCATCACGCCGCGCGAGGTGCCGGGAACCGCGGCCTTGGTCTCCACGGATTTTGCCGCTCTCGCCCACGAAGTTGTGCCCGGCGCTCGCGTGCTCTTGTCCGATGGCCGCATCGAGCTCGCGGTACGCGCTATTAACGGGAACGATGTGGAGTGTGAAGTCCTGAACGGAGGCCTGCTCGCCGAACACCAGGGCATTAACCTTCCGGGGGCGGCCATCGCTGTTCCCGCGCTCACCGAAAAAGACAAGCACGACTTGCAATTCGGTCTGGAGCATGGCGTGGACATGCTCGCCCTGTCTTTTGTTCGTTCCGGCGATGATATCCGTTTGGCCCACGACCTGATGTCCCAGTACGGCCACTTCGTTCCGGTGATAGCCAAGCTGGAAAAACCGCAGGCGATCGAGTGTTTGGAGGAAATTCTCGAGTTGGCCGACGGCGTCATGGTCGCCCGCGGCGACCTCGGCGTGGAACTCCCGCCCGAGCAGGTCCCCATCATCCAGAAGCGCGTGATTCAACGGGCCGCGATTTGGCGGCGCCCGGTGATTACCGCCACGCAAATGCTGGAATCGATGACGCATAGTCCGCGGCCCACGCGCGCCGAGGCCAGCGACGTAGCAAATGCGATTCTCGACGGCACAGATGCGGTCATGCTCTCCGGCGAAACCGCCAGCGGCCAGTATCCCCGGGAGAGTGTGGCGATGATGACCCGCATCATCCTGGAAGCGGAAGCAAGCATGAGGCGGCTGGCGCCACCTGTGCGCCGCCGCCGGGAGCCTCCTCACTACTCCGTCGCAGAAACGATTTGTGAGTCCATCGCGCATGCGGCCGAGGACCTCCCCATGGCGGCGATCGCAGTTTTCACCGAGACCGGGAACACCGCGCGCATGCTCTCTAAGCACCGGCCCAGAGTATGCGTTTACGCCTTCAGCCGCCATCTCGAAGTCTGCAACCGGATGAACGCGCTTTGGGGCGTGCACCCGGTTCACAAGGACCGGTGGGAGTCTGCAGAAGCGATGGTGAAGACCGCCGAAAGGGAACTTCTTCGGAAAGGCCTGCTGCGCAAAGGAAACGTGCTCGGCCTAGTGGCGGGAACCAGACTGATGTCAGGCGCTACGAACTTCATGCGGCTGCACACCGTGGGAGAAAGCGACCGGCCCCGCCCGAGCAAGAGGCAGTCTCGGCCATGAGAACGGCTTCTACTCCATTTTTCGATCAAACCCAAACCCCGGCCGTGCGGGGATGGCTACACACGCCTGACGCCCCGAACGGCAACGTCCTGATCTTGACCCACGGCGCTGGCAGCAACTCGAACGCTCCCCTGCTCGTCGCTCTCGCCGAGACCTTTTGCGGACACGGTTACACCGTCCTGCGCTGCGATCTTCCCTTCCGCCAGGATCGGCACACCGGGCCGCCGTTCCCCGGCAACGCGGAGCGCGATCGCGTCGGCCTGCGCAACGCGGTCGCGGCCATGCGCAGTACGATCACCGGCGAGATTTTCCTGGGCGGCCACTCCTATGGCGGTCGCCAAGCCACGATGCTCTGCGCCTCCGAGCCGGAGCTCGTTTCGGGACTGCTCCTGCTGTCCTATCCTCTGCACCCGCCGCGAAAACCTGAGCAGTTGCGCGTCCAGCATCTTCCCAACCTGCGCACGCCGAGCTTGTTCGTTCACGGGACGCGCGATCCGTTCGGAAGCATCGAAGAGATAGAGCAGGCGCTGCGGTTGATTCCGGCCAGGAACGAATTGCTAAAGGTCGAAGGGGCCGGCCACGATCTCGGCTTTAAGGGAAAGAACCGGCGCAAGGAGCTCCCCGCAGAAACTCTTGCCGCCTTCGAGAACCTCCAGCGCGGATCTTAACTCTTCTCACGCGGCTTCGTTTTCTGTTCTTTCGGCGGCGGTTCGTTGGGCACGCACATCAGGAAGGTCGGACCTTTCATCCGCGGGTCGCTCGGCTCGACGGCCTGTTTGTGGTATCCCGCGGGACAGGATTGATCCGGCAGGGGCTCACAGCCTTTGACGCCGTAGTGCTGCACGGGCTTGCACGAAGGCGGCGGTTCAGTCGCGCTCACCAAGCCGAGCCCCGCCGCAACCAAGCCCAGCCCCAGTATCAAACGCAACGTCATGGTATTCAGTCCTCCGGGAAATGAACTTCTCGAAGCACTCTGCGTCTCGGCGGTGAGACTCCTAGTTCACCCACCCCGACTTCGATCCGCCGTTGGACTTGTCGGTGTCGTCGGGAGGGATGTAGTTGCCGTGCTCGTCGAAGGTGACCCTGCGGTCGTGCTCCCTCACGTAGACTTCAAACTTCCGCGCCGCCCGCCGCCGCTTCCAGCGATAGTAGGAGTTGCGGAGACCGAAATAGCGCTCCGACGCCGCGTAGCCCAGTCCCCGCCGGGGAAGCATTTTCACATACAGAAAACCGAACAGCAGGCCGCCCAGGTGAGCCATGTAAGCCACGTTCTCACCCTTTTGCGAGGTGGAACCGAGTGCGCCTAGGATGGTCAGAAGACCAAGGGCGGCAACGAAGTACTTGGCGCGAATCCGGATGGGGATGGGAAAGAACATGATCTCGTTGTCGCCATGAATGAGCGCGTAAGCCATCAGAATGCCCAGGACGCCGCCAGACGCGCCCATCGTCATCGTAGCCGGAGTGATTCCTCCCAATCCGGTGTAGGACACGGCAATCGTGGTGAGGGCGCCACCAATCACACAGAAAAAGTAGAATTCCAAAAACTTCCGTCGGCCCCATTCCAATTCAAATTGCGACCCGAACATCCAAAGGCCGAACATGTTGCCGGCCAGATGCCAGAAGCCGGCATGAAGAAAAGAATAGGTGGCCAGTTGAAAAATCCAGCCCCGCAGGACGAGCACGGGAGACAGCGACAGGGCCGCTTCGAGGAGATCGCCCAGCGTTGGGTTGACCCGCACCGGAAACAGCGACAGAGCGGCCTCGACGATCCCGGCCGGTATGCTTACCAACTTCAAGAAGCTAGTCAGCAGGAGCATGCCCGCATTGATTAGGACCAGCCACTTCACCGCTTTGGTGAAGGGGGGCAAGCTTAGCATAAGGGTTCGTCCGCCATTCATAGAATCAGTGAATAGTCGTCAGTGGTTAGTGGATAGTTCCTGCCAAATCGGAGCCGACGCCAACTATCCACTAACCACTACTCACTACCTTTCCGGTTCTGGCACGACGGGCAGGCTGCGATGTCCGTCGCTATCGCTGCCCGAAGCCGCCAACATCAATTATCCTTCGAAACTGTTGAGGTTGCACGGGCTGCTCCCAGCCGTTTGGACGTGTTCTCAATTCGTGCGCTCTTTCGTCCCCCTAGAACCCCCGGTAGCTGGTAGCGCGTGACCCTGCGCGAAGCCACCAGAGCCGGGCCTGGCGGCAGGAACGGGGCGCGTCGCGCATGGCAGAATTTTCTCAGCGGGCCACTTGACCTTTGGCGTGCGAAGAAACTAAATATAGCAGGATATCCTCTGCGTGGAGGGAAGCATGGTGTACTGTCCAGAATGCGAGACCGATCTTGACATCGACGAAGATGAGGTCGATGAGGGTGAGGTGGTCTCGTGCCCGGAGTGCGGCACCGACTTCGAGGTGGTCACCACCAATCCCCTCGAACTGAAGCCGGTGGGCGAAGACGAGTACGACGAAGAGGAAGACGAGGAAGGCGCCGACGAAGAGTCGGAGGATGGAGACTAGTCCTGAGACGAGGCATCCATCTCCCCGCTCTGCGCCGCCCTTCCGTTCTGGTTGTCTCCGCCGCTCTGATGGCCGCAACTCTGCTGGGCCCTCTCCAGGCGGCAGGGGGTGAACCTCCCAAGGCGAAGCCCTATGCCCTGATCTTTGGGACGGTGTGGGGCCCAGATGGGCGCTCCCTCTACGGCATCAAAGTGAAAATCCGGCGGGCCGACCAGAAGAAAGCCAAGTGGGAACTTTACTCCAACCACAGCGGCGAGTTCGCCCAGAGGGTGCCCCCAGACAAGGCCGACTATGTCATCTGGGCCGACACCAAGGACTACAAGCTCGTACCGGGAAAGCACCTGCAGCCCGGCCCGGAAGTAACCATTCATGTCGATGACCCTGGCGTGCGCTACGATGTAAGCCTGCATCTAAGTTGGTAGAGGCGCTGTGGTCGGGAATCACCGAGCGAGGACACCATGAAGAAAACGCTTCTGGCGCTTTGGCTGCCGCTTCTGCTTTCGGCCACGGTCCTGGCCGCTCCTCAGTTTGGCCGTACGCCGAAAGGAGACGACACTCGCCTGCTGACGGGCAAGGTACTCGACCAGAACGACAACCCGCTGCCCAACGCGGTTGTCTATCTGACCAATACCCGCACGCGCTCAGTGAAAACCTACATTGTCGGCAAGGACGGCAGCTACCGTTTCCCCTCTCTCCAGCCCAGTATTGACTACGAACTGTACGCCCAATACAACGGGCGCAAGAGCGACGTCAAGACTGTCAGCCAGTTCGACAACCGGCAGCAGGTTTCCATCAATCTGAAAATCAACACGAAGTGATCGGTTTCGTTGGCTGAGTTGGCGCCCTCGAACAAAGCAAAACTGTCCTGCCATCGCGACGCTCAGAGCACCTGTCATCCTGAGCGGAGTGGGAACTTCACGGAGTGAAGTTCCCACGGAGTCGAAGGACCCCTATACGGCCCGTGACATTCCGTACCGCGAAAGGGAGTTCTCACTGAAACTACAGTCTTTGGTTGTTGCATCTGGATAGTTTCGTTGTGCTGAGGCGGAACTCTCATCCTCGTGAGAACTCCCTACGGCAGCATGGGGAACGTCGGCCGAGTAGGGGCCCTTCGACTGCGGATGCCATTCACTGCGTGAACGGCATCCTTCGCTCAGGGTGACAGAAGTACGAGGTGTTCCCCCGTGCTCTCGACAGCATGGTGAGAATAGTTCCTCGGCGGCTGGTCGTGCGTACGAAGTAAGGATCCTTCGACTTAGCGGCTCCCTCGTTTCCACGAGGCCGCTACTGCGCTCAGGAAGACGATCCTGGTGCTCTTTCGGTTACGTAGAGACCCAGACAGCTTCAGTTGCTCCGCCGGTAACTTGTCCCCTGGGCGCTCTTGCCGGTACATTTCGAAGAAGCATTCGGAGCAGGAGACCCATGTCGTTTCTTGTCACTGTCGCCATCGGCTTGCTGGTCGCCGGGATCGCGATCTACACCACGATCCTGTACAACGAACTGGTGCGTTTGCGGAACGAAAACGACCGCGCCTGGGCCAACATTGATGTCCTGCTGAAACAACGCCACGACGAGGTCCCAAACCTGGTCGCCTGCGTCAAAGGCTACATGGAACACGAGCGCCAGACGCTGGTGGCGGTCACGGAAGCGCGCGCTGCCTCGATGAACGCTGCCAACATTCCGCAGAAGGCCCAGGCCGACTTGTTCCTGACGGGCGCGCTGCGGTCTTTGTTTGCGGTTGCAGAACGATACCCCGACCTGAAGGCCAATCAAAACTTTCTGGCGCTGCAGAAGCGGATTTCCGAACTGGAAGAGCGGATCGCCGACCGCCGCGAGTTCTTCAATGACGACGTAAACACGTACAACACCCGGATCGCCCAGATTCCGGAAGTTTTCCTGGCTCGGTCGATGGGTCTCCAACCCCGCCCGCTCTTCCAGGTCAGCGAGCAAGACCGGCAGAAGGTAGAAGTAAAGCTGGCGCAGGGCACGGCGAGTTAGCTCTCCGTCCGCGCGAAAGGCGGGCCATTCAGTGGATGACTTTCACGGCGATCTTGTCCGACTGTATTGGAAACTGAACCTGTATCGTGTAAGTCCCAGGGCGGCTGAGATCGTACAGCCTGCCGACATCGATCCGATCCGTTGTCGCCTCGCCGGGCTTCAAGAAAATAATGACCTGCTCGACATGGACGGATAAAGGTAGGCTTCTGCCGTTTCCTCGGGTGTGAGGTGCCCCAACTTCCTTCGATAGAAGGTTGTCTCGACGGGCCGCACGCCCTTGTCGTCCCAAACGTCTACCCTGAATGTCTCCCCACCTTGATCCATACTGAACGGTCTTTCCCGCCCAAACGGAAGGATCTGGTCGGAGTTGTTCCTCTCCGGCACGTCCACCCAAACCGGCAATCCACTTTTGACAACAGGCTCCTTTGCCCGAATCGTTATAGAGAAGGCGGGCTTACCGCTTGGAGTAGTCTTCCTTTGCTGAGAAGTTGCGCTGACGGGAAAGCCTAAAGCCGAGATCACAAGCAAAACCCCGGCCTGCCAATTCTGAAAGAAATACCGGCGCATCTTTTCCCCTTCTGATTATCCGCTTCCAACTCGAAAGAACGAAGGCCGCCATTGCTGGCGGCCTTTCCTATCTCTCTGATCCGTGAAGATCCGCGTTCCGCGGAAGAGAAGCTAGTTGCTGTCTCCTCCGGCCCGCTTCCACGAGATCAACTCGCCGATGGTCGCGCTGGTCGAAGAAGCCGGATGTTTGTACGACTCGACTTCCTGGCGTGATGCTTCCTCGCCGACGGCGCGAATACTCAAGCCGACTTTCTTCTCGTCCTGATTCATCTTGATGATCTTGAAGTCGAACTCCTGGCCCGGCTCCAGGTGCATGACCTGGCCGTTGTCGTCGACGGCTTCGGAGTTGTGGCACAAGCCCTCGACCCCTTCCGCAATCTCGACGAACGAGCCGAAGTTGGCCACGCGCAGCACCTTGCCGTGAATGATGTCGCCCACGTGGTGCTGAGCGAAGAAGGAATCCCAAACATCCGGCTGAAGCTGCTTGACCCCGAGCGACAGGCGCCGCTTATCGGGTTCGATGGCCAACACCACGGCTTTGACGCGGTCGCCCTTCTTCAGAACTTCGGACGGATGTTTCACGCGCTTGGTCCAGCTCAAGTTGCTGACGTGCACCAGGCCGTCAATGCCGTCTTCGATCTCAATGAAAGCGCCAAACTCGGTCAAGTTGCGCACCCGGCCCTCGACCGCAGCGCCCACAGGGTACTTGTCGTGCAGAGAGTCCCAGGGATTGGCCGCCAGTTGCCGCATGCCCAGCGAGATTCTCCGCTCGGTCGGATTCACGCCCAGAACCACGCATTCCACCTGATCGCCCACGCTGACCAGCTTGGAGGGGTGCTTCATCCGCTTCGACCACGTCATCTCGCTGACGTGGACCAGGCCTTCAATCCCCTGTTCCAGTTCGACGAACGCGCCGTAATCGGTCACGCTGATGACCCGGCCTTGCACGTGCGCCCCCACCGGATAACGGTGCTCGGCATCGAGCCAGGGATCGGGCGTGAGCTGCTTAAACCCCAGCGAGACGCGCTGCTTCTCTTTATCGTACTTGAGGACTTTGACCTGGATCTGGTCGCCCACATTCACCAAATCGCGAGGGTGAGTCAGGCGTCCCCAGGACATGTCGGTGATGTGCAGCAACCCGTCAATTCCACCCAGGTCCACGAAAGCCCCATACTCGGTGAGGTTCTTCACCACTCCGGTGAGGATACCGCCTTCCTCCAGGTGCTCCAGGGTCTTGGAACGCTTCGAGCTTTGCTCCTCTTCCAGAAGCTGTTTGCGGGAAACGACAATATTGCCGCGCTTCTTGTTCAGCTTGATGACGGCCACTTCCAGGGTTTGGCCCTTCATCCCGTCCAGATTGCGGATGGGCCGCAGGTCGACCTGTGAGCCGGGCAGAAATGCGCGCGCTCCCAAGATGTCCACCGTCAGGCCGCCCTTGATGCGGTCCACCACGACGGCGCGAATCGGCCTCTTCCCGTTGTAGGCGTGATCAATTTCATCCCAGGCGCGCAGGCGCTGCGCTCTCTGATGCGAGAGGTTGATGTAGCCCTCTTCTGTCTCGCCTTTCTCGCGCATCACATCGATTTCATCGCCCGGCTGGAATCTCGGCTTGCCCTCGTGATCCAGGACTTCGGCGATCGGCAGCATGCCTTCCGACTTCGCTCCCACATCCACCACCACGTGAGTCGGCGTGAGCTTGACCACTCTGCCTTTGATCACGTGGTCTTCGCTTACCGCCTCCTCGGTTTCCGTCGTGAAGCTCTCAAGCGCCGCGGCAAAGTCCTCAGTGGCCGGGGCGGCGGGCGCCTCGGGGGGCGAGCTTTCGGCGGACGCCGCCGGAGCGGGCGTCTCGGCAACGGGTTCTTGCGGTTCAGCGGTGAGCTGTGGCGCGGGCTCCGGTTGCTCTGCCAGGGCCGGGCCGGTGGAATGCGGTTCGTTTTCGTTGGTCATGGATTCGAGGTTGCGGGCTGTGCTATCGTCGGACAAGGTTTTAGCCTCTCTGGTGTGCCGCGCACTAAATGCGCGACGGATGCGGGACGTGCTGTAGCGGACTGCTGGCGTGGTCTTTGGTTGTGTTGAGGCCGCCCTGGCGGGCTGCCCTAGGACAATCCCAGCTGCCGGAACGTCGTTTCGAACCCGCGTCCAAAGGGGACGCTCCGACTATAGCAATCGTTTCCGAGCAGTGTCAAACCCCAAAATGCGCCCCCAACGCCCGATCCCGCAAAATTCACGTCTTTGTCACATTACTCGGTGACTTTCTCGGTTTCGTTTTGGTCCTGGTAACATTACCCACTCGGCTTGAGGCTTGAGATCTTAGTTAGGACCGCCGAATCGCGCTTCTTGTCTGCAGCAGCCGTTGTTCTGGACACCTCCGCTTCTGCTAACCTCTCCCCATGGACTACCTTTGGACTCCATGGCGCTACGCCTACGTGACCGGCGCCGAGCGGGCAACCGGCTGCATTTTCTGCGACGCTCCCAAACAGACTGACGAGGCGTCCCGCATTGTTCTGCGGGCGAAGCACTGTTATCTCATCCTCAATACCTATCCCTACACCAACGGCCACGTCATGATCGTGCCCTACATCCACCTGGACCAATTACACCAGCTCCCCACCGAGGCCGCCCAGGAAATGATGGCCTTGAGCCAGCGCATGGAGGTGGTCCTGCGGTCCGTGTATCACCCGGATGGCATCAACCTCGGCATGAACCTGGGCAAGGCGGCCGGCGCCGGCGTAGCTGGACACCTCCACATGCACATCCTGCCGCGGTGGGTGGCGGACGCCAGCTTCATCAGCGTGATCGCCGAGACTCGCATCTTGCCGGAGGCGCTGGATGAAACCTGGGCGCGACTGCGGAAAGCGCTGCAATAAGACCTGGACTCGCCAGGGAAACTCCGATCGAGCTTCTGGGTTCCTGTGTGCCCAGTGGTTTACTTGTCATGCTGAGCGCAGCGGGACGATCCGCTCGCGGAGCGTCCTGCGGAGTCGAAGCATCTCTACTAGCTCCCGGATTTCTCCGTCGCGAGCATCTGCACCTGGTTCCATAGATAGGCTCCTGAGGAGACGCGACTTCACGGCTTGCCCTGAGCGAGCCGAGTCGAATCGTGTGTGAGGACCAACTCGTGATCAGCACATCTTTGCCGCCAGACTTGAGTCATAATTCCCGGGAACATTATTCAGTTGCGCCGTGTCTCAGAGATCAGGGGAGGTGCCCATGCTTCGCTTGTCGCGTTCCCTGCGTGCGCTGCCCGTCGTACTGCTATTCCTAGGCTTGATGGCGGCATATGGCTGGGCGCAGTCTGCTCAGGCCGCCAGGGCCTCCGCAAAAGACGATCCCGAACGGCAACAAGCGATCGAACTCTACCAGCAGGGCAAGTATGTCGATGCCATGCCGCTGTTCGAGAAGCTGGCCGCCAAATATCCGTCCGATCCTGCCATGTATGAGTTCTGGGCGTGGAGCATGTTTGAGTACTCGGCTACCCTGCCTGACCTCGATCAGCGGAAACGAGTCCGCGCTCGTGCCCGCACCATCGCGGTCAAGGCGAAGGACCTGGGTGACAACAGCCAGCTTCTTCAGCTCATGCTCGAGCAGCCCGAGGATGGCGGATCGGACGTGAAGTTCTCCGATCGCAGAGAAGTCGACGAAGCGATGAAGACAGCCGAAGCGGACTTCGTACGCGGCGAAATGGACAAGGCGCGCCAGGGTTACTTGCGCGTTTTGCTGATGGATCCGAACAACTACGATGCGGCGCTCTTCATCGGCGACGTCTATTTCAAGCAACATGTGTACGGCAGCGCGGGCGAGTGGTTCGCGACTGCCATCAAGATCGATCCTAACCGTGAGACCGCATACCGCTACTGGGGAGACGCACTGATGGCGACCGACAAGAACGACGAAGCCCGGGCGAAGTTCATCGATGCCATCGTCGCCGAGCCTTACAATAACCGCTCTCGGGTAGGCCTCACGAACTGGCTGAAGCGTAACCAGCTCGAACTGAATATGGTCCACCTGAAAGACCGAGCGTCCTTCACCGTAAAGGACGACAAGAATATGAACATCACGCTTGACAGCTCTGTTGGCAAAGACGACCCGAACGGAGTCGCCTGGACGGCGTACGGCATCGCTCGTGCCGCCTGGCACACGGAAAAGTCGCAGAAGGAATTCCCCAATGTGCCTCGCAATCGCCAGACTTTGCAGGAAGAGGCGCAGGCTCTCCAACTGATGATCACGGTGCTCAAAGGGCAGAAAGACTATCAGACGAAACTGAAAGCTCTCGATCCCTCGCTGCAGGAATTGGTCAAGATTCAGGAAGCCGGATTTCTCGAGCCCTTTGTCCTGCTCAACCGCGCGAATGCCGAGATCGCCCAGGACTACGAGGCCTATCGCGCCGCCCACCGGGATACGATCCGCCGCTACCTAGATGAATACGTCGTGCCGAAGACACCCGCGGCGAAATAGAGGCTCAGAGCGATGGCCCGATAATCGCGAACGGGCCACTGGCCGGCACAACAGACCGGAAACCAACCGGATTCGGCGTGACACCAATCACTGTGTTTCGATGCCCATTTGTCTCACCCTGTCACCCTGAGCGAAGGTGGCCATTCACGAAGTGAATGGCCAACGGAGTCGAAGGGCCCCTACCCTTCCCATGCCCCGCGAACACAAGACATACCACGTGTACATCCTGGGCAGCCTCTCGGGCTCCCCTTTACATCGGCATGACCAGCAACCTGCACAAACGCGTCTTCCAGCACAGGTTCCAGCGAATCGAAGGATTCACGGATAAGCATCAGGTCGAGCGTCTACTGTACTGGGACTCCTTCGATGATGTGGCGCAGGCGATCAACCGTGAGAAACAGCTCAAAGGCTGGAAGCGCTCAAAGAAGATCGCGCTGATCGAGTCTCTGAACCCGCACTGCCTGGATGTGGCGCGGGATTGGTTTCCCTGGATGGCAGAGTCCGAGCACGGGAGGAGGTCCCTCCGATGGTAGGAGTCTTCCGACTCCGCAGCCGGATTCATTCTGTCATCCTGAACGAAGCGGGAAGTTCACAAAGTGAACTTCCCGCGAAGTCGAAGGACCCCTATTCCCAGATCCTTGGCAGCAGCGCTGCGAGGAGTTCTTTCCGTGAACTCGACCGTGTGGTGAGAATACCTTTCGGCTGTACTGACAGGGTCTGCTGGGTAGGGGTCCTTCGACTCCGCAGCCGGATTCGCATGCGCGAATCCGGTCGCTCCGCTCAGGATGACAGACGTCAAGACTCGGCGCTATATCAGAGTTGCGGATTTATCTACGTCGAGCTGGCGCTCGCTCGGACAGCCGAGGGCGGCTGTCCCCACATGGACGCCGCCGTCCCCGTCCACTATTGATCGATTACCGCGATTTTGACTCTCTTCCCCACGCGAATCTGAAGGCGATGCGGGAGAGGACAGGACCCGATACCAAAGCGGGGAGATGTTCGCGTTTGGCCGCCAACCCTGACGGAGTTCTGCTTGATTTTTCTCAACGCATCCGTGTTTGAGTCGGCCAGCCCGCATTTCACAAGGAGTTTGGCAAGACTCACATGCAGCGTTTGGATCGCGCCCGTGGTTGCATCGAGGCCTGACATCAATATTTGTTTGTCATCCCCAGAGGGGCCTAAGATCTCTGCGAGCGACACCTGCACCTCCTCGACATCTTCCGGCACTTCATCCTTCTGAAATTGCTTCGCCCAATCCTCCGCCGCTTTCGCAGCGGCCTCAGCGGAATGGAAATCCGCCACGATTGACCGCGCCAGCTCTTTTTTCAGCGCCATCGGATGTGCCCTGCCACTCGCCGCATCCTGCTTCATCTGCGCTATCTGGTCGCTGCGCACATCGGTTAGCAACTCGTACCACCGCCACATCATGTCGTCGGAGATCGACATGATCTTTCCGTACATCTCCAGCGGCGGCTCGTGAATGCCGATCGCGTTCCCCAGCGACTTCGACATCTTGTTCACGCCGTCCAGCCCTTCCAGGATCGGCGTTGTCAGCACCACCTGCGACTCCTGTCCATACGCCCGCTGCAACTCCCGCCCGACCAGCAGATTGAATTTCTGATCCGTGCCGCCCAACTCGATGTCGGCCTCCAGCGCGACCGAGTCGTACCCCTGCGCCAGCGGATAGAGCAGTTCGTGCATGGCGATCGGCTTCTCTTCCTGGAAGCGCTTGTGGAAGTCTTCGCGCTCCAGCATCTGCGAGACCGTGTACTTCGCCGCCAGCCGGATGAAATCCTCGGCCGTGAACTTCGAGAACCAGCGGCTGTTGAAGTCGACGACGGTCTTTTCCGCGCTGAGAATCTTGAAGACCTGCGCCTTGTAAGTTTCCGCGTTCTGCTCGATCTGTTCACGCGACAGCGGCGGGCGCGTCGCCGATCGCCCCGTCGGGTCCCCAATCATCCCGGTGAAGTCGCCGATCAGAAAAATGACCGTGTGCCCGAGATCCTGAAAATGCTTCAGCTTCCGCAGCAGGACGGTGTGTCCCAGGTGCAGATCGGGCGCGGTTGGATCAAACCCTGCCTTCACGCGCAGGGGCTTGCCCGTCTTGAGCGACCGCTCGAGTTTCGCGCGCAGCTCGGATTCCTTGACGATCTCGGCCGCGCCCTTTTTGATGTAGGCGAGTTGTTCGTCAACCGGTGGAAAGTTAGCCATGCGTTCTGATTATAGCGACCCACGCCAAGGACGATGAGGGAACGCCTTTCGACGGTGTGAAGAGACCGCAGTTTTCCACCACGGAGACACAGAGTACCCATTTCAGATCTCCTCCGTGCCTCTGTGGTGAAGACTTTCAGGACAAAACGCGCCGATAGAAGCTCAACGCCGCGTCGCCCTGCTCCAGCTTGCGGAACCGCTGCAGCCGGCCAAAGCTCTCGCCGGGGTCGAATTTCTTTTCATGCTCGGCGATGACCACGGATGAATCGCGCAACAGCTTCGATTCCGCCAGAGCTCCCAGCGTCCGGCCATATTCTTCGCGTAACCGGTAAGGCGGATCGAGAAAGACGAAGTCGGCGGCGGCGCCCTGACTCTCCAGTTGCGCGAGCGACTTCGGAACGTCAGACTTGATGATCTTGAATCCACTCGTGACGCCAAGCGACTTCAGGTTTGCAGCGATCAACTGGGCGGCTGCCTTCGAGAATTCGACAAAATACACCATCCCCGCGCCCCGGCTCAGCGCCTCAATCCCGACCGCGCCCGTCCCAGCATATAGATCCAGCCAAACGGAGCCCGCCAGCGCCTCCGGATTCCCCGCGCACAGCACGTCGAATAGCGTCTCGCGCAGCCGGTCCGCAGTCGGACGAATGTCCATTCCGCGCATCGAGCGCAGCGGACGGCTTCGAAATTTTCCGGCAATGACTCTCATGTTTGCGCCTGGGTGTTTTGTCAAGATCGGGCGCCCGTCGTTGGTCGTTAGTCGCTCGCAAGCCCCCAGCGACCCACGATCTTCCCAGCGGCTAAAGACCCTCATCGTTCGTGAAGGCGCGAACGACCAACCACGAACGACCAGCGGCGCCTTCCACAAGCCCTAGCCCCTTCGATTCGCTTTCCCGCAACTCACCGCCCTCCGCCGGTGTCTAACTAGATAGAATACTGGTAGGCATCGCGATGCGCAGTTGGTCCATCCCGGCGGGACACCTGTTCGGAATCGAAATCCGCATCCACCTGACCTTTTTGTTCCTGCTGGTCTTTGTCGTCTGGACCACCGAACCATCTAGCAGCACGGCTGCCATGCGTGGCCTGGCGCTGGTCGGGATTATCTTCGGCAGTGTCATTCTGCACGAACTGGGCCACGCCCTGGTGGCCCGCGGCGCCGGCGTTCCTGCCAAAGGCATCATTCTCCTGCCCATCGGCGGCGTCACCATCCTCGACGAATCGCAGGCCGTCTCCGACGGGACTGAGAGCTGGAAACGCGACATCCGCATCGCCGTGGCCGGGCCCTTCGTCAACCTGGCAATTGCCGTCGTTTCGGCCCTGGTGATCGGGACAGCGGTCCCACAGGTTTCGCTCTGGGCCCGGCCGTTTGTCTATCCCGGCAATCTGCTGCGCAGCCTGGTTTGGGCCAATGTTTCTCTCGGCCTGTTCAACCTGCTGCCGGCGTATCCCATGGACGGTGGGCGCGTACTGCGCGCGGTCTTCTCCCGGCGCATGGATGCGGTTCTGGCCACGCAGCGCGCCATCCGCATCGGCCGGCCTTTCGCCATTGCCACCATGATGATCGGAATGGTAATCAGCAGCCTCTCCGGCATGCGGTCGGACGGCTACTGGCTGATGATGATCGGCCTCTTCCTGTTCGTCGGGGCGCAACTCGAAGAGCGCTCGGCCATCTTTCATGCCGTGCTGCAAAGCGTGCGCCTGGAAGAAATCATGCTCACCGACTTCGCCACGCTCTCCCCGGCCGATACGTTCGAAGACGCGCTCGAAAAGGCCGTCCACACGCTGCAGGATGATTTCCCCGTCGTCCGCGGCAGCGACATGGTGGGCGTCATCTCGAAACAGAAGATCCTCGACGCCCTGCGCTCCGGCGGCAACGGCTACGTGCAGGCGGCCATGAACCGCATGTTCGAGGTCGCCGCCCGGCAGGAGTCGCTGGCCTCCGCCTTCCGCAAACTCTCCGCGCGCAACCTGAGCATCATCCCAGTAGTGGATGGACAACGCCTGGTGGGGATTGTGACGCTCCAGAATCTGATGCACTCCATGGCGCTGCTGGCCGAGAGCCGCAAGCTGCGCCGCGAAGAACTGGGCTCGTAAAGTCAGAACTGACGCGTCGCTAGAATAGCCGTATTGCCTTCGCCCGCTGCACGGCGGGTACCGCTCGCAGAGCAGCCAACACCGCTTCCGGAACCTGTCCGTCGATGTGCACGACTGCCACCGCTTCGCGGGGCGTCGTGGGATCGTGCTGCGCCGCCGGACGTCCGAGCGAAAAATCGGCGATATTGATCTGGTGGTCGCCTAGAATCGTCCCCACACGCCCGATCACGCCGGGCAAGTCCCGGTTCCGCATGTAGATCAGATTACGCTCTAAGGGAGCTTCCACATCGATGCCATCCACGTGCAACAGGCGCGGCATGTTCCCATGCAGCACCGTTCCTTTGACCAGGTGCTCTTCCTGGCTGGTTTTGAGGAAAATGGAAATCACGCTTTCTCCGCGGGAGCTCTTGGGTTTGCTGGCCTCATGAACCGCCAATCCTCGCGCAGCCGCGATGGTTGCGGCATTCACGAGATTGCATTGCTCTTCGAGTCCCTGATTGAGAATGCCCTTGATGGCCGCGTTCCGGATCAGTTCGGTTTTTCCTCCGGCGATGTGGCCGCTGTAGCGCACCGAGATTTCCTCAATCGTGCCTTCGCTGGTTTGGGCAAGAAAAGCGCCCAAGCGCTCGGCGAGCACGGTGAAGGGCTGCAGGACAAGGTATTCTTCGGCGGAAACCGACGGCACATTGACCGCGTTCATGATCACGCCGTGCTTCAGGTACTCTTTCACTTGCTGGGCAATCTGGGTGCCGACGGCCTCCTGTGCCTCATGAGTGGAGCCGCCGATATGAGGCGTCAGCACAACGTTTGGCAGGGAGGTCAACGGCGAATCTTTCAGCGGCTCGTGGACGAAGACATCAAGCGCCGCGCCCGCCAAGTGACCTTGCTGAAGCGCTTCCGCCAGGGCGGGTTCATCCACTAACTCGCCACGCGCGCAATTGACCAGGCGCGCGCCCTTTTTCATCTTCTTCAGAGATTCCGCGTTAATCATTCCTGTGGTCTGTGGTGTCAGACCCACATGCAAGGTCAGATAGTCCGCGGCCGCGTACACTTCGTCGAGCGATGCCATGCGGATGTTCTGGTCTTTCGCGATCGAAGCAGAAACGAACGGATCGTGGGCCACGATCTCCATGCCGAAGGCTCGCGCCCGCCGCGCTACTTCCATGCCGATGCGTCCGAGCCCGATGATGCCGAGCGTCTTGCCGCGCAATTCCGTTCCCTGCAGAGATTTCTTCTCCCATTTCCCGGCGTGCATCAGCGCGTCAGCCCGGCACAGATGCCGCGCCATGGCGAGCATCATGGCCAGCGTTTGCTCAGCCACGGCCACCGCATTGGCGCCGGGCGTGTTCATTACGGCGATACCTTTCCGTGTGGCCGCGTCGAGATCGACGTTGTCCACGCCAACACCGGCGCGGCCAATGACGCGCAGCTTCCGGGCGTGTTCGAGCAGCGCGGCATCGACCTGCACGGCGGAACGAACGATCAACGCGTCAGCCGACTCGAGCTCGACCGCCAGGTTCCCATTCAGTTGGTCATGCGTGATGACGATCCACTGCGGTTCACGAAGCAGGTCCACGGCGGAGGAAGAAACCTTTTCAGCGACGATGATCTTCATGAGTTTGTCCAAGAAAAATGAGGACTTCAGTCTAGCAGTTGCAAGTGGCTGCGGAGGAGCCGCTAGTCACGGTCCGCTGTGATGTCCACAGCTCTCAAGAACAACGGCACTCGCGCATCCAGTGGAGAAAGCAACCACCGTAGGAACGAGTGCCACAATTGTCTCTACACACTCGCCATCTGTCGTCGCTCAGCCACGCTGCGGGCGTAGATTTCCTGGGCCGCTCGCACAGCCGAGCCATACGCCACCGGCTTCCCGGTCACGCTGGTGAGCACATGCTCCAGCGCGCCAAGGATTCCGATCGTGTCCAGGTAGTCGTAGTAGCCAATGTGGGCGATGCGGAACAGCTTGCCCTTCATGTCGCCTTGTCCGTTGGCCACGACGGCGGAGAAGGTCTCGCGGAACTCCTTCACGATTGCGCCGGAATCGAGGCCCGCAGGCGCATTAATGGCGGTGAGCGCCGCCGACGGGCACGAAGGAGCAAACAGGCTCAGTCCTACCGCCTTCGCGCCAGCGCGCGTCATTTCCGCGGCCAGCTCGGCGTTGTCGACCAGCGCTTTGCGCCCGGCGACCATGTCGCCGCTGCCCATTTGCCGGACAAAGTCAAGCGCCGCGCCCAAGGCCGCGAACAACGAAGTGGCCGGCGTGTAGGCCGACTCGCCTTTCACGGCATTCTTGCGTTCTTTGCGGAAATCGAAGTAGTAGCGCGGAGACTTCGCCGCCTCCATCCGCTTCCAGGCGCGCTCGCTGAACGCCGCGTAGGCAAGTCCGGGTGGAATCATGAGCGCCTTCTGCGAGCCGCCGATGATCACGTCGATTCCCCAACCGTCCACGTCGAAATGCGTCGTCCCCAGCCCGGTGATCGCATCGACGACCAGCAACGTGTCGTCGCCTTGCGCGCGCACCAGTTTGGCGATGTTCTCAATGTCGTGCCGCGCGCCCGTCGAACTCTCGGTGGCCTGTACGTAGACGGCCCGCACGTCCGGCGTCAACTTCTGCTGAATCTCATCTAGCGAAAACGTCTCGCCGTACGCCGCGCTGATCACTTCCGCCACGCAGCCGAAAGCCTTGGCCAGATCGCGCCAGCGCTCGCCGAATTTCCCCGCGGTGAGCACCAGGACCTTGTCCCCGGGAGAAGTTAGATTCGAGATCGAACCCTCCATCGCGCCGGTTCCGGAACAGGCCAGCACCAGAACGTCGTTTTTCGTGCCGATGAAGTCCTTCATGTCGGTGAGCACGCGCGTGAACAGGGCCCGGAAATCGGCGGTGCGATGATGCATGGCAAACGACGCCATGGCCGTCTGCGCCGCGGGAAGCAGAGGTGTGGGTCCGGGGGTAAACAGGCGATTCTTCAGCAGCATGGCATAAGTCCTGAGAAAAAGATTTCCGGATAGTTTACCGGAAAGCCGCCGCGGCGAGACAGGGAATTGCAGAAGTCAGAGGGCAGATTGTAGAAGTCAGAAGTCAAATTGCAGAAGTGAACGCTCAATTGCTCTGGGCTTTCTTCCATCTGACGTCTGCATTCTGCAATCGGCTTTACTTCTTCAATTTGACTTCTGACTTTTGACTTTCGTCCGTGCTCCTCCGTGACCTCTGTGGTTGAGGATTTTGCCTGCTCCAAGCTCGTGGCACGCAGCTCATAGCTGAGGCTTCACTTCTGCAATCGGCCTTCTGACTTCTGCACTCGGTTTTCACCTCTGCAATCTGACCTCGAACCTCTGACCTCGTATAATCTCCCCATGCCCCTCATCGACCAGATCCAGAAAGACATCACCGCCGCCATGAAGGCGAAGGACGAAGCCCGCCTCTCTTGCCTGCGCATGGTCAAGACCGCGCTCAAGAACAAAGAAGTCGAAAAGATGGCCCCGCTCGACGACCGCGAATCGCAGCAGGTGCTCTCCACGCTCATTAAGCAGCGTAAGGACTCGATCGAGCAGTTCACCAAAGGCGGACGCCAAGAAATGGCCGACAAAGAAGCCGCCGAGATCAAGCTGATCGAGACCTACTTGCCCAAGGCCGCCGGCGAAGAAGAGATCGCCGCCGGAGTCCGCGCCGTCATCGCTGCCATGTCCCCCGCCCCCACCATGAAAGACATGGGCTCGGTGATGAAGGCCGCCATGTCCCACTTCGCCGCCGCGGGCATGCGCGTGGACGGCAAGGCGGTCAACGAGGCGGTGAAGAAGGAGTTGGCGGGGAAGTAGGCATGACCAAGGAATCTGTAATTCGGCGTGCCCGAGAGCTCAAATGGGGGTGTTGACTCAATGAAAGCGCTGCGGCTTGCAATCTCGATGTTTCTCCTGCTCTTGGCTGTTCACGCAGTTGCACAGAGCGACTTCGATGGGGACTATTGGAAAAAGACAACGCAAGACGCAAAGACAAAGTACCTCATTGGCTTCGTAGATGGTCGTAATCTGGGGATTAACGAAGCAGCCGCAGCCCTCCAAGTAGACTTCAGCGACTCGCGATTAAGGTCACTCGATAGTCGAATCACCGTAGGCCAGCTTCTTGATGGCCTGATGAGTTCTACAAGGATTGGCGGAACACCAAGATTCGAATCCGAGAGGCGCTCGAATACGTCACCATGGAAGCTCAGGGGAAGGACGGTACAAAGTTGCTTCTCTTTATGCGTCAAGAGGCGGCTTCGAAGCAGAAGTGAATGACAGTCGCGCTCGATACAATGTGCTTCATTTACGCCGTGGACCCGCAATCACCCCATCATGCCGCTCTGAGAAAACTGCTTTCCGAATCCAGTTCGGGAAAAATCTCCATAAAGGTGAGCCGCCACACGCTGATGGAGCTTTCTAGGAAACCAGATTCGGCGTTAGCGCTCGCGCAGGGGGTCGAACCATTACCTTACTGGCCCATCGGCACAATTGCGGAACTGGTTCGACAGATTCGAGACCTAAGCGGCACATGGCACGACGCCAGCCAAAACGAAATGTTGCAGCAAAGGATGCAGACTCTCGCTAAAGCAGGCATCAGCATTCATGACAAAGGTGCATACTTGGACGCCGTACTTTCACGAGTGGATGTATTCGTCACCTACGATTGCGACTTCATTAAAGAAGGCCAATCGAAAGTTGAAGAGACATTCGGCGTTCCAATCCTTTCCGCTGAGGCCCTTGTGGAAAGGTTACGCCTTTAGGTCTTCCAAAACGCTCCCTCTTTCCCGTCGCACTTTCCTGGGCGCTACTTGCTCTTCTGCCACACTTCAGCGCGGCTAGTCGGATTTTGACGCTTCAGTAGGCGTCCTTCCGGTGCCGGAAGGAGTGCAGCACGACATCGCTTCCAAAGACGTCGTAGCGCAGGCGGTAGCCCCTCCAGCGCACGCGCCATTGGCCTTCGCCCGGTTTCAAGCCGGCGAGCTTCTTGATCTGGTGCCGTCCGCTGCGGTTGTGGGGATCGTTGCCCAGAATCTCAATCAGTTCTTCCAAGGCACGGATCAGCGTGGAGTCTTTCCTGCTGATCGCTCGGAACTCCCGCTCGAACGCGGGCGTGGTGAGGACGCGAAACGGTCCGGCCATGACACTCTAATTCTTCTTCTCACTTCTTCTTGCGCTTGCTGCTGGGAGTTTTCAGTTCGGCCAAGAATTCACGGGCGCTGCGGGCCGCTCCGCGCCGATACTCATCGGCGCTTGTCCTGATCTGTTCTCTCACCGAACGATTTTGCATCTCCAGATAATCCTCAAGGTCGTCCACGTGCATCAGTCCAACGACGGGAATGCCGTCCTTCTCCAGAATGAAGTATTCCCGGTTCACATGCGCCCGGCGCACGACCTGTCCGAGATTCACGCGCGCTTTGGTGAGCGGAAGTCGTTTCACAATGGTTTTCATAGGATTGATTAACTCTAATCAATATTACTCAATTAGCATACCCTTGGCAAGGGCCTCCTGCTGCATGCAAACTACTAATCCAGGCCAACATGAATCCATCACCCCTACCGTCGAATGAACCCAACGCCCACAGTGGCCCTGTTTCCTGGCGCTCCAGCAGATGGCTTGCGATCGTTGAATTCCTGCTCGTCGGGCTGATCTTCTATGCCGACCACCGCGGCTGGATTCCCATCTCGAAAACTCCCGAACTGCTCGCCCTGGGATGGATCTCGCTGCGCATGCGCGGACTGCGCTGGCGCGATGTCGGACTGACGGGCTACCGCTCGTGGCCGATGCGGATCGCGATCGGCGCCGGGCTGGGCGCGTTGCTGGAAGCGTTTCAGCTAGTGGTCACGCAACCCATCCTCTCCCGGCTCCTCGGCCGGCAGCCCGACCTCGAGTTCTTTCGCATGCTGACCGGGAACCTGAAGATGACCGCGCTGTTCATCGGGCTCTCCTGGACGCTGGCCGCGTTCGGCGAAGAAATGGTCTGCCGCGGTTATCTGATGAATCGCGTAGCGGATGTCTTTGGCCGGACCAGAAACGCGTGGATCGCGAGCCTGGTGATCGTGAGCGCCGTGTTCGGATTAGCGCACGGCTACCAGGGAGTCACCGGCTGGATCGAAGAGGGCCTGGCCGGATTGTTCCTCGGCCTGATGTACCTGCGAACGGGGAGGAATCTGTGCGTGCCGATTATCGCGCACGGCGTCGCCGACACCATCGACATGGTGCTGATCTTCTTCGGGAAGATGCCGGGAGTCTAGAAAGGGATGAATCGCTCCGCATAAGATGATGTTGCGATGTTATGGCCTGACAGCGACTGTCACCACGCGACCACTTCAGCGTGGCGGAAGGGAAAACTGCCAGACAACGGGCGTTCCCTTTGATCTCGGGGTGGAAAACAGCGGCGCGGTCGTTGTCGAGACCTTATTCCACCACTTGCTGTAAGTAGGGGGATCTGCTGACGCGTGAGTATTGATCTCCCCCGTATATCGCACGGAGCCGGTGCCTACGTCGAGTGAGCGTGGAGGTAGTAAAAGACGCAGTGCCGTCGCTCAGCGAGGGTGATGCCAACACTTTAAGTCCATCTCGGAGCGTCACCCAACCCGTCGGCACCGGTCCTCCATCCGACGAGACCGTCATGGTGAAGGTCACTGGCTGGCCATACTGGGATGGATTCTGACTTGATGACAGCGTCGTCGTCGTCGAATACTTTTGCACTGTCTGGACCATGCTCCCGACGCTCGGCGCGAACTCCGCATCCCCGGGGTAGACTGCCTTGATTGCATATCTCCAGGGCGTGGAAAACGAGGTGGTGTACGTCGCTACTCCGCCCACTAGCGCGACTGAGGCCAGCTGGTGGGTCTTCCACCTGTAGAAGGTCACCAGTTCTCCATCCGGAATCACACCGTGCTTCGAGGTCACCGTCGCCGTAAAGGTCACCGGTTGGCCAACATAGGAAGGCGATCCAGAGCTAGTGAGCTTGGTCTCCGACGCATAGCTCGCCACGTACTCCATCAGCGTGGCGGAAGTGCTCCCGGCATTGTTCGCATCTCCTGAGTACACGGCCATCATCGCGTGCACGCCACCCTTCTTGTACGTCGTGCTGTACGACGCCTGATTGTTGGCCACCGGAACCGTTGCGACCGTCACCCCTCCGTCTTGGAGCGCCGCCGTTCCGGTCACCGTCCTGCCGTTTTGGCTGGTCACCGTTGCGGTGTAGGTCACAAGCTTGCCCCGAGCCACCGGATTCTGGCTTGAGAATAAGGTGGTCGTCGTGGGAGCGGGGCCGCTCGTATGCAGCAGTACGCCCACTGCGCTGTTGCCGAAGTTCGCGACCGCCAAGTCCGGCTTCCGGTCTCCATTTAGATCCGCAACTGCCAGACCCTGGGAGAGGCCGCCCGAGCCGCCCGTGTCGTAAGTCACGACTGGTTGTAACGTGCCGTCCCCATTGCCCAGCAGAACGCCAACAGTTCCGTCGCCACCGGTATTGACATTCGCCACCAGCACGTCGAGCTTGCCATCCCCATCTGCATCGGCAAACGCTGCGCTAGTGGGATCTCCGCCGCCGGCGTAGTAGGTCACAACCGGCTGGAACATACCGTCTCCGTTGCCGAACAGCACGCCCACGGTTTGGGAACCGTAGTTGGTTACCACCATGTCCGGCTTGCCATCTCCATTCAGATCGCCAACCGCGACCGAGTAGGCAGTTGTCCCTCCAGAATCGTAGACTACCGCCGGCTGAAAGGTCCCATCGCCATTGCCCAGCAGCACGCCCACTGTGCCTTCTGTGTTCGGCCAACCGACCCACCAATTCGCCACCAGCAGGTCGGGGCGACCGTCGCCGTTCACATCGGCAATCGCTACCCCCATGGGATAGGTCCCGCCCGCACCATAAGACACCGGACTCTGGAACGTGCCGTCGCCATTGCCCAAGGCGACTGCCACGTCGTTACCGAATTGCGAATCCGCAATCACGTCCGGTTTGCCGTCGCTGTTGACATCCGCCACGGCTACGGACCAAAAGCCCAAACCAGGGTAGGTAAACGCGGGCTGGAATGTGCCATCACCATTACCGAGAAGCGCTCCGACCGCGGGACCGTAGACCGTGTCGCTCCCCACCACCAGATCCGGTTTGCCGTCGCCGTTCAGATCGGCAACCGCAACCGATTCGGAAATTCCCCCGGCTCCTGCGCCGGAGTCGTAGGTCATCGCTGCCTGAAAGGTGCCATCGCCGTTGCCGAGCAGTACGCTCACTGTGGCGGGGCTCTGGTTCGCCACCACCAAGTCAGGCTTGCCGTCCAGATTCACATCGCCGACCGCTACGGACATGGCGCCACCTGGCGCCGAGTCGTAGGAAACCGCCGGCAGGAAAAGAGGCGGCTCCGAATCCATCGGAATCGGGCCACTCCGCTTCATATGCGAATGGCTCGCGGGAACACGCCTGGCGCCATCAGCCCATGGTATGAACGGGTGCTCCGTTTGTGCGGGAACGATGCCAACCGGCGGAGCCAACACGCTTTCTTTTCCGGACGGCTGTCCCGTGCCTCTCGTTTGCGCCAGAGCGGCCATAGCGATCAATGCGATCAGCACCGCGAGGAAGCGAACAGCAACACCGAGAGAAAAATTCCGGATGAGCTTGCGCTCCATAAAGACCTCCTTCGCCAGTGGAAGCACGTGCCGGATCGGGGCCGTTCATCCAACTGCGAGCGTTCTGGTCTCGGTCGGCCGTCACTCTCAAGAAGACGACTCGTGGCCGATAAGGCAGTTGCAGTGGCCGATATCTAACGCTCTCACCTCAAGGGCTG
>Ga0335070_10000963_pt1 | contig 32999 bp, 16 predicted proteins | sample Lox_Sample_13_FD_206722 | JGI IMG/M metagenome (GOLD analysis project Ga0335070, IMG submission 206722) | Soil microbial communities from Loxahatchee National Wildlife Refuge, Florida, United States - Lox_Sample_1.3 | ecosystem: Environmental > Terrestrial > Soil > Wetlands | place: USA... | reverse complement strand
AGGGGGGTACCGCTCGTACTCACTATCACTTCAACATCTGATCAGGAGTGTCAATTGGTAGCACCGCGGCGGCTTGACTGCGACGGATTCCACCTGCTTTCCTGGCCCTGCGTCCGTCGGCTGCTCTTGCCGGATCGTGGAAGACGCAGAGGCTCTTTCCGGTCTGCGCATCGGCGCCACAGCGCTCACCATTCCTCTTTCGGAACTCGCACTTCTTTGGCATCGCTTCCTTGAACCCTACCTAGGTAGGGGGGTACCGCTCGTACTCACTATCACTTCAACATCTGCGAGGTTCACGCAAAGACTTGACATCGCGTTCGAGGCTCGCAAATCTAGTGTCCAATTCGTGTCCAGTAATTGTTCCCATGGCTTCCATTGCGGTATTTTCGGTGCCACCCGAGTCCCGCAAGTACCACATAATGTTGAGTGGGCCTAGGTTCGAATCCTATAGCGCCCACCATTCCTACCTTGCACTGAGCGAACAGTCGTTCGCAGGTGTCGTCATTTCGCGCCGTGCTCAGGCCGCCTTCAAGCCGCCACGAGTGCAAGTTCGACTCTCATCCAGAGCAAACCATGAGCAGTTCGCATGTTCGGAATTCGTAAATTAGGCGTCCCCTTTCGTGGCCATGCTCTCGCATGCTGCAATGACGTAATCGTGCCATTGCACTGACATTGAAAAGGTCGCTGTTTCTCTTAAGTCAATCCAGTTCAGTGTAATAAGGTTTCCCAGAGTCTGCATTCGGCTCTTTCAGTGCGGGAATCTATTCTTGCCGCAATTTACGAAATGCGGATTTTTAACACTCCAACTACGATTCCTAGAAAATCTCCGTTGACAACCCCATAAAGGTCTTGTAGAAGTTTCGGTCCTCAGAAAGAAGCGGCAACATCGGCCGAGAGTTCGCTCCCAGTTGCTCCCCCACGGGCCGCAGAGCTTCGATTTGAGAGGACAATACCCGTTTGCCTGATCCTGTTATTTGCTCTCGTACGTCATAGCGCCGCTTTGAGAGGGGTTCTGCAATGGCCTTCGTGTCTCTTCGTCTTCGCACTCTGGCATCTTTGACCAAACAATCGCAGCGTCACCTTCTCCATCATGCTGGCCAGTGGTCGCGACGACTTATCGCGCTGTTCCTCGTGTATTCGACATCGGTGGCCACTGCCGCCCCGCTGAGTGCGGCGCAGTTTGATCCACATCCGAGCGGCAATGGCCGGACCATTGCGTCCGAACTATGGAGCGCGACTGCAGAATCGTCTCTAGAGCGTCCTGCATCGCTGCATCCGGCGGCGCAAACCAGAGCGAGCAAACTCCCGCAAGGATCCGCCGGAACAAGTTCCTCGCGCGAGAGCTTCGCGAAAAACCTGCGGCCGGTGCTTGCGAACCCCGCTCAGAATCCGAACAGCCCCGTCGTATCGCCGCACCAGGTTCTCACCGGGCCAAGTCGAGAGCCTCAGACCATTTCGTCCTTGGGCGTGATGTCGCCCGGCGATCTGTCCGCCGTTACTCCGGGCTACTCGTTGGAGGCTCTGGCATCCGCGTTCGATCCATCCGCCGAATTGCAGCATCGGAGCGTGCACAGCAAGGCTGTTCAGCCGCAAACGCAGCCCGCCGCGGCGTGCCTTTACGCTCTTGATCCCAGCGCGCAAGGCGCATTCTCCATTTCCGGAAGCACCTCTATCTCCACCTCGTGCAGTGCCGTGGTTGAGTCCAGTGGCAGCCAGGCATATCAAATGTCGGGCTCCGAGATTTTGTACGTACAGAACAACGCACAGGTCGGAGTGGTGGGTGGATGGAGCCTGAGTGGCTCAACCAAGATCGTCAACCAGTCGACGGGACAAACCGTGTCCCCGGTGAAGATCACGAGTCCCGGCGACCCACTTGCCTTTCTCCCTGTGCCGACGGGCGGCACGATCATCGGCCGGACGCACACGAATTACGACATGAATAATAAGCCGCCGAATAACACGCTCTCGGCGGGAATCTATTGCGGTGGTCTGACGATCGGCAACACCAACGGCGCTACCTTCACGATGAGCGCCGGTACTTACGTCATGGCGGGCGGTGGATTAACCATCAATTCTCAGGCGGTCGTGAGCGGCGCGGGCGTGACCGTCTATAACACCTCCAGCACTGGTTGGGGATGCTCCGGCAGTTCGAGTTATACCCCCCTCACGATCAGTGGCCAGGCAGTCGTGACGCTGTCTGCGCCCACGACGGGTGCTCTGGCCGACGTCGTGTTCTTTGGAGATCGTAACGGTTGTTCGACCCTGGGAAGTTGCCAGGATCAGATCAATGGCAGTTCATCGACGACGATCAATGGAGCGATGTATTTCAAGAGCGACACGCTCCTGTTTACTGGCAGCAACTCGAACGGCTGCATGATGGCCGTTGCCGACAAACTTAACTTCAATGGCAACACTTCTTTCGGGATCACGGGCTGCAGCGGCACGATCGGAGGAGTCACCGTCAGTGTGTCTCCAACCTCTGCCACGCTTTACGGCGGGCAGAGCCAGCAGTTTACGGCGACCGTTACGAATGCGAGCAATACCGCGGTGACTTGGTCGATCAGTCCTGTCGGAGTGGGAAGCGTCAATTCCTCCGGCCTGTACACAGCGCCCGCGAGCATTACATCGCAACAAACCGTAAGCGTAACAGCGACTAGTCAGGCGGAGTCTACGGTTTCCGCGTCGGCGACGGTCACATTAATGCCTCCAGTGTCGGTCAGCGTTGCGCCTCCAACCGCGACGCTTTACGGGGGGCAGACTCAACAGTTTGCCGCGACCGTTTCCAACACGAGCAACACGGCGGTCAACTGGTCGATCAGTCCATCGGTTGGAAGCATCAGCACTTCCGGTTTGTACACGGCGCCAGCCAGCATCACCACACAGCAGAACGTAACCGTGACGGCGACGAGCCAGGCCTATCCCAGCGCCTCCGCCTCTGCGACCGTGCACCTGATGCCTCCCGTATCGGTCGCTATCTCTCCCACGAGTGCCTCCATCTTGCCGGGACAAACCCAGCAGTTTACTGCGACCGTGGCCAACACCAGCAACACAGCAGTGACTTGGTCTATCAATCCGACATCGACCGGAACGATCAATTCTTCAGGCTTATATACCGCGCCTGCCACCATCACGCAGCAGCAGAGCGTGACGGTCACGGCGACCAGCCAGGCGGATACAACCAAGTCGGCGTCGGCCAGCGTAACGATCACCATACCGCTGCCCACGATTACTAACATTACCTCGCCCGTGACACCGGGCTCGCAGGTCACGATCACCGGACAAAATTTCCTCTCCACCACCGGCACTGTCACGCTCAACGGAGTAGCAATTCCGACAATGTCATGGAGTAGTACCTCGATCACCCTGACCGCGCCGGCCAGCAATAACTGCACCGGCCCAGTGACGGTGACCACGCAGTACGGAACATCGAACACAGTCACGCTGACGATCACTGGTACGCAAAGCGGCTGCCTGTATCCGCCTCCCACGGCTAATGCAGGCCCGGCGCAGACGGTCCCCGTCGGCGCAACGGTCCAACTCGACGGAACCCGCTCCACCGATCAGACGGGCACGCAGCTCACCTATAGCTGGTCGTTTGTCTCGATTCCTTCGGGAAGCGCGGCAACTCTGTCGGATCCGACCTCGCCCAAGCCGACGTTTGTGGCCGACGTCTACGGCAATTACCAAGTCCAGCTGGTTGTGAATGACAGCTACCACAACAGTGCGCCGAGCCAGGTCATCATCAGCACGCAGGACTCTGCCCCGGTCGCGAACGCTGGGCCGAACCAGACCGTTCCTACCAGCACCTTGGTGCAACTCGACGGCAGCAAATCCACGGACGTCGATGGACAGACCCTGACTTACTCGTGGACGTTCTCGAGCATGCCGGTCGGCAGTAAGGCCACGCTTTCCAATCCGACATCGGTCAATCCGACCTTCACGACCGACAAGAAGGGAACATACGTCGTGCAGTTGGTGGTCAACGACGGCATTCTCAACAGTGCTCCGTCGACTGTGTCGATCGGCGACGTGAATACGGCACCGGTGGCGAACGCAGGTCCCAACCAGTCTGTGAATGTCGGCGCGACCGTGCAGTTGAATGGCAGCGGTTCCACCGACGTCGACGGCGACACTCTGACCTATCGTTGGTCGTTCACAAGCATTCCCACGGGAAGCTCAGCTGTTCTTTCCAGCACAACGATAGTCAATCCAACCTTCGTCGCCGATGTCCCTGGCAACTACGTCGTCCAGCTCATCGTCAACGACGGCACCGTCGACAGCATGCCGTCGACCCTCACGATCGGCAATTCCGACATCGCTCCGATCGCCAACGCCGGGCCGCCGCAGACGGTAACGCTCGGCGCGCAGGTGACTCTCGACGGATCAGCGTCGACCGACTCCGACAACAAGCCTCTAACCTATCAGTGGTCTCTGCTCAGCGTTCCGACCGGAAGCACAGCCACGCTGGCGCAACCGAATTCGCCGAATCCCACGTTCACCGCTGATCTCGCCGGGAATTACGTGGCGCAACTCATCGTGAACGATGGCTTCCTCAACAGCCAACCCTCCACCGTCACGATTTCAACCAGCCACTCCGTGCCCGTTGCCAATGCTGGACCGAACCAGACGGTCACGGTAGGCGCCACAGTGCAGTTGACTGGCGCAGCTTCGTATGACGTCGACGGTTATCCGCTGACCTACAAGTGGTCGCTGACGAGCCAGCCCACGGGCGGAACCGCGGTGCTGTCTAGTACGACCGTCGTCAACCCCACATTCGTGGCCAATGCTGTCGGGGCGTATGTCGCGCAGTTGATTGTGAACGACGGAGTGTATGACAGCACTCCCGTCACGGTCATGATCACGGCGAATCCGCCGAACCAGGCGCCGGTGGTGAATGCCGGAGCGAATCAGTCCATCACTCTGCCTACGAACACTGTGACCCTCAACGGCACAGTGACCGACGACGGCTTGCCCAACAATACGCTCATCATTTCGTGGACGCAGTTCAGCGGTCCGGGCACGGTTACGTTCAGCAGTCCGTCCACTGCCGTGACACAAGCGACGTTCTCCGCGGCAGGAACGTATGTTCTGCAATTGAGCGCGAACGACACGCAATACACGACCACGTCCCAAACTACGGTTACGGTCAACCCCCCTGCGAATCAGCCGCCGGTGGTGAACGCGGGCGCGAGTCAAACCATCACTCTGCCCACGAATTCCGTAACTCTCAACGGCACGGCGACCGATGACGGCTTGCCGAACGGCACGCTGGTCATCGCGTGGAGTTTCATCAGTGGACCGGGTACCGTCACGTTCAGCAGTTCTACCACTGCGGTGACCACGGCGACATTCTCTTCCGCAGGAACGTACGTCCTGCAACTCAGCGCCAACGATTCGCAATACACCAGCTATTCTCAGGTCACGGTCACCGTGAAACCCGCGCCTGCGAACCAACCGCCGGCGGTCAGCGCAGGTCCAAACCAGTCCATCACGTTGCCGACGACCACGGTCACGCTAAACGGAACCGCGACCGACGATGGCTTGCCCAACGGAACCCTGACGGTCGCGTGGACCCAAATCAGCGGTCCCACGACGGCTGTCTTTAGCAGTCCGAACACGGCGGTCACGCAGGCGACGTTTAACGCCATTGGTCTCTACGTTCTGCAATTGAGCGCCAACGACGGACAGTACACCAGCACTTCACAGGTATCGGTGTACGTCTACACACAGAACAGCACGGGACAGAACCAACCACCGTACGTCAACGCTGGACCGGATCAGACTGTCTTGTTACCGGCGTCGGCACTACTAGACGGCGTCGCGGTCGATGATGGCCTACCCAGCGGAACTCTGGCTGTGCAGTGGACTGCATTGAGCGGACCGGGCACGGTGACCTTCAGCAGTCCGACAACGGCCGTGACGCAGGCTTCGTTTAGCATGGCGGGAACCTATGTGTTGCAACTCGCCGCCAGTGACTCCGTACTCGTCAGCAATTCGAACGTTACCATCACGGTAGGGAAGTTGAGCGGCCACGCCAGCAACAGCGGGACGGACTTCTGGCTAATGTTCCCCGCCGACTATCTCAGCAGCGGCCAGCCTCAACTGATCATTTCATCTGACGTCAACAACTCCGGCGTCATCACGATTCCCGGCCTCGCATACTCGCAGACCTTCACTCTGGTAGGAGGACAAGCCACCACCATCAACCTCCCAGTCACGGCGCTGATGGCCACTACCGACATCGTGGAGAACAAAGGGATCCACGTGACGGCGCAATCCGAGATCAACATCTACGCCATCGATTACGCAACCTATGCCACCGATGGATATCTCGGCCTGCCCACGCCAGTGCTGGGAACCGACTATGTCGTTCCGGCCTGGCAAAACTTCAACGCCCAAAGCGAAATTGCGCTTACGGCCGCATACGACGCAACTACCGTCACCATTACACCGGCAGTCACTTCGAGTGGTCGTGTCGCTGGCCAGCCCTACACCGTAGTGTTGAATCAGGGTCGCACCTACGAACTGGTAGCGGACATGAACGGGTATCAGAACGATCTCACTGGAACCATCGTCACTTCCGACAAGCCCATCGCAGTATGGGGTGGAAACGAGTGTGCCAATGTTCCCACTAGCGCCGCATTCTGCAATCACATCCTGGAAGAAATTCCTCCGACCAATTTGTGGGGCGAGTCCTTCGTCACATTCCCGCTGATCAACCGGCCGAACGGAGACTTCTTCCGCATTCTTGCCGCTTCCGATGGCACGAACATCAGCATGAACGGAACTCCGCTCGCCACGCTCAATCGCGGTGAGTTCTATCAGACCGTTCTGACGACGGCGTCGACCATCAATTCCGACAAGCCGATCCTCGTTGTGCAATACGAAACCAGCGAAAGCTACCAGCCGGAATCAAATAATCAGCAGGGCGATCCCTCGATGATCATCGTCCCACCGTACGAGCAGTACGGCGGACACTACACAGTCGGCACTCCGCTTTCGAACTTCAACACCGACTATGTCAACGTTGTGGTCCCGACCAACGCGGTCAATACGGTGCAGATGGACGGTGCCGCCGTTACCGCTTCGAATTTCAGCGCAATTGGAACCAGTGCATACTCTGGCGCCTCTGTGCAGATCACGCCCGGAACGCATCGCTTCACAGCCGCTGCTCCCTTCGGCGTAACTCTCTACGGATATCTCCAGTACGACACGTTCGGATATCAAGCGGGAATGGTGCTTGACACCGCCAACCCGGGCACATCCATCACCATGATTCCGACGACCGTGACGCAACTTACCGGCACGCAATTGTGCGCCATCTCCAGCGTCCTCGATCCGTACGGCGCGCCCGTCGGTGGCATCGGCGTGGGATTCACCGTGACCGGAGCAAATATCTCGAGCCAGTCGGTCGACACGAACTATACCGGCCAGGCGAGTTATTGCTACACCGGGACGAGCTCAGGCACGGACACGATTGTGGCCTCGGTCGGCCTCGCATCCACAACCAGCACCATTACGTGGAATAGCACTGCGCCGAATCGTGCCCCCGCCGTCTACGCCGGAGCAAATCAGACCATCAACCTGCCAGCCTCTGCCAATCTATTCGGCGCCGTTAGCGACGATGGATTACCCACTGGCAACATGCTCTCCGTTTCATGGACGCAAGTCAGTGGCCCGGGAACGGTAACGTTCGCCCATGCGAATCAGGCGGTCACAACAGCGACGTTCAGTTCGCCGGGAACGTACGACCTCAGACTCACCGCGAATGATTCTCAATTAACAGGCAGCGCCGATGTGACGGTCGTTGCCGTCACTCCGCCTCCGAACCAGGCGCCTGTGGTAAGTGCCGGCCCCGATCAAAGCACCACTCTGCCGAACAGTACCGTTACCCTCAACGGCTCGATCACCGACGACGGCCTGCCCGCAAACGCCAAGTTGACCGCGCAGTGGACCCAGGTGAGTGGACCCAGCGGATACGCAACCTTCAGCAATTCCAGCTCGCCGCTAACCCAGGTCACATTTACTACTGCGGGAACCTACGTCTTCCAACTCACCGGTGACGATTCGCAATACACGACCAGTTCGCAGGTCACGGTCACGGTGTCGCCCCTCAACCGTCCACCGCAACTGAGTTGCGGGGCCGTGCCGCAACTGACTCTGCCCGTCAACTCGACCATGTTGAATTGCACCGTCACCGATGACGGCTTCCCCGTCGGCGCCACCGTGACGCAAACCTGGAGTCAGCTCACCGGACCCGCGACTGCCACTATTGCCAACCCCACACAATCCTTCACGCAAGTCACATTCCCCGTTGCCGGCACTTACACCCTGCAACTGACGGCGACTGACACGCAGCTCACCGCATGGACCGGCGTTCAGGTCACGGTAAATCCGGCGAGCCAGCCTCCAACAGTAACCATCAATCCCGCAAGCCAGACCATTACGCTTCCCACCAACACAGCAACCTTGACCGGAACCGTGACCGACAGCGCATTACCGGCTGGCGGCAGCCTGACTCAGCTTTGGACTTTGCAGTCCGGCCCCGCCGGCGTAACGTTCGGTAGCCCAACGGCGACCACAACTACAGTGACATTCACTGCAGCAGGTACGTATTACTTCATCCTGACGGCCAGCAATTCGCAGATGGTAACCAGCGCGACCGCAAGCGTGACCGTAGCTGGAGGAGTAACGGTCACCAATCCAAATCAGGCGCCGGTGGTTTCTGCGGGGTTCTACAATTCGATTTCTCTGCCTACCAATTCCCTGACGCTCACACCCTACGTCAGCGACGACGGCCTACCCAACAACACTCTGACCGTCGCGTGGACGCAGGTGAACGGACCAGCTCCGGTCACGTTTACTAATCCGAACCAGGCCTCTACGTCTGTCACTTTCCCCATCGCAGGAACTTATCAACTGCGGCTAACTGTTAGCGACTCGCAACTAACCAGTACCAGCGATACTTACATTGCGGTCAATCCGTCGGATTCCGGCCCGAAGATCACATTCAACCCGAACTACATCGGCCTGATTCTGCCGAATAACAGCACGACCCTGACTGCATCGGTCAACAACAACTCCGGCGCGTCGTTGAGTTACAACTGGCTCGTCTACACCGGGCCGGGGCCCGTCACCTTCTCGACCCCCACTTCGCTGACCACGGATGCAACCTTCTCCGTGGCTGGTGTGTACGGCGTTCAGTTGATGGTCAGCGACGGACAAGTCACCAGCATCGGTACGCTGACCGTGGAAGTGTTCCCGTCGGCTCCCGCAGCGCCGCAGGTCATTCTGAATGCCCCACAGGATGGACAAACGATTACGGCTCCACTGCAGGTTCTCGGCTCGGTGCTGGCGAGCTCACAGAACTCCGGTACAGGACTATTGCCGAAATGGACGCTCGATTACAGCCTGAACACCGCGGACGGGGCGTCCACTCAGAACTGGATTCACCTTGTTTCGCCCAACCAAAGTGTTCCCCAGAACAACACGGTCCTCGGCACAATCGATCCGACCGTCCTGCTGAACGGATCCTATACGCTCAGGCTCTCAGTTACAGACAGTTATGGCCAGTCCGCCACCACGTCGACCACCTTTACCATCAGCAAGAACATGAAGGTTGGTAATTTCCGCCTGACATACAACGACCTTACGGTTCCAGTCGCAGGAATTCCAATCACGGTCACCCGCATCTACGACAGTCTCGACAGCGGATTCCACGACTTCGGCACCAGTTGGTCGCTAGGAATCTCCAACGTCCGAGTGGAAAAGAATCGCAATCTGGGCAAGAGCTGGACCGAACGCAGCAGTGGCGGCGGATTCTCCAGCTACTGCGTGCAGAGTCTCAACAGCAAAGTCGTTACCATCACCTTCCCCGACAACACGCAGTACAACTTCCAGGCCAATTCCACGCCGCAGTGCCAGCAGATCGCGCCGCTCACGGCAATCACTGTCGGATTCACCGAACTCCCGGGCAGTCCCGGAACCGCAGGCGCAACGCTGGTTCCAGCCGATGGCGGCCAGGTTCTGTTCGATGGAACCGTCCCGGGCGACGTCAACCTCGTCGACTACAACGGCAATCCGTACAACCCAACTACATTCATCCTCACCACGCGCGATGGCATGCGCTACACCATCGATCAGACGCTCGGCGTGACGAGCATGTCTGACGCCAACGGGAATTCGCTGACCATCAATGCCGGAGGTGTCATCAGTTCCACGGGCAAGAGCATCACCTTCACCCGCGACTCCTCGAATCGCATCACGCAAATTACGGACCCGAACGGCAATGTGCTGAAGTACGCCTACAGTGGAACTGGAGTGACAGGGCTGCTCTATCAATTCACCGACGCCTCCAATAACACAACAAATTACAGCTACACCTACAACGGGGTTAGTGGATTACCCTATCTGCAACTCATAACCGATCCCCGCGGCATCCGTCCCATCACACAGTACTACGACGCTGCCGGCCACATCTTCCAGACGGTCGACGCCAATGGCAAGCTCATTAGCTACAGCCTCAACGAAAGCGCCCAGAAAGATGTCATCACAGATCGCCTCGGCAACGTGACGACGTACTCGTACGACGCCGACGGCAACATCCTGTCGATGACCGATGGTGTCGGCAATACCACCACGTACACCTACGACGCTAACGACAACAAGCTGACCGAGACCAATGCGCTCGGGAAGACCACAACCTACACCTACGACGGCAACAGCAACCGAACCAGCGTCACTGATCCGCTAGGGAACAAGACCACATATACCTACAATGCCCGTGGGCAAGTACTCACGGTTACCGATCCTCAAGGCCGTACGACTACCAACGTCTATGACAACAACGGGAATCTGACTTTCACCACGGATGCCAACGGCAAGACCACGGGCACCAGTCACTATTCGAACGGGCAGCCGCAGACCATTACCGACGCTAACGGCAAGACCACTTCGCTCCAGTACGACGGTTCCGGCAACCTCACGCAGCAGACCGATGCCCTCAACAACGTCACCACCTACACCTACGACGCCAACAACAACAAGCTGAGCCAGACCGTCACCCGCACCGTCAATGGCCAGCCGCAGTCGATCACCACCAACTACAAGTACGACGCTTCCAACCGCCTCACCGAAACCGACTACGCCGACGGCACCAAGACGCAGGTGCAGTACAACTCCATCGGCAAACAGAGCGTGACCATCGACCAGCTCGGTCACCAGACCAGCTACGCCTACGACTCGATGGGACGTCTCACTGCGACCACCCACTCCGACAACACGACCGACAGCGCGACCTTCGACGCCGAAAACGATCGCCTCACCTCGACCGATCGTGCCAACCACACCACCACGTTTGCCTACGACGCCGACAAGCGGCTGACCAGGACCACCTACGCCGACAACAGCTTCACGCAAACCAATTACGACGCCGCTGGACGCGTCAGCTCCACGGTTGACGCCAACGGCAACTCGACCACCTACGGCTACGACGATGCCGGACGCCGTACGACGCTGACCGACGCGCAAAACCACGCCACCACCTTTGCCTACGACGCGAGCGGCAACCAGACCTCGGTGAAAGACGCGCGCGGCAACACCACGCAGTATCAGTACGACACGCTCAATCGCCAGACGGCGGTCATCTATCCCGATCAAACGACCTCGACCACTGTGTACGATCCCCTGGGACGCGTCGCGTCGAATACGGATCCGGCGGGTAAAGTCACGGTTTACGGCTACGACGACCTGGGACGTCTGACCTCGGTCACGCAAGACGCCGTGCAAGGCGGCCTGAATCTAGTGACACACTACGGTTACGACGAAGTGGGCAACCGCATCTCGCAGACCGATGCCAACGGCCACGCCACAACGTACTCCTATGACCAACTGGGACGCCGCATCGGCCGCACTCTGCCCGCGGGACAGTCCGAGAGTTACACCTACGATTCGAACGGCAATCTGAAAACGAAGACGGACTTCAACGGCAAGATCACGACCTACTCCTACGACAGCTCGAACCGCCTGCTGTCGAAGACTCCGGATGCCAGTTTCAACGCGCCAGTCGTGAGCTTCACCTACATGGTGAACGGCCTGCGGCAGACAATGTCAGATGTATCCGGAACGACGACCTATGGCTACGACAACCGCAATCGTCTGACCTCGAAGCAGACTCCGTTCGGAACACTGATCTATACCTATGACGCGGCTGGTGATCTTCTGACGCTAGCTTCGTCGAACACGAACGGTGTATCCCTGACCTATACCTACGACACGCTCAATCGCCTCTCCACCGTGACCGACAATCGCCTGATCGCGCAGGGAGCGGTCTCCGGCGTTACCACCTATGGTTACGACGCCGTTGGCAACCTGCAGAACTTCACCTACCCCAACGGGGTGACGCACGCCTACACCTACGATCCTCTTAATCGGCTGACACAGGTGGGTTCGTCGAAGGACGCGTCCGCGATCTCGAATTATGCCTACACCTTAGGTACGGCGGGCAATCGCACGGCAGTCACCGAGTTGAGCGGACGCACCATCGCGTATGTTTACGACTCGCTCTACCGTCTGACTTCGGAGACGGTCACCGCCGATCCCAACAACCACAATGGCGCCATCAGCTACACGTATGACAGTGTCGGGAACCGCAAGACACTGACTTCGACGCTGGCCCCAGTCGGCGGCAACACCTATAACTACGATGCCGACGATCGCCTGGCGTCCGATCAGTACGATGCTGAAGGCAACACAACGAATTCCGGTGGCACCGCGAACACGTACGACTTCGAGAATCACCTGATCACGCACGGAGCCGTAACGGTGGTTTACGACGGTGATGGCAATCGCGTATCGGAAACGGTCGGCAACGTGACGACGAACTATCTGGTCGACACGGTAAATCCGACTGGCTACGCGCAGGTGGTAGACGAACTCGTCAGCGGGAATGTCGCGAAGACGTATGCGTATGGTCTGGAACGCATCGATCAAAACTGGCAACCGACGGCAGGCACGTGGCGACCGGCGTTCTACGGCTATGACGGCCATGGCAGCGTGCGTCAGTTGACAAACTTCGCAGGTGCGGTCACAGACAGCTACGACTACGACGCCTTCGGCAACTTGATTACTTCGACAGGCAGCACGCCTAACAACTACCTTTTTGCCGGTGAGCAATACGATCCGGCGCTGGGCCTCTACTACAACCGCGCCCGATATCTCAACACCACCACGGGCAGATTCTGGAGCATGGATAGCTATGAGGGTGAAGACGAGATTCCCCTATCTCTGCATAAATATTTGTACGTGCAAGGAAACCCGGTCGACGGGGCTGACCCGAGCGGGTACACGTTGGCGGATATTCTCTACGGCCAGAGAGTACATGACGAGATTGGAGCAGCATTCCTGAGGTGGACCGGAGGTCCCCCGCTCGGTCTTTATGACCCGACGATCAAGCAGATATTGGGCAGGTCCGTTCCCGGGTTCAGCAGATTCAGGCCTGACCTAGTTGACCTGAGAACAAATGAGGTCTACGAAATCAAGCCCGTTTCCGCTTCGGTGCTAGGCTATCAACAGCTAGGCGGATACCTAATCATTCTCAATCTTTCAGATCCTTTACACAGGCTTTGGATTCCAGGCGAAACCTTCCAGCCCCCAGACCTGCCAACCACGATTCAGCTGGACCCGAACACCGTGGCCCTCGTGGATCCACCGCTACTTGGGCTGATCACGTATGAGGTTCTAAATGCTAACGAACTTCTCGCCTGGGGGACTCTCACTGTCGCTGGAGCAGTCGCGGCGTCGGAGGCGGACTTGGAGTTAAGCGTGGGTGTGGCTACGCTCAATACGTCACTGGCCCCAGGAGCGCCGTAGTGGACACTCAGAGGAAGGGCTACAAGCAACTGTGGGATGATCTCGCTCTCGTGCGTCGCCAGTTCTACGAGCGCCTGTATCAGTGGGCTTCGGCTGATTTAGAACGGGAGGTGAATGAGAATTTTCGCCTTGCGAGACGGATCAAGGGATCTTTAGCGCAATCTACTATTGCCGTTGCGGAAGATATGAGCCTTGCTGAGCGTCGGGCAACGTTTCGAGCAGAGTTCAAGCGAGGTTTCAGCCACGCACTAGGGAGAAAGCTGACCTCCCCTGAAGAAGATGCCCTTAACGAGAATTTCCGCGAGCGCTGGCGGGCTTACAAGGCGAATCCGGCGCTTAGCGGGTATCCTCAGCTTACGCCGAAGATCCCACGCGAAGGTTTTAGGAAACTACTCAGGGATAAAATGGCTGACCAAGGTTTTGGGGATTTCGCCTGGTCGGACAAACCCGCTGAGTGGTACTACCGTCTTCGGGTTGGGGACTGGTTTGTTGTGACTCACATCAACACCGGAGGTCGTTCCCTCCAGTTGGAATACGGTCACGTCATTGAAAGCCCGCTGGCAGGCATATGTCCAGGTGGCGGGGAGAAGAATATTGAGTTGTCCGGCGGCCGAATCAACTGTCTTACGATGCTGGGATTTTCGGCTCGATGGGACAGGTTGACACCGGAAGACCTACCGGAAGCCGCGGATGATCTGATTCTCCTCTGCTGTCATTTTCTGAATGCGGTTCCCGACCTATTGCGCGGACTTGAACCTACCGGTGTTTGATGGTGATGGTAGGACTGATGAGATAACCGTGTCGGCTCCCGGCCGCCGAGTAAACTTGGTGGCGGGTGGCCTGGCCCATCGGTTCTGTTTTTCCATTCCCGTTTCGAACTGTGGGGTGCCCCGCTCTTGCGGTTTGTCCAAGGGCGGGTACGATGCTGCGTACGCTTGAGATTGTCTCGCGTCGATGGTCACAGACCTCGACTACATCTTCGATTCCGAGAGGTATATGTCCGTGATTCCCACCCTTGCAAACGGCGCAAGGGTAGGGCACCCTCAGTCGTGGTGAACTTCAGCAAACGGAAATCAAAGTCAAAGGGTGGGCCACCCGCCTAGGCACTCTTCCGACGAGCACCGGGCGGGTGGCCCAGCCTTTGATCCAAGGCGTGCATCGCCCACGCGATGGGTGCCCCGTTCTTCGCGGTCTTTGCGAAGGGCGGGTGTCCTCGCGCAAAATCTAACCGCTAAAAGCCGTTACACTGGTTAGACGCCCTACCTTGGCCCCGTTGTCCCCCTTTTACCCTGTCCGGGTCAGCAAATGAGTTAACCAGTCCAAAAGCAGTATCCCCTTTGCATTCAACAACCTGATATCTTGGTATATGTACATCGCTGTACATTAAAACGTTCCTGCAGGAACCTACGGAAAACTTCCCTTATCTGTTTTCAGTGACTTAGCGCCTAGCCCAAGTGGGGGAAATCTCAAGGGGCTGCCCGAGCCGCACCAGTCCTGAAAACGTAGCAATGCACCCGCGCTGCACTCCCCCACTCCCGTTTGACCCTCTGCCCCCAAGCCCTTAAACTGAATGAGGTTCTCCGCTCATCGTTACTTGGCTTTCGGGTGGCCATTCCTGCGGGAGGAATTCCTGAGTCGTTTCCTGGTGTCTGGACTGCGTATCTCATTGATGGCGGCCCTGTTGGGGCTGCTGGCGCCGCTGTGTGCGGCGGATAATCCCTCTCCCATCAGCCTCGACACGAGTGAGACTCTATTCGCCGTGCTAGCGGCGATGAACACCTGTGGCTACGACGTCAACCTGACCGGCTCCGACGCGCAGCGCCTCAATATTCGCGCCGAGATTCAGCATAACCTGCGTGAGTCAGATGAGGCACAGCAGGCTGTGACCGCCATGTGCGACTGGTATCAGGCGCATCGCGGCAAAGATCCTGCTCACGATCTCTCGCAGTTCATCTCTCTATCGCTCTACTTGCAAGGGGCGCCGCATTTTATGCCGCGCGTGAAAGAAGATGATCTGCCCCCGGATGCCGTGCCCATCGCCGGATTCGGCGCGTTGCTGGAACGTTTCTATGACAAGGCCGGGCTGCATGGTATTTGGGAGCACCATCGCGCCAACTACGCTGCGCTGGTCGAGCGCTACCACGTGCCCTTGGCCAAGATGGTCTTCGACACTGATATTTACCTGAAGATGCAGTCGGGCGGATACCTCGGCCGCACCTTTACTATCTTCCTCGATGTTCTCGGCGACCCCAACGAAGCGAACGCGCGCAACTACGGCACGGACTATTACGTCATTGTCTTTCCGTCGCCGGACCCTGCCTCGAGCCAGCCGCTGAAGATGCAGCAGATCCGCCACACTTATCTGCACTACCTGCTCGACCCCATGGCGGATAAACATCCGGGCGCGGTGAAGCGCCTGGAGCCGCTGCTGCAGTCGGTCAAGCGCGCTCCCATTGAAGACAGCTTCAAAAGCGACATTGCTCTTCTGGTGACCGAATGTATGGTGCGTGCCATTGAAATCCGCACCACCGGCAGCAAGCAGACGGCCGATGCCATGCGCCTGCAGGCTGTCGATGATGCCGTGAAACAGGGCTACATCCTGACGAAATACTTCTACGATGCGTTTGTCGTTTTCGAAAAAGATCCCGCGGGATTGCGCACCGCTTATCCCGATCTACTCGATAAGATCGATATCAAGGCTGAACAAAAAACGGCGGCTGACATTCAGTTCGTCGCGTCTACGGCGCCTGAGGTCGTGCAACTTTCGCGCCTGGAAGATCGGCGCATGCTGGCGACGGCTGAGAAGCGCCTGAAAGCCGGAGACGCCAAGGGCGCACAAGAACTGGCTCAGCAGGTGATCGCCAAGAAGGTCGGAGATCCGGGGCGCGCCCTGTTCATCCTGGCGCGGGTCGCGGTCGCCAACAAAGACATGTCGGGGGCGCGGGAAAACTTTCAGAAGGCAATTGAGGAAGCGAAGGACCCGGAAGTGGTGGGCTGGTCGCACTTGTATCTGGGAAGGATTCTCGATCTGCAGGATCATCGCGATGACGCCGTGAACGAATATCGCGCCGCGCTGACCTCCGCCGCCGACCTGCCCGAGTTGAAGGCTGCCGCTGAACATGGACTGGAGCAGGCCTACGAGCCTCCGGCAAAACCGCAGTGACGCTTGCCGTCTTCTTCTGAGGCGAACGGGTCCATGCCACTGCGTTAAAATGCACAGTTCCAGCAATTCTGCATCGAAGTGGATATCTAGACGTTTTCAAGTCGAGGAGAACGCATGAAGCCAGTAGCGATTGTGGTGGCAGTAACGGCCATGTGCGCCGCAAGTTTTGCCCAGGCTGACAAGAAGCCCGCATCGACCGCCCCGGCGGGCCAAGCGGCGCCGGCAGGTCAGGCCGATCAGTCAGCCCCGCAAGGGAAACGTCCGCCCAAAGTAAACAGCCAGGAAGAGTTCGCTGCGTACAAGGCGGTCATTGCGATGACGGATACGGCCGCGCAAGAAAAGGCGGCAGACGATTTCGCAACCAAGTATCCGCAGAGCGAGCTGCGTCCGCTGGTGTACAAGTCGGTCATGCAGCACTACCAGGCGTCGAACAATGGCGACAAGATGGTCGACATGGCGAAGAAGACGCTGGCCATCGATCCCGACGATCCCGAGGCGCTGGTCGCGGTGGCGCAGGTTATCGCCGAGCAGGTTCACGATACCGATCTCGACAAGGATCAACGCTTCGCCGAGGCGAAGAAAGACGCGGAACGCTCGCTCGTGACGGTCGATACCGACGTACCCACTACCGGATATGACCCTGAAAAGCTGAAACAGTACAAAGGATTTCTCCGCTCCCAGGCGTACTTCATCATGGGCACCATCGCCTTCAAGAACAAAGATTGGCCGACGGCGGAAACGAACATGCGCAAATCGATTGATGCGCTTCCCGAGCAGCCGGACGTGATCGCGGTCTACCGCCTCGCCGTGTCGCTCGACATGCAGAACAAGGTTCCCGAGGCTCTGAAAGCCGTGCAGCAGGCGGTAGACCTTACCAAAGACAATCCGGATTCGCCTGCGGGCAAAGCGGCCCGCGAAGAGCAGGATCGTCTCAACAAACTGAACGGCGGAGCGGCACCGGCGCAAAAATAACGCTGCGCCTGGGGCGGCTTCGATTCTTATGAAGGAACGCGAAATTACGGCGCTGGAAGAAGGGCTGGGCTATCACTTCCGCCGCCGCGCCGTAATCGAGCAGGCGGTTACGCACAGTTCCCAGGCCCGCGAACAGGAAGCGCAGCAGGCAGGCGATAGCAAATACAAGGTCAGCGACAACGAGCAGCTTGAGTTTCTGGGCGACGCCGTTCTGGCTCTGGTCACCAGCGAGGAGTTGTTTCACCGCTTTCCGCAGTTCCGGGAAGGTGAACTCTCCAAGCTTCGCGCGCATCTAGTTAGCGAGCGGCACCTGATTCGTGTGGCGCAGCAACTGGAACTCGGCCACTATCTGCGGTTGGGACGTGGGGAAGAGAAGAGCGGTGGGCGCAGCAAGACGGCTCTCCTGGTGGATGCGCTCGAGGCCATTCTGGCAGCCATTTATCTCGACGGCGGCTTGGAAGTGGCGCGCGAGTTCGTGCTGAAGAACGTGATTGCTCCGGAACTCGAGCGCATGGAGCGAGGCGGCGGCTCGCTGCCCGTAACGGACTTCAAGTCGGCTCTGCAGGAAGCCGTACAAAGCCTTGGTCTGCCACAGCCCGCCTACGTGCTGGTGGAAGAGGCCGGGCCGGAGCACAGCAAGACGTTTACGGTGGAAGCCCGTCTACAAAACAAGAGCGGTAAAGAATCGGAGTTCGTGGGTCGTGCCCAGGGCTCGACGAAGAAGACCGCTGAACAAGACGCAGCCCGGCAGTTACTCACGTTTCTGGCGTCACGTTCGAAAACGGCAGAAACGAAATCCGCACCACGCTAGAGTAGATAAGTAGACTTCATGGCCGCCCCGAATCCGCCCATCGTTCGCAGTGTCGGAGCCGAAACTGTCGGCTCCATCCAGTCCCTGATGGGCACCATCGTGATTGCAATTTTTGTGATCACCTTTGTGGTGCAGGCTTTCCAGATTCCCTCGCAGTCGATGGAAAATACGCTGCTGGTCGGCGATTACCTTTTGGTAAATAAGCTGTGCTACGGCGGGCGCGGTCTGGGAGATCACATCATGCCATACCAGAAAATTAGGCGCGGCGATATCGTGGTCTTCCATTATCCCGTCGATCCGACGCAGCATTTTGTGAAGCGCGTGATCGGCGTACCGGGCGATCGCTTGCGCATGGTTAGCAAGAAGGTTTGGATCAACGGCAAGCCCATCGACGAGCCCTATGTTCGCTTTCTTGAACCGCCCAATGGCCGCGATCCCAGCGCTGTGTTCCGCGACAACTTTCCCCGGCTCGACGTGTACGCCACCAACATGGAGGGGAAGTGGCTGCTGGAGATGCGCAAGCTGGTCGAGGATGGCGAGTTGATCATCCCCGAGGGACATTATTTTGTGATGGGCGACAACCGCGACGACAGCCAGGACAGCCGCTACTGGGGCTTTGTTCCGCGTGAGAACATCATCGGACGTCCCCTCATTATTTATTGGTCGGTCAAAGATTGGGATGGCAATTCAACCGCGACGGTTTCGGGACGCCTGCATCATGTGGCCTACGCCATTACCCATATCTTTCAGATTACGCGCTGGGGCCGGACTTTGCGGCTGGTACACTGAATAGGCAGATGGCTCGGGGCACCATCTGCGGATCGACTTTTAGCAACTAACTTGAGGCCTTCAGTGACGGGCCGCCGGGAAAGAATCGTGGCAAAAAAAGAAATCATCACCGAGCCGACTGAACCGGAAGAGCAAGAGAAACCGAAAGAGACGACCGTCGAATTTCTGGCCTCGCTTGCCGCCGTCCTGGTGACCGGGCTCTTCATTATTACGTTTGTCCTGCAAGCCTTTGAGATTCCCTCCAGTTCAATGGAGGATACGTTGCTCATCGGCGATCACGTATTCGTGAACAGGATCCAGTTTGCTCCGCCCACTAAATGGATCGGTCCCTTGCTGCCGTATCGGGACGTTCACTTTCGCGACATCGTGGTCTTCTTGTCGCCTGCGGAGCCGGGGCTCTACGTGGTAAAGCGCATCATCGGCTTGCCGGGGGACAGGATTCACCTGCGCAACGGTGTTGTCTACCGCAACGGAGAAGCGCTCGATGAGCCTTACGTCAATCACGACAAGGACACGAACGATCCATATCGCAACAATTTTCCGGCGGTGCCGCCCACCGATGATCCGAACGTGTATCCCAACTGGCTGGTCGATCTTCCGTCGTTCATACACGGGGACGACATCGTCGTTCCTCCCGGCCATTATTTCGCCATGGGAGATCACCGCGGTGTGAGTCTCGACAGCCGCTACTGGGGGTTCATCCCGAAAGAAAATGTCATCGGTCGGCCCATGTTCATCTACTGGTCATTCGAGACCCCCGATAACCAATATCGCAAGACGGCCTGGAGCGATCGTCTGCTGTTCCTGGGTAAGGTCGTCATCCATTTCTTCGACGAGACACGCTGGAAACGTACGCTCCAGGTAGTAAGATGAGGGCCCTCGGCGGCGAGAGGGTGCAGTGAAGCTTTTCACCAAACAGCGCGTCATCCTGATCGTAGCAGCGATTGTGCTGGTCCTGTTCCTGCTGCGTCCGGGAGCGTCTCGCCTGAAGTCGCGCATCATTTATTCCATGAGCGCGGCTGTGGGACGCCCTGTCGACATCGGCGCCGTCCACTTCCAGTTTCTTCCTCGTCCCGGATTCGATCTCGACAATCTCGTCGTTTATGATGATCCCGCGTTCAGTGGAGAGCCCATCCTGCGCGCCGGGCAAGTGACGGCTTACCTGCGCGTTACTTCGCTTTTTCGCGGACACATTGAGATCGCCCGCCTCAATCTCACCGATCCCAGCCTGAACCTCGTGCACAAGCCCGGCGGTGGCTGGAATCTGGGTGGGTTGCTGGAGCGTACGGCACACGCGCCGACTGCTCCGACAGCCAAGGCAAAGTCTGAGCCGCGCCCGGCCTTTCCTTATATCGAGGCTTCCGAGGCCCGCATCAATTTCAAGAACGGTCCTGAAAAGAAGCCGTACGCATTGACCAACGCCGATTTCTCGCTATGGCAGGAATCGGAAAACACTTGGGGAGTGCGCCTGAAAGCGCTGCCATTCCGTAGCGACTTCAACCTCACCGACATTGGCCAACTTCAGGTGTCAGGCACGTGGCAACGCGCCGATTCGCTGCGCAATACGCCGATGAAGCTCAACGTCGAATGGACCCACGCCCAACTCGGCCAGATCACAAAGTTTGTGACGGGAAACGATCAGGGCTGGCGGGGGACGGCGCAGGTCGATCTGACGCTCACCGGCACACCGGAAAATCTGCAGATCGTGAGCACAATCAACGTAGATGATTTCCGCCGTTACGACATTACTACCGGGAGCGCACTTCGTCTGGCCGCTACTTGTTCTGCCCAATACAATTCGCCGGAGCACATATTCCGCGAAGTGGACTGCAACGCACCGGTGGGGCAGGGATGGTTGGCGCTGAAAGGGCATGTGGCTGTGGCGGGCCCGCGTGACTACGATTTCGTCCTTGCCGCAAAGAATATCCCTGCGACTTCCGCGCTCGCGCTCATCGAACGCGCCAAGAAGAATTTGCCCGACGATTTGTTGGCGCGGGGTTCGCTGCAGGGCAGCTTCTCCCTGTCTCGTAACGACACGGTTCGCAATGACATATCTCGTGACGCCGCCGCGCGATCGGTTCGGTTTAAAGGCCAGGGGGAAATCAGCGATTTCGGGCTCGCTTCCGCTGCCACGAAAGCGCAGATCGGTCCGCAGACGATCGCGTTTAGTCTGACTGATGCTGCTACGAATTCGCCTCGGAAGAATCCAGCTCACGCGAAGACGGTCGTCGCGCCGCCCGGTCCCCGCATCGAATTCGGCCCAGTGATTCTGGGATCGGGTCGCAGCGCATCTCCTTCGGTACAGGGATGGATCAATCGCGACGGATACAGCTTCTTCATCACGGGCGATGCTGACATCGCGAAGACGCTGCGACTGGCCCACCTGACCGGCGTTCCCGCCCCGCAGTCGAATGCCGAAGGGAATGCGCAACTCGACATTCAACTCGAGGGATCGTGGGTCCGCAATCAAGGGCAGATGCCGAACGTGGTGCCGCCGCAACTCACTGGCACTGCCAAACTGAAGAATGTCCGCGTGACTCCGCACGGCGTGGGGCCGATTGTCATTACGTCCGCGGAAGTGCTGCTCGCGGCTGATGGTGTACGTGTCTCTCACATCAACGCCAAGGCTGCCGACAGCGTTTGGACTGGCTCCCTGGATTTGCCGCGAGGCTGTGGGACGCCGGCGGATTGCGACATCCATTTCGATTTGAAGACGGGACATTTGTCTCTTGCGAGCGCCGTGGAATGGTCCAGTCCTCGTCCGGCGGATCGCCCGTGGTACCGCGTGCTGGAATCTAGCGCTTCAGCCGGTCCGTCGTTTCTGTCTGGTCTGCACGCCACGGGTCATCTTGCGGCCGATCAACTCGACGTGCAAAGCCTTTCTGCATCGCATGTGTCGGCGAGCGTGACCATTGACCGAGGCAAGCTGCAAGTCGCCGACATCGCGGCCAGCGTTCTTGGTGGAAAGCATCGCGGCCAATGGCAGGGAGACTTCACGGCAAAACAGGCCGTCTGTGGCGGGAGCGGGTCGCTTTCACAAATCGCACTTTCGCAGGTCGCAGACGCCGACCGGGAGCAATGGATGTCGGGCACGGCCAACGTCAGCTACGAGCTTAAAGGCGAATGCCCCGCGGGCTTCTGGTCGTCTGCGGAAGGTAAGGTGCAGTTTGCAGTGCGCGACGGAATCGTCCCACACGTCACCCTCACCGACGAGGAGCAGCCGTTGAAGGTGACGACCTTGAAAGGCGACGCTGTGTTGCACGCGGGAACGTTCGAGGTGAAAGACGCGAAGCTCGATTCGTCCGCCGGAAAATTCCAATTGACTGGAACGGCGTCAGTGGCGCGCGACATCGACTTCAAACTCGTTCCGGCCACGGTCAAGTCTGGAGGCTATACAATCACGGGCAACCTCTCACAGCCAAACGTCAAGCCGGTGGCTTCGGAGCAGGCGCGCCTAAAGACGGAAGCGCCGAAGTAAATTCCTACCGCACGTATCCCGGCCCACGCAACACTTTTCCCGGCAGTTGCCCCGTCATTTTTCCTTGATCGATCACCGGCACGCCATTGACTAGTACGTACTCCATGCCAACGGAGAGTTGATTGGGATTATCAAACGTTGCCACGTCCTTCACGCTTGCTGGGTCGAATACGACGACATCGGCCCACATGCCCGCCTTCAACACGCCGCGGTCTGTGAGGCGCATGCGCTGTGCGGGCAGCGCAGAAAATTTCCGGATCGCATCTTCCAGTGTGAGCGCTTTGTCCTCGCGAACGTATTTGGCGAGAATCCGCGGAAACGTTCCGTAGGCACGCGGATGCGGATGATTCCTGCCCAGGAGACCCTCGGGCGACATGCCGGAGGAATCGTTATCGATCGAGACCCAAGGTTGCTGGAGCGCGAGTGTAACGTCAGGCTGGGACATGCCAAACACCGCCACCCCAGCGTCCGGATCCTGGATCAGGATTTCGCAGATTGTATCGATCGCGTCCTTGTTCCACATCTTCGCGATCTCCGACAACCGCTTGCCTTGCAGTTCGATGAGCTTGGGATTTTCGATCTCGCTAATCATCACCGCTTCCGGGCCGGGAATCTCCTGCCACTCGTTGTCCCAGCTGTTCGACGGCGTCATCATATCTTTGCGAATGCGGGCGCGGGTCGCGGGGTCTTTCAGTCTCTCCACGAGTTTCGTGTCGCCGCCATCGTGTGCCCACGGCGGAATGAAGGCCGAAAAATCGTTGCTCCAAGCCGTGTAGGCATAGGTGTCGGCACTGACATCGGCTCCGGCAGCGCGCGCCGCGTTCATCTTCGCAACGACTTCAGGCATGCGTCCCCAATTCGCCTTGCCCGCGACCTTAATGTGCCAAATCTCGACCGGAAGGTGACCTTCACGACCGATGCGTAGCGCCTCGTCAATTGCTTCGAGTACGGCATTGCTCTCGTCGCGCATATGCGTGGCGTAGATACCGCCGAACTTCCCAGCTTCACTAGCTAGCGCAATTAGCTCGTCCGTCTTCGCATACGGCGCGGGCGCGTATTCCAGGGAAGTCGAAACTCCGACCGCGCCGTCTTTCATGGCATCGCCGACCAGCGCCTTCATCTGTTCGAGTTGCTCCGGTGTGGGCTGCCTGTCGTCATCGCCCAGTACCACGCGGCGCACTTGCGTTGCGCCCACATAACTGCCGAGGTTGATGCCCATGCCTTGCTTTTCCAGCCGCGCAAAATATTGCCGGAAGGTGCGCCAGTCCGGCGTGAGGTGCAGATAGTCCCATCCGAATTTGTCGGACGCGACGAGGGCATCGTTGAGCGGCGCCGCCGATCCGCCTTCGCCCGTAATTTCCGACGTGATGCCCTGATAGATTTTCGAAGGCAGCCGGGGATCGACCAGGATTGTGCGCTCCGACTGTCCCAGCATGTCGATGAATCCCGGGGCGACGACTTTTCCGGCAGCATCGATCGTGCGTTTACGCGCCGCAACACCTAGGTTGCCGATCGCCGCGACCTTGCCGTCGCGAATGCCCACATCGCCGGAGTACCAGGGAGAGCCGGTACCGTCGATGATGTGTCCGTTGGTGATGACGACGTCGAAGGAGGCGGAGTTTGTCTGTCCAAACGCGAAAGTGCCAATAATCAAAAAAAACAATGCGACGCAACAACCGATCGTTTTCTTAGTAATGATCATCTTGTCTCCCCAAATTGTTTTGCGATCACTGATTCCTGGTGGACCCTTTGGCCCCGCATCGTCGCGGCAGCCGCGCCGATCAGGATCCACACGCCCAGAGCGATCCACTCATAAAGGCTGAAGTGCCCGGGCACGAAAGGGACAATCTTCATCAGCGCCATGACCACGCCCACGAGTAGTCCAAATGCCGCCACGCAGTATTGCGTCATCGAGAGGCGGACCTTCCCGGTGGCTCCGAGTGCGAGATAAGCGGCGCAGGTCGCCGACCATCCGACCGCACAGGCCACCGATCCGACCTCTGTGATGGGAACCAGAATCGCATCGCCCAGCAGCATGCAAATCGCCGCCGCTGCGCCGATCCACAGCACGGCCGTAGAGGGTGTCTGATGCCGCGTATGCACCGTGCCCACGCGGCTATCGACCATGCCTCGACGTCCCAGTGCGAACAGCAGCCGGCTGGCCGCCACAAAATTTCCGTTGAAACACTTGAACAGCGACAGTAGCGCCGCCGCCAGGATGATGTTGACGATCCAGCGCGCCCCTACCGCCTGCTGAAATGCTACCGCGGTCATGAACTTCTCGCCGAGCAATCCGTGCCAGGGCGCAACAAACGCGACTGCTGCCACGATGCACGCATAGAAAAGAGTTCCGACGAAGATCGCCATCCAGATCGCCCGGAAGAATCCGCCTGCACGAAAATCCGCCGACGCTTCTTCCGCCGCCTTCCCGACCGATTCAAATCCGGTCATGAAATAAGGGACGATCTGGATCACAAGCAGAATCGATACCAGCGGCGCGTGAGTGAACAGGGGAGGGAAGTTGGCCGGCGAGCCGCGGCTCACGCCTAACCCCACAAAAATGAAGAACAGTCCCAATGTTCCAAAGCTGGTCCAGTTTTGAAACGTCGCGCTCAGCCGGATGCCGCGATAATTCAACACGGTCAGCAGCGCCGTCAGCCCTAGCCCTATCACCACGTGCGGTAGATACACTGGACGGCCGGCGATGCGATACAGTTCCATCGAATCCAATCCCGGCAGGATGTATCCGGCAATGCGGCCCACGGCGACGGCCTCCCACGGGCACACGATGAAATACGCCAGCGTCATCATCCATCCTGTGGCGAAGCTCACACCGCGCGGAAACACTGCCGACGTATACGCGATCTCGCCTGCGGCATCGGGCATCGCCACCACGAGCCGGCCGTACACCCATCCGACAGGAAGCAGCACGGCGCCACCGATCAGGAAGCCGAGCAGAGCTCCAAGTGCGCCGCCGCGCTGTAGCCAGTCGTCCATGATGACTAGCCAGCCCACACCGACCATGGTTCCCCATCCCAAGGTGAAATAGTCGGTGAGGCGAAGTTTGCGGGCGAGTGTGCTCGTGGAGGTCTGCTGCGAGCCCGAGGATGTGAGAGGAACCGGAATGGCGCGAATTATAGACGATTTTACCGCCGCTTTTCGCCGTGCTGGAAGGCCTTCCGGATGCTCGACAAACGCTCCGAAGCCCGCTTCGCGCATGGTAGTATCAATCAAGCCCTGCATGACACGATCAACAACTGATGCAGCTATCGCGCCCGGCGGCGCGCCCGCAGGGTTTCATAGCCAATGACTGCTTCTTCGCAAACTCGCAAACGCGTGCTCAGTGGCATGCGCTCCACCGGAAAGCTGCATCTCGGCAACTACGTGGGAGCGCTGCAGAATTGGGTTCGCATGCAGGACGAATACGAGTGCTTTTTCATGGTGGCTGACTGGCATGCGCTGACCACGGACTACGCCGATACGTCGCGGGTGAAAGAGAATTCGGTCGAAGTCGTGCTCGACTGGCTTGCCGCCGGACTCGATCCCGAGCGATCCGTCATCTTTATTCAGTCGCACGTGCCTGCGCACGCCGAGTTGCACCTACTGTTCTCGATGATCACTCCGCTGGGCTGGCTCGAGCGCGTGCCCACCTACAAAGAGCAGCGCGACAATATCAAAGACAAAGATCTGGGCACGTACGGGTTTCTCGGGTATCCCTTGCTGCAATCGGCCGACATTCTGGTCTATAAGGCCGACTTCGTTCCGGTCGGCGAAGATCAGGTGGCGCACGTGGAGCTGACCCGTGAGGTCGCGCGGCGCTTTAACAGCTTCTACGGCAATCCGAAGCAGGTCTTCCCCGAGCCGCAATCGCTGCTCACGCCAGCTGCAAAACTTCCCGGTACCGACGGCCGCAAGATGTCGAAGTCGTACGGGAATACAGTGCTGCTCACCGATCCTGAACCGGTGGTTCGCCAGAAATTGAAGACGATGGTCACCGACCCGGCACGCATACGCCGCTCCGATCCCGGCAATCCCGATGTCTGTCCGGTGGGCGACCTGCACAAAATTTTCAGCAGCAAAGAGACTCTTGCCAAGGTCAATGAGGGCTGCCGCTCGGCCGGCATCGGATGCATCGAGTGCAAAGGCTGGGCCGCCGACGCACTGGTGCAACTTCTCAATCCCATGCAGGACCGCCGCAAGAAATTCGAGGAGAATCCGCGCCTCGCCTGGGATATCCTTGAAGCAGGCTCGGAGCGCGCCCGAAAGGCCGCAGGACAGACGATGGAAGACGTGCGCGCCTCCATGGGAATGTCGCTGGAATACGAAGCGCCGAAGGTAAACACTTAGTCGCGAAATGGATCGGGCCGAGATGCACAGGTTCTTCGCTTTGCTCAGGATGACAAGCTCCATTTTCAGATCGATATGACCGAGGAAATAAAACTAGGATCGAACGAGCCCGGCGCGATTCCTGCGATCGTGACCGCGCAATCGTCCGCGAGGTCCACCAAAGACTCGAAAAAAGAGGAGTCCGACTTCCCCTTTTCCGTCGCGGTTCTGGACGTCTACGAAGGTCCGCTCGACTTACTGCTCGATCTCATTCGCAAGCAAGATATCGATATCTACGACATTCCCATCGCGAAGATTACGGCGCAGTATCTCGCCTACGTCGAGAAGATCCGCGAACTCGATGTGAACGTGGCCGCCGAGTTCATCTACATGGCGGCGGTGCTGATTCACATCAAATCGAAAATGCTGCTGCCGCGAGATCCCTTGGCGACCGCCGAAGAAGCGGAAGACCCGCGCTCGGAACTGGTCAATCGACTGCTCGAGCACGAAAAATTTAAATCGGCAGCGCAGATGCTTTTGCAAAAGCAGCAAATCGAAGACGCGATAGTCTCGAATCCTTCCCTCAAAGAATTTATGGAGGCGGAGGGCACCGAGCCGGAACTCGCCGCCGATGTCATCGATCTGGTCAAGACGTTCCAGCAAGTTCTCGAACGCGTGCGCACGCGTCCCGTACTCAATGTCGACGAAGAGACGGTCACCGTCGGCCAGATGATCGACTATCTGCGCCGGCGCCTCTCGCTCGAAGATCGTCCCATTCGGCTCAAACAGCTATTAATGCGAATTCCGTCGCGCCAGGCTTTGGTGTGCATGTTCCTCGCGCTGCTCGAACTCGTGCGCCTGCAGGCAATTCAGGTTCGCCAGGAAAAACTCTTTGGCGAAATCGCGGTACGCAAGCATACGCACTTCGAAGAAATCATGAAGGAACAATCCGCCGTGCGCGACGATTGGAAATAGAAAGCGGATTCAAAGTTGCGAGATGTCGGATTGCACAAGAAACTTTGAAACCTTGAAACTCTGAAACATGTCCTTAAAAGCCCAACTCGAAGCCATCATTTACGCAGCCGAAACGCCCATCACGCTCGATCAAATGATCGGGCTGGTGAAAGACGCGGTTGTCGCCGAAGGCGCGTCTGACGAAACCGAAATCAAATCGCGCGTGCGCTCGTCGCTCGAAGAACTTGTCGGCGAATACGGCGGACCGAATCACGGAATCGAAATCCGCCAGGTTGCCGGCGGATACCGCATGTCGACCAAGCCCGAGCAGCACGAAGTCGTCCGCTCGTTCGCCAAGAGCTTGAAGCCGCCGATCCGCCTGTCGCTGCCCGCACTGGAAACGCTGGCGGTGATTGCTTACAAGCAGCCCGTCACGGTTCCCGAAATCAACGACATTCGCGGTGTCGATTCCGGCGGCGTGATCGGCACCCTGCTCGATCGCAAGCTGATTACGACTGCGGGACGCAAACAAGTCATCGGCCGCCCGATTCTCTATAAAACGACCAAAGAATTTCTGATGCGCTTCGGCCTAAAAGAAGTCGGCGAGTTGCCCAGCATGGAAGAGTTCGAAAAGCTGGTCGCGGAATCGTTCCAGGAAGAACTGATGCCGGCAGATTCTGCGACTGCAGAAGCATCTGCAGTGGAATCCGAAGTGCCGGTTGCCGAACCAGAGGTCGAGCCAGAGGCGGTTGCCGAAGCCACGCCAACAGAAGATATGCCGGCAGCGGAAAAGGCCGGCTAGCTCATCATGCCGCTCGAACGCCTGCAAAAAATTATCGCCGCTGCCGGAGTCGCCTCGCGCCGCAAGGCCGAAGAACTCATTACCTCCGGCCGTGTACAAGTCAACGGGCACACCATCACCGAACTCGGCAGCAAGGCCGATCCCGAAACCGATCACGTCCGCGTCAACGGAAAACTTCTTCAGGGCGCGCAACGCCACACTTACCTTCTCCTCAACAAGCCCAAGGGATACGTCACGACCGTGAGTGATCCCGAGAAGCGCCCCACGGTGATGGACTTGATCAAAGGCGTCAAAGGCCGCGTCTATCCCATCGGCCGCCTCGACTATGCCAGCGAAGGTCTGCTGCTTCTCACCAACGACGGCGACCTGGCGCACCGGCTTATGAAGGCCGCTTCTCACGTGCCCAAAACATATGTCGTAAAAGTCGCGGGCACGCCCAAGGAAGAAGCGATCGCCAGACTGCGCAGCGGACTCAACATTGCGACCGACGATGGTAAGCGTGTGAAGACTGGTCCGGCGTTGGTCCGCGTGGTCAAGGTAGCCGCGAATCCATGGTATGAAATCACCCTGATCGAAGGCCGCAATCGTCAGATTCGGCGCATGTTTGAAGCCGTCGGTCATCACGTTGAAAAGATCAAGCGTGTAAAATACGGATCGCTCGCGCTCGATGTTCCTCCTGGGGAATTCCGCTCGCTCACACTGCGGGAAATCGAGCGTCTGAAGTCCGCTACCAAAACGGCAGGGAAGTAGTGCGGCACCCATGAGCCGATTCTTCGATCTCGTCTCGAAACCGGTCCGCGAAATGGGCGATTTCGTCGCTCCCCAGCCGGCGCGGACCGAGGCGCAATCGCAACCGCGCCTCATCAAGCTCGACTCGAACGAGAATCCTTTCGGGCCATCGCCCCGTGCCGTGGAAGCGATGCGCGCTGCGCTTTCGGGGGTGCACTCCTATCCTGACGACGACTGCAACGATCTGCGCCGCCGTCTTGCTGCCCACCACGGCGTCGCGTTCGAACAAGTCCTTGTCTCTGCCGGTTCCACTGAGCTCATCAGCCTGCTCTGTTTGACCATGCTTGGACCGGGCCTCAACGCCGTGACCAGCGAGCGTTCCTTCATCGTGTACGCGATGGCGACGCACGCTGCTGGTGGGCAATTGATCGAGGCGCCAATGCAAAACGACGCCTTTGATCTCGACGCGGTTCTAGCTGCCATCAACGAGCACACCCGCATCGTGTTCCTCGCCAATCCCAACAATCCCACGGGAACGATGCACGATGCCGCGGCGCTCGACAAATTCCTCGGCGAAGTGCCGGCGCACGTGGTTGTCGTCCTCGACGAAGCCTACTTCGAATTTGCTCACCACTTCGCAGTTGCCCGTAAGCTCGACTATACTCATTCGCTGGACTACGTTGCGCAAGCGAAGAGCGTCGTCGTTCTACGCACATTCTCGAAAGTTCACGGGCTCGCGGGTCTTCGCATCGGCTACGGCATTGGTCCTACTGAACTTTTGGCTTACTGCGCTCGCATGCAGAGCACCTTTTCCGTTTCGTCGATCGCACAGGCCGCCGCCATCGCCGCGCTCGACGACCAGTCTCACATTGCTCGCACTGTCGCCAGCAATGCTGCACAAGCGCAGGTTCTAGGTCTGGGACTATCGGAATTCGAGTACCGCATCGTTCCGACCTCGGCGAACTTCCTCTACTGCGAGGTGAATCAAGACGCCTCGTCCTTCGCCAACAAACTTCGGGCTGAAGGAATTAGCGTGCGCCCGCTCGCCGCCTGGGGAGCGCCCGCCTGCATTCGCATCAGCGTAGGTACGCCGGAGCAAAATCAGTCTCTGCTGAAGGCCATCCGCAAAATCCGCGAAGCCGAAGTGAACCCCGAGAAAGCGTCATGAAATTCCTTTTCCGTATCGGCTGCATCCTCACATTCCTCACGCCCTTTCTTTATTCGCAAGGCTCACCGAAAACCTCACCGCAATTGCGCGAACTTTCCTGGGATACCTACCTCGACAAGGTCCAAGGCGCGTGGATGGGCAAGATGATCGGCGTCACGTTCGGCCAGCCGTGGGAATTCCAGTACCAGAACACGCCCATCGGTTTCGACATCACCGACTGGCCGCTTTCGCCGACGCGCATGAAGGACTACCGCGCTCGCGCCACAAACCGGCCTGATCACGAAGACTGGGACCCGATCACGCGCGAGGCCGACAACCAGAAGATTGTCATCATCCACAGCTTCATCGAGACCTCGGAGAAAGAGCATCCCAGCTTCGGCGCGCCCGACAATGACGACATCTACATCAACCTTCTTTTTCTCTACTGCCTCCGCAAGTACGGAATCGACGTCGACCCGGTCACTGTGGCTCACGAATGGGACGCCAAGATTCGGCAGGTGTGGCACGCCAACGACCAGGGATTGAAGAATATTCGCAAAGGAATCCTGCCGCCCGACTCCGGCAGTCCCCGCTACAACCTGCATGCCGATGACATCGATTTTCAGATCGAATCCGACGTATTCGGTATGATCGCGCCCGGCATGCCGCAGGTTTCGAACCGCTATGGCGAACGCATGGGCCACATCATGAACTACGGCGATGGCGTTTACGGTGGGATGTTTGTCTCCGCGATGTACACGCAGGCGTTCTTTGCGAAAGATATTCGCGAAGTGGTGGAGAAGGGGCTGCAAGCGATTCCCGCGCAGAGTCTCTATGCGCAACTCATTCGCGACGTCATCCGCTGGCACGACGAGAATCCCAACGACTGGCTGAAGACCTGGCATCTTGTGCAGGCGAAGTGGGGCGAGGTCGATCACTGTCCCGACGGCTACAAGCAGCCCTTCAACATCGATGCCAAGCTCAACGGCGGATACGTCGTGATGGGACTGCTCTACGGCAACGGCGACTGGTACAAGACCATGAACTACGCCACACGCGCCGGACAGGATGCAGACTGCAATCCCGCCAACGCCGCCGGAATCCTCGGTACGCTCATTGGCGCCCACGCAATTCCCGCCGAGTATCGCGATCCTCTGCACAACACATATTGGAATAAGACTCTCGCTGGACTGCCCGATTCGTTCGAGATTGATGTGCTCTCCGAAGACACAGCGCAGGTGGGATTGAAAGTGCTGCTGGCCAATGGCGGAGAAGTGGAAACGAAACAAGGCCGCATGGTTCTGGAGGTTCCGTACCAGGAACCAACCGCGCCGGCGAAGTTGGAACAAGTGAAATGGAAAGACGACCAGCCGGTTTTGGAATAATTCATGGATCGGCGGACGCCCTCGTCCGCCGGATCGAGCGAAGCTCGATGCTTTCTACATCAGAGGAATGCGCGCCGCGCCGTACAGCCCCGCGTCACTGCCCAGCAGAGCTTGCGTAATGATCGTCTTTTTGCGCGTCCAGGGCTTCACCTCATCAGTAGCATGCTGTTCCGGGTCCGTCGCAGCATAGACCAGGGAGCGCTCGCGCAACTCCGTAAACATAGTTGGGGCAAATGCGTCCCATGCGCTCACCACCCCGCCGCCAATCACGAACATATCAAGGTTGAGCACGTTGATAATGTCGGCCATCATGATGCCCAGCACGCGGCCAAAGCGCACAAAAATCGCCTGCGCGTCCGCATTCCCCTGAATGGCCAAATTGTAAATTGACTTGGCGCTGAATTCCGCGTCCGAACTCGCCGCCTTAGCCAGCCCCGGCGCTTTGCCTGACTCAATCGCGTCCTTCGCCATCCGGACCACGCCAGTTGCCGATGCATAGCGCTCGGCGCATCCGTGATTGCCGCAGCCGCAAGGATAACCGTCGGGTTCCACGGTGATGTGTCCAAACTCGCCG
>Ga0335070_10000962_pt1 | contig 33007 bp, 32 predicted proteins | sample Lox_Sample_13_FD_206722 | JGI IMG/M metagenome (GOLD analysis project Ga0335070, IMG submission 206722) | Soil microbial communities from Loxahatchee National Wildlife Refuge, Florida, United States - Lox_Sample_1.3 | ecosystem: Environmental > Terrestrial > Soil > Wetlands | place: USA... | reverse complement strand
TCTGGGTCCTTATTCACGGGATGCTCGCCGGCGCCTTCACCCTTGCCGTCGGCGGGCACCCGTACACCGCCCTCACCTGCCTCGCGGTTGCCTGGATGACCTCCTTAAACCCCCTCCTCCACGTCGGGTGGATCGCCGCGGTCGTGGAGGCGAAGCTGAGGAGGCCCCAGGTCTCGGACTTTCGGCGGATCTATGAGGCAGAGACCCTGAGGGAGATGGTGCGGATCCCCCTCTTCAAGGTGGTCCTCATCGCCGCCGTGGCCAACCTCGGGAGCCTGCTCGGGACCCTCCTCTACTTCATCTTCCTGTTCCCGGTGCTCGGGATCGACCCGGTCGTCGTGATCTCGACCGGCCTCCACAACATGGCGGCGTGGTTCACCGGTCTCTTCGGGTGAGGGGAGGCGGACCTGCGAATCCCCCTGCGGGGGCCGGGTCGCGGGAACCTTCCGGACCCGGGGAGTAATCATTATCCGCGGGGGACGGGTATGCTACCCCGTGAAAGCCCGGTTCTTTGCCGATACGAGGGACCTCTTCAAGTACGACCTTGTCCAGCTCCTCATGGAGGGGATCCCCGTGCTTCGCCACTTCCACTTCGTCCCGATGCTCACCCGGGATGACGGGAAGGAGGGAAAATACCATGATCTCAGGAATGCCCGTGCGGGTCATCTCAACCGGGATCTCTGTGAATTCCTGGAAAAATGCCATGCGGGGAAGGTGCGCGACGTCTCCCGGATCAAGGTCTATTTCGGGGGCCGGGGCATCGCTACAGACATCATTGATACCCCGTTCACCCACAGGGGGAGGGGCGGTTATTTCAGGGACCTGATGGAGGGAATCCGGCCCTCGTCCCTCGTCCTCCTCGACCCTGATAACGGCCTCGGGGTCAGGCACCCCGACGAGAAGCACCTCCTCTTCCCCGAGCTTTCGGGTATCCTCGCCGCCATCGATGACGGATCCCTCGTCATGGTCTTCCAGTATTACCCGAGGGTGGACCACCGGATTTACCGTGCGGAGCGGGGGGATGAGATCTCCCGGGAAACCGGGACGAGGCCCATCTGGATAACCGATAACCAGATCATCTTCTACCTGCTGGCGAACTCAGGGCCGGTGAAAATGCGGGCCGCCGATCTACTCGGGGAGTACGCCTCACGGTATCCCGGTCTCACCACGGGCTCCTGAAGGCTGCCCACAGGAATCCGAAGGAGGATCTCGCAGCAGAGGCGCCGCCGGGGACCGCCACGGTGGTGACCGGGGGCGAGGGCAGGTCCGGGGGGCTGATGAGGGGGGCTTCGGGTCCGGGGACCCCTCTCCCCCGCTCCATCACGCACCCCGGGGTAAGCACGGCCCAGAAGAGCACCAGGGCCAGGGCCACGGCGAGGGCGACCCGCCATACCATCCTCTCCCCGCCCTCTCCGAGGAATCCCTGCGGGATCTCACCCGGCCTGGCGCGGAATCGCATGGGGGGATCTCTGTCAGCCTCCTAAAAAACCGTTCCCCCTGGCAGGGCGGACCAGAGAAGGGACGGTTCTCTTATCAGGGGGATGGTACTATCTTACGTACCGACATCCCAGGGAGGCATCTTTCTGGAGCTGCCCAGGTCTTCTGTTCCCGCCCTCGTGCTCTTATCGGCCCTGATCTTCCTTGCCGGGTTCCTTGCCGGCTGGACCCCCCCCGCCGCCTCCCGGCCGGCGGACCATGACCTCCTCTACCAGGTATCCACCTACACCTCCCTGTCGGGCGGAGGGTACAGCGGGTTCGTCCCGGTCGGGGAGTTCATGGAGCACGGGGACCTCGGGCTCGGGACCTTCGACGGGCTTGACGGGGAAATGGTGGTCCTCGACGGGCAATGTTACCAGGTGAAGGCGGACGGGAGCGTGGCAAACCCTGCCCCCTCCGCCCTGGTCCCCTTCGCCGCGGTCACTCCCTTTGAGGCCGATATTATTGTCCCTGGGATCACCGCCCCGAACCTCTCCCGGTTCACCGCCGCCCTCGATGCCAGCCTCCCCTCCCATGACACCTTCTGGGCCGTCCGCATGACAGGGAGCTTCCCGTACGTGAAGGCGCGGAGCCCCCCGAAACAGGCGAGGCCCTATGCCGTCCTTACCGATGCCCTGAAGAACCAGTCGGTCTTCCTCTTCCACAACGTCTCCGGGACGGTGGTGGGGTTCTATACCCCTGCCTCGGCCGCCGGGGTGGATCCCGTGGGGTTCCACCTCCACTTCATCACCGCCGACCGCCAGGCAGGGGGCCATGTCCTCGATATCTCCACCGACGGGGACCCGGTGGAGCTGGACTCGACGTCCCGCATCATCCTGGTCCTCCCGGGGGAGACCTCTCCCCCCGCCACGCCATGAGCCCTGCCCCCCGGCCCCCCTCGCGCCACCGTGCAAGGGCCTCACGGGATGCACGGGCAGAGGGAATGGTCCTTTCGCCCGTGCCTCCCTTTGATTTCGGCCTCTCGGCCTCCATCTTCTCGGGGGGAGACCCGGAGATCCGCTCCTTCAAGGATGGTGCCTTCCGGCAGCCGCTGAGGGTGCAGGGGCGGCTCATCCTCGTGACGGTCACCTCGGAGGGGACGGTGGACCGGCCCCGGCTCCGTGTCCGGGCCGAACCGGCCCCCTTCCCCGACGGCCTCCAGGGGGCTGCCGGGGGGGCAGTCGCCCGGCTCTTCAATCTGGACCTGGACCTCACCCGCTTCGAAGAAGCCGTGAAGACCGACCCGGTCATGTCCTCCCTGGTCCGGCAGCTCAGGGGCCTGAAACCTCCCCGGACCCCGACCCTCTTCGAGGCCTTCGTGGACTCCATCATCGAGCAGCAGATCTCCCTTTCTGCCGCCCACAGCATCGAGCGGCGGTTCACCCGCACCTTCGGGGACACCCTCAGGCTGGAGGGGAGGAGGTACTGCGCCTTCCCCACGCCGGAACGCCTCGCGGAGGCATCCCTCGAGGAGCTGAGGGCCTGCGGGCTCTCGCAGAGGAAGGCGGAGTACATCAAGGGGATAGCCCGCGGGGTAACCGGTGGCGGGCTCGACCTCGAGCACCACGGCCCCGAGGAGGAAACGGCGGCCCTCATCCGCCTGCTCACGGGCATCAGGGGAGTGGGGGTGTGGACCGCCGAGCTCGCCCTCCTCCGTGGCCTCTCGCGGCTGGACGCCATCCCCGCAGACGACCTCGGGGTGCGGCGGGCCATTTCCCGCTACTACTCGAGGGCATCCCGGATCGACACCGCCGGGGCCCGCCGGATCGCGGAGGCCTGGGGGGAGTGGAGGGGGCTTGCCGCCTACTACCTCCTCGTGGCAGAGCGGAAGGGAATCTGGGTGCTTGGGCTGGACACGGGGGGACCGGGCCCCCCCATCCAATAACCCTAAATAGGAACAGGGGGAGAGGGCATACTACCCCGCGGAACCGGCCTTTTGCGGTTTCGCGAGCTGAGGTGGACATAATGGCAAAACTCACCGATGAGATGAAGGCGGTCTTCTCGAAGAACAAGATCTTCCCCGTGGCAACGGCGAGCAAGAGCGGTGTCCCGAACGTCGCTCCCATCGCCTTCGTCCAGATCGTCTCCGATGACACCATCTGGCTCGGGGACAACTACATGATGAAGACGCTCGCGAACGTGAAGGAGAACCCGTGGATGGCCATCGAGTTCTGGGACCCGGACTCGAAGAAGTGCTTCCAGGTGAAGGGGAAGGTGTCGGTGAAGACCGCCGGCCCCGAGTACGAGAAGGTGAAGGCGATGATAAAGGCGAAGAACGAGAAGTTCCCCGCGAAGTCCCTCCTCGTCCTCGCCATCACCGAGGTCTTCGAGTGCACCCCCGGGGCCTCGGCAGGGAAGAAGATCTCCTGAGGAGATCTCCCGTCCCCTACCTCTTCTTTCTGCTCTTCAGGAACCGGGCCTGGATCCCGTGGTATCGCGAGATCCCCTCGGCATGGGCCTGGTCGAGGCTCGTGCTGTCAAAGGAGACCATGTCGCTGGAGTAGAGGGCATCCGGCGACGAACGGCCGGCGACCCGGACCGCCCCGCGGTAAAGCACGAGGTCCACGTCCCCGTTCACCCGCTCCTGGGTCTTCCCGATGAAGGCAGAGAGCGCGAGGAAGAGCGGCTCGTGTACGAGCCCCTGGTACGCGAGCTCCGACCACCGGTCGTCCACCGACCGCTTGAAGGCCAGCTCGGCCCTCGTGAGGACGAGGTGCTCGAGGTCCGCATGGGCGATGGTGAGGGCGGTGGCGGCCGGGTGCTCGTACACCTCCCGGGCCTTGAGCCCGAGGATCCGGTCCTCGATCATGTCGTTCCGGCCGACGCCGTTCCTCCCGGCCCGGAGGTTCATCTCCTGGACGAGGTCGTACCCCTTCATCATCTTCCCGTCGAGGGCCACGGGGGTCCCCTTCCGGAAGCTGACCGTGACCTCCTCGGGCTTTCCGGGGGCTTTCCGGGGGTCGGCGGTCCACCGGTAGATCTCCTCCCGCGGGTGGAAGGCCGGGTCCTCGAGCCTCCCTCCCTCGACAGACCGGTTCCAGCAGTTCTCGTCCACGGAGTACGGGTTCTTCTTCGCTACGGTGACCGGGATCTTATGCTTCCGGGCGTACTCGATCTCCCAGCTCCGGGTGAGGTTCAGCTCCCGGATGGGGGCGACCACCTCGAGGCCGGCGGACCGGATGATGAAGTCGAACCGTAGCTGGTCGTTTCCCTTCCCGGTGCACCCGTGGGCGACCGCCTTTGCCCCCTTCGACCGGGCGATGGCGACGGTCTCCTCTGCGATGAGGGGCCGGGCGAGGGCGGTCCCGAGGGGATAGCCCTCGTACGAGCCGTTCGCCTGGAGGGAGGGGAAGACATACTCCTCCACGAACCGGTCCTTCGCGTCGATGGTGTAGTGCTCGTCGGCGAACCGTCGCCCCTTCTCGGTCGCCTGCCGGATGTCCGCCTCCGGCTGCCCGACGTCCACGGCCACGGTGACGACCCGACCGTACCCGTACTTCTCCCGCAGGAGGGGGATGCAGACCGAGGTGTCGAGACCGCCCGAGAAGGCGAGGACGACCGTGCCCTTTCCCTGCTTACCTGTTCCCCTTCCTGTTCCCTTCTGCTTCATCATGCTCCTCCGATGTAGTGCCCCAGGGGCTCGATGGTGATCTTCTCCCTCTTTATGGCATCGATGGCGTTCGCCGCCGCCTTTGCCGCCTGAGTGGTGGTGATGTACGGGATCCCGAGCTCCACGGCCGTCCGCATGATCTGATAGTGGTCCTGCCGGGACTGCTTGTCCTTCGGGGTGTTAATGATGAGCCGGATCTCCCCGTTCCGGATCATGTCGATGACGTTCGGGGAGCCCTCCTGGACCTTCCGGACCATCTTCGCCTCGACCCCCACGTCGTGGAGGAAGGCCACCGTCCCGTCGGTCCCGTAGAGAGAGAGCCCCATCGCCACGAGCTTCTTTGCTATGGGGGCGATCTCCTCCCGCTGGTCGGCCGAGAGGGAGATGAAGACGTTCCCCGAGACGGGCAGCTCGTTGTCCGCCGAGATGCAGGCCTTGTAGTAGGCCCGGCCGAAGTCATAGTCGATGCCCATGACCTCCCCCGTGGACTTCATCTCCGGGCCGAGGACGGTATCCACGCCGGGCAGCTTGTTGAAGGGGAGGAGCACCTCCTTCACGGCGACATGCTCGATCTCCCGCTCCCGGTACCCGAGGTCCCTGATCTTCCGGCCCATCATCACCTTGGCCGCGACCTTGGCGAGGGGGATCCCCGTCGCCTTCGACACGAAGGGGACCGTCCGGCTCGCCCGCGGGTTCGCCTCGAGGACGTACACGACGTCGTCCTTAATGGCATACTGGATGTTCACGAGCCCCACCACCCCGAGCTCGACCGCGATGCGCCGGGTGTAATCCTCGAGCCGGGCGATCTGGGAGGGGGTGAGGGACTGGGGCGGGATGACGCAGGCGGAATCGCCGGAATGGACCCCCGCCTCCTCGATGTGCTCCATGATCCCGCCGATGAGGACCTCCTCGCCGTCGCAGGCGGCATCGACGTCGATCTCCACGGCGTTCTGGAGGAAGAGGTCGATGAGGACCGGGTGCCTCCGGGAGACCCGGACCGCCTCCTTGATGTACGTCGCGAGCTCGGCGCTGTCATGGACGATCTCCATGGCCCGGCCGCCGAGGACATAGGAGGGCCGGACGAGGACGGGGTACCCGATCCGCTCGGCGATGGCGAACGCCTCCTCCTCGGAGTAGGCCGAGCTGTTCGGCGGGCTCGGGATGTTGAGCCGGTCGAGGAACTCGCTGAACCGGTCGCGGTCCTCGGCGATGTCCATGGCATCGGGGCTCGTCCCGAGGATCCTCGTCGGGATCCCGAGCCGCTGGATCTCCGTCTCCAGGGGCAGGGCGAGGTTGATGGAGTTCTGGCCGCCGAACTGGACCATCACGCCCCAGTAACGGTCCTTCTTCAGGATGTTCACCACGTCCTCGAGCTGCATCGGCTCGAAGAAGAGCCGGTCCGAGGTGTCGAAGTCGGTGGAGACCGTCTCGGGGTTGTTGTTCACGATGTGGACCTCAACCCCTTCGTCCCGCACCGCCTTCACTGCATGGACCGTGCAGTAGTCAAACTCGATCCCCTGGCCGATCCGGATGGGCCCGGAGCCCAGGATGAGCACCTTCCGGTCCTCCGTCGGGGTTATCTCGCACTCTGTGTCCCAGGTGGAGTAGAAGTACGGTGTGGTGGCCGGGAACTCGGCGGCGCAGGTGTCCACCATCTTGTACGTGGGTCTCCCGGCGATGTTCTCCACCTCGTCCCAGGGGAGGCCGGTGATCTTCACGATCTCGGCGTTCGCAAGGCCGAACTCCTTTGCCTGCCGGATGAGCTCCGGGCCGCACCCCGCGGTGAGCTTTTTCTCCATCTCCACGACGTTCCGGATCTTCTCGAGGAAATAGGGGTCGATGAATGTAAGGGAGGCGATCTCCGGGAGGGTGAGGCCCGCCCGGAAGGCGTCGAAGAGGCACCCGAACCGCTCGTCGGTGGGCCGCTGAAGGATCATCCGGATCTCGTTCACGTTCGTGTGCCTCCTCATGTCGGTATCGAGGGACCGAAGGGCCTTCTTGAAGCCCTCCTCAACGGTCCGGCCGATGGCCATCACCTCGCCGGTGGACTTCATGGCCGTGGTGAGGGTCCGGTCGGCGGTCTTGAACTTGTCGAAGGGCCAGCGGGGGACTTTCACCACGACGTAGTCCACGGCAGGCTCGAAGGAGGCAGGGGTACAGCCGGTTACCGTGTTCCTGATCTCGTCGAGCCGGAGGCCGATGGCGATCTTCGCCGCGACCCGGGCGATGGGGTAGCCGGTCGCCTTGCTCGCGAGGGCCGAGGACCGGGAGACCCGGGGATTCACCTCGATGACCCGGTATTCGCCGTCCCGGTAGGCGAACTGGATGTTGCAGCCGCCCTGGACCCCGAGGGCCCGGATGATCTTGATGGCCGCGGACCGGAGCATCTGGAACTCGTCGTCCCGGAGGGTGAGGATGGGGGCGACGACGACGCTCTCGCCGGTGTGGATCCCCATGGCGTCCACGTTCTCCATCCCGCAGACGATGATGCAGGTATCGGCCGCGTCCCGCATGACCTCGAACTCCACCTCCTTCCAGCCGACCACGCTCTCCTCGATGAGGACCTGGTGGATCCGGGACCTGGTGAGCCCGACCTCGGTGATCTTCCGGAGCTCTTCCCTCGTGTGGGCCACCCCGCCCCCGCTCCCTCCGAGGGTGTAGGCCGGGCGGATGATGGCCGGGAGGCCCACGACCCGCCCGGCCTCCTCGAGCTCGGAGACGTTCCGGAGGATCGTCGAACGGGGGACCGGCTCGCCGATGGAGAGCATGAGGTCCTTGAACTTCTCCCGGTCCTCGCCCTTATAGATGGCATCGAGGGGCGTCCCCAGGATCTCGACGCCGGCAAGGGCTCCCATCTCGGCAAGCTCGGCGGTGAGGTTCAGGCCCGTCTGCCCGCCCATGCCCGAGAGGATCCCGTCCGGCCGCTCCTTCTCGATGATCTTTGCGATGGTCGCGGCCCGGAGGGGCTCAATATAAATAATATCCGCCATCTCGGGATCGGTCTGGATGGTGGCCGGGTTCGAGTTCACGAGGACCACGGTCACCCCCTCCTCCCTGAGGGCCTTGCAGGCCTGGGAGCCGGAGAAGTCGAACTCCGCAGCCTGCCCGATCTGGATGGGCCCGGAGCCGATGAGGAGGACCTTTTTGATGTGCTCCTTCCGGGGCATCAGGGGATCCTCCGGAACATCATCCCGAAGTAGTGCTCCTCGGTGTCCAGGGGGCCGCCATGGGCCTCGGGGTGAAACTGGACGCAGGTGATGCCGAGGTCCCGGTTCTCGAAGCCCTCCAGGGTCCCGTCGTTCACGTTCGTGTGGGTGACAGCGCAGCCCTCGGAAAGGGTCTCGCTGTCCACCACGAAGCCGTGGTTCTGGGTGGTGATGTAGATGGAACCGTCCCTGTACCGGACCGGCTGGTTCACGCCCCGGTGCCCGAACTTCAGCTTGTAGGTGTCAGCCCCGAGGGCGAGGCCGGTGATCTGGTTCCCAAAGCAGATCCCGAAGACCGGGATCTCACCGATGAAGTCCTGCACGCACCGGATGGTGGCCGTGGCCCGCTTCGGGTCCCCGGGGCCGTTGCTGATGAAGAGGGCATCGGGCCGGCAGGCCTGGACGACGTCGTGCGGCGTGTCGTGGGGGAAGACGTACAGGTCCGCCCCCCGGTTCCGCATGGAGACGAGCTGGTTCCTCTTCAGCCCGAGGTCAAGGACGGCCACCCGCTTCCCCGGGCCCGGGATCCGGTACGGCTCCCGGCAGGAGACCTCGGCGATGAGGTCCGTCTCGGTTATGAGGGGGACGTTCCTCGCGCAGTCCACGGCCTCTTCCCTGCTGCCGTCCCCGACGATGAGGGCAGCCCGCATGGTCCCCTTCTCACGGCACTTGATGGTGAGGCGCCGGGTATCGACGCCCGTGATCCCGAGGAGCCCTTTCCTCTCGAAGAACCGGTCAAGGGGGGGGCCTCCGGACGGGGCCCTGCAGATCTCCCGCACCACGCACCCGAGGGCCTTCACCCCGTCGCTCTGGAAGTTCGCTTCATCCACCCCGTAGTTCCCGATGAGTGGATAGGTGAACATGAGGATCTGCCCGTTGTAGGAGGGGTCGGTGAGGGCCTCCATGTAGCCGGTCATCGTGGTGCAGAAGACCAGCTCCCCGGCGCATTCACCCTCGACCCCGAAACCCTCACCGACGACCGAATCCCCGTCCTCGAGTCCCAGGACCGCCTTCATGGATTTACCATACAGAGTGGCAGAGGGGAGGTATTAACGATGCGGATGTGATCCGGCCCCCCGTGCCTCCAGACCCTCACGGATCCGCTCCACCATCCCCTACTCTGCCGTCGCCTCGAAGAAGACGGTCCGGGGGTCGATCCTCCGGTCATAGTGGACCCGTTTGATGTTCCCGTTGCATGCCGTGATGACGGCCGCCGCCTTCTCCAGGGAGCCGGGCTCGTCCGGCACCAGGGTGATGAAGAAGAACCTCCCCTCCATTCCGCACCATGATATCAGGTCGTGGAAAGGTCCCGCAGTAGCTGGTATGCTGTAGCGGGTATGCGGAATCAGGAGATGATTCCTCCGTTTCACGCATTCCCGCCCTGCAGACCGTTTCCGACGACGGAAAGGCGAATGCATATCCATAATTTTAAGATATAGCAGATTGATAGCCTGATGGTATTCCCCGCCCCGGAGCGTTTTCTCCCTGCGTGCGGGTGGCGATCCGCGAGGGTGGGAAACCTGTATTGATCGGAGGGTTACGCCATATGGTGATAAATGGACGATTAGCGAAGATCTTCGCTCTTCTCTTCATCGTCGCGCTGGCCGGGTCCGTGCAGGCGCAGACAGAGACCAAGAGCGGTTATATCGAAGTGGGACTCTACCCTTACGCCGACTTTTCGGCAATCCCGGTATCCGGTGCCCCGCCCCTCGCGGTGGCCTTCACGGACCTCTCAACCGGATCCACCCCCCGGACCTACCAGTGGAGCTTCGGTGACGGCGGCACATCCATCCTTCCCAACCCGACCCATTCCTATGCGGCCACTGGGATCTACACCGTCACCCTGACCATCACCAATTCCTATGGGAGCGACAGCAGGACCAAGACAGAGTACATCCGGGTGGGAGCGGGACCCGTCGCCGACTTCACGGGAACCCCCCAGAGCGGCAACATCCCTCTGGCCGTGGCCTTTACGGACATCTCAACCGGGAACCCCGCAACCTGGTCCTGGAGCTTCGGTGACGGGGGCACCTCCACTGAGCGGAACCCGTCCCACACCTACACGAAGGCAGGGACCTACGGGATCACCCTCACGGTGACGAACACCTTCGGGAGCTCCACCAAGGTCAAGGCAGGCTTTGTCACTGCGGGGATGCCCCCGACAGCCGACTTCACCGCGACCCCGAGGTCCGGGCCCGCCCCCCTGGCCGTGAAGTTCACGGACACCTCGGCGGGAAGGCCCAACAAATGGGCCTGGGACTTCGGCGACGGGAGCACCTCGACGGACCAGAGCCCGGCCCACACCTACGCGAAGGCCGGGACCTATACTGTGACCCTCACAGCGAAGAACGGGTACGGGTCGGACACCGAGACGAAGACCGGGTTTGTGACCACCGGGGCCAAGCTCACCGCGGACTTCACCGCCGACCAGCGGCTCGGCACGGCGCCTCTCACGGTCCATTTCACGGATCTCTCCGTCGGGAACCCCGCCACCTGGTCCTGGGACTTCGGCGACGGGTCCACCGCCACGGAGCAGAACCCGACCCACGTGTACAAGGCGGAGGGCTCCTACGACGTAACCCTCACGGTGACGAACAGCATCGGCACCGACACCGAGAAGAAGACCGCGGTCATTGACGGGACCTGCGTGCCCGGCGCCACCGGCTACATCACCGTGGGCCGCGCCCCCGCTGCGGACTTCTCGGCGAGCCCCACCACCGGGAACCCACCCCTCGCCGTGACCTTCACGGACAAGTCCACGGGCGCGGTCCCCCTGACCTACCAGTGGAGCTTCGGTGACGGCGGCTTCTCCACCTCCACGAGCCCGTCCCATATCTATGCCGCCGCCGGCCTCTACACCGTCTCCCTGACGGTGACGAACCCCTTCGGGAGCGATACCGAGACCAAGTCGGAGCTCATCCGGGTAGGGGCGGGCCCCGTCGCCGACTTTGACGCGGCCCCCCAGAGCGGTATGCTCCCCCTCGTCGTGGCCTTCACGGACAAGTCCACGGGGAACCCGACCACCTGGCGCTGGGACTTTGGCGATGGCGTGACCTCGAATGAGAAGAACCCGTCCCACACCTACTCCCGGGCAGGGACCTACGGGATCACCCTCACGGTGACGAACGCCTTCGGGAGCTCCACCAAGATCAAGGCAGGCTACATCACCACCGGCATGCCCCCGACGGCCGACTTCACCTCCCTCGCGAGGTCCGGCGGCGTCCCCCTGTCGGTGATGTTCTCGGACGCCTCGAAGGGTAACCCCACCTCCTTCAGCTGGGACTTCGGTGACGGCGGCAAGTCCACGGACCGGAACCCCGTCCATGTTTACACGACGGCTGGTCTCTACACTGTGACCCTCACGGTGAGCAATGCCTACGGGAGTGACAGCGAGACCAAGGTTGGCTTCATCAATGCCGCCGGGAAGCCCGTCGCGGACTTCACCGCCGACGAGCGCCGGGGCGTCAAGCCCTTCACCGTCCGGTTCACCGACCTCTCCACCGGGAACCCGACCAGCTGGGCCTGGGACTTCGGTGACGGGACGACCGGCACCGAGCAGAACCCGGTCCATATCTACCAGAAGGAGGGCGCCTACGACGTGAGCCTCACGGTGAAGAACACCTATGGCACCGACACCGTGAAGAAGACGGGGGCCAGCCCCGTGGTGACCGTCCCGGTGAAGACCCCGACGGTGGTCACCACCCAGGCTCCTCCTGCCGGGACGACCTCCGCCCAGGGGACCGCGGTCCCCGGGGCCACCCCGGTCCCCGGGTTTGAGGGCATCCTCGCCGTCGGCGGCCTCGCCCTCCTCGTCTTCCTGGTGAAGAGGCACTAATCCCCCGATATCTTTTTTCAGGCTTTCGGCAGGTTCAGGACATTCCGTGTTGTCATCCCTGACCTCGGCGACCGGCTCTCTCTCCCGCGACAGGATCCCTCCGTACCCCCCCGGTCCGGGGCCACATCCCGCCCTAGCACTGGCATCGCTCGAAGAAGAAGGCGGCGAGGGAGACCATAATGAAGGAGGAGAGGAGGAGGAGTGCGAGGTCGACGGGGAGGGGGAAGGTGGAGGTGCCGAGCAGGGCGGCCCGGAGGGCGTCCACCCCGTAGGTGAGGGGATCGATCCAGGCAAAGGCCTGGACCGGGGCCGGGAGGTTCCCCACGGGGAAGAGGGCCCCCGAGAGGAGGAAGATGGGGAAGACCACGAAGTTCGTGATCATGTTGAAGCCGTGGATGTCCCTCATGTTCGAGGCAAAGACAAGCCCGAGGCCGATGAAGATCACCGAGATGAGGATCATGACGAGGGCCGCGAGGAGGACCGCCGCCACCCCCGGGACGCCGAAGCCGAGGGGGATGGAGAGGAGGAGGATGGCCACCCCCTGGATGAGGGAGGTGGTGGCCCCCCCGGCGATCCGGCCGAGGACGATGGAGACCCGGCTCACGGGGGCCACCATGATCTCTTTGAGAAAGCCGAACTCCCGGTCCCAGAGGACCGAGATCCCCGAGAAGGTCGAGGAGAAGAGGAGGGTCATCCCCACGATCCCGGGGACGAGAAACCTGATGTAGTCCACCCCCGGGGGGAGGTTTGGGAGCTGGGCCCGGGAGAAGCCGAAGCCGAGGAAGGCCATGAAGAAGAGGGGCATGGCGAGGGTCCCGATGACCCGGGACTTTGCCCTGAGGAACCGGGTCATCTCCCGGAGCCAGAGGACATAGATGGCGATCCCGTCGATCACCGGAGCATCCTCCTCGTGATGAGCTCCTTCCTCGACTCGTTCGCCGAGACCTCCCGCTCCCGGATGGTCCGGCCGGTGAAGTGGAGGAAGACGTCCTCGAGGCTCGGCTTCCGGAGGAGGACCGACCGGACGGGGACCCCGTGGGCGAGGCCGAGGGCCACGAGGTCGGGGACCCGCCGTTCCCCCATCTCCACCGTCACGCTCACCTCCCCGTCATGCTCCCTCGCCCCCTTCACCCAGGGGATGCCGGCGAGGAGCCGGACGAAGCCGCCGGCATCGCCCTCCAGCCCGAGGGTGATGACATCGCCCCCGAGGATGTCCTTCAGCTCCGGTGGGGTGCCCATGGCGACGATCCTCCCCCGGTCGATGATGGCGACCCTCCCTGCGAGGTAGTCGGCCTCCTCCATGTAATGGGTGGTGAGGATGATGCTTACCCCCTCCTCCCGGTTCATGCGCCGGATGTACTCCCAGATCCGCCGGCGGGTCTGGGCGTCGAGGCCGAGGGTCGGCTCGTCGAGGAAGAGGACCGATGGGTGGTGGATGAGCCCCCGGGCGATCTCGAGCCGCCGCTTCATCCCCCCCGAGTAGTTCTGGACGAGGACATCCCTCTTCTCCGTGAGCTCCACGAGCTCGAGGACCCCGGCGATCCGCCGGGCCCGCTCGGCCCGGGGGATCCCGTACATCATGGCATGGAAGTCCAGGTTCTCCTTCCCCGTGAGATCCTTGTCGAGGGCCGGCTCCTGGAAGACGATCCCGATGTGCCGCCGGACGGCGTCCTTTTCCCTGACGATGTCAAAGCCCGCAACCCGGGCAGTCCCCGACGTTGGGGGGAGGAGGGTGATGAGCATGTTGAGGATGGTGGTCTTCCCCGCCCCGTTCGGCCCGAGGAGGGCGAAGAGCTCCCCGCCCTCCACGGTGAAGGAGATGGCGTCCACCGCGGTGAGGCTCCCGAACTGCCTCGTCAGGTTCTCCACGGTGATGGCCGCGTCCATGCTCCACTCCTCCATGGATCTTCGCTCCCGGGGTCATTAAGGGTGTCCCGGGGCAGGCTGTCAGGAGGTATCCCGGAGGAAAGGGGCCGGATCGAGAAGATGGGCCGGCCTTATCCGGGAGAACCAGTTCCCGCCACGATACTCGGGAGACGTTCCGGGAGCCAGGCCATAGGTTTCGAGGTGGAGCATGCTGTCGTGGCCCTGATCCTTCAGGGCACGGATGTAGGGCGGTGCTCCCGGCCCGATGAGAGACAGGTTGAGGACCTCCCCGACATGGCCGATGACCCAGCCCCCGCGGACGGAGGCCCCCTGCTCCACGGGGATGTCGCCGAGTTCTGCGTACCTGCAGAAAATCCCTGAGGCATGGGCGAGGGTGACCTGGTACGTTCTGTTCCAGTAGGGGACAAGGTCAGGGGAGGTGAAGATCCCCGCGGAGATGACCCGGCCATCCTCGATGGCAACCACCGGTGATCCCGTGGGTGCATAGAGGTCAACCCCGGCATGGAAGCGGTCGCCCCGGTCCTCCCAGAAGGATCCGGGGGTTCCCTCCTCTGGAAAAACACGCCCGATGCCCGGGAGGGGCCAGAGCCTCCGGCGGCTGGGATCCATCCCTGTACCCTCTTACCGGGGGCTCAAAAAGGGTTCTCCCGGGATCCCGGGAAAATGGGACCTGCCCTTCAGGAAGTGGCTGAAACGGGGATACGGAGCTGGTAAGTCGTGGGGCCGCGCCGGGGGATCACCCGGCCCCGCTCGCCCGGGACCCCTGCCACCATGGCGTACCGGCTCTCGCCGGAGAGGACGGCGCGGAGGGCCCGGAGGGAAACGGTGTACCACTCCGAGGAGAGCTCGGGGCTTCTCAAGCCGGATGGCTCGAGGCTCCTCGAGCCGAAAAGTTCGAGGTTCACTGCTTTCCCCGACCGGGAAAGCTCCGCGACCCCCTCGACCCCGTCCAGGTAGCACCTCCAGTTCCGGCTGAGCCGCTCCACCCGGGCCGGGTCACCCCCCTCCAAAAGGGCCGCAAGCTCCGGGGCCCGGATCCCGAACCGCCGTCCCCGGAGGGAGAGGGAGAGGATCTCCTCCTCGTTCCCGTCCCCGTCCAGGACCTTCGACCTGTCCATGAGGATATACCCGACGTTCTCCATCTCTCTGCTCCGATCTCTCTGTACCTCGGGTTGCCGGGAGGAGTATATAAACGCTCGATGGGCGGGGGGTGAAAGTGTGGTATCGGGACTTCCACGACGGGAGCGATGGCCTCCCGGGGAATACGTCGGGCGGGCGGAAGGGGATTCAGAAGAGGGCCTTGATCCCATCGGCGATGATAGTCACCGCGATGGCGGCGACGAGCATCCCGAGGACCTTTCCCATGACATCCGTGACCGTCTCCCCGAGGAGCCTCATGATGAGGGAGGAGTACTTGAGGGTGAGCCAGCATACCGCGAGGGAGAGGGCGCAGGCGACGGCCACCACGGGAATGCCGTACTGCTGGGAGAAGAGGAGGACCGTGGTGATGGTCCCCGGCCCGCAGAGGAGCGGGGTCCCGATGATGACCGAGGCCGAGGACTCGGTCTTCCTCGCCGTGCCGATGGTTATCCCCAGGGTCTCCTGCATCCCGAGGAGGAAGAGGAAGATCCCTCCTGCCACCTGGAAGGCGGCGAGGCTGATCCCGAGGGTCTTGAAGATGACGAAGTTCCCGAAGAGGAAGAGGTACATGAGGCCCGCGGCCACCCCTATGGCAATCCCTGCCTCCCGGTTCACCTCCCGGGTACTCTTCCCCTTCGTCATGGAGGCGAAGATGGGGACCGAGAGGAGGGGGTCGAGGACGACGATGAGGGCGAGGGTGGTGTAGAGGATCTCCCCGAGCACTCCGTCCATAGAGCTTCATCCCTCCGGGAAGGGATAAAAGCTCGCGGCCCGAAAGATCTTTTTACTGTTCCGCCGCCGGTTCATTCATTCGATATCCTTATGAATTCTCAGGGCTCACCGGTAGTGCACGCGCCGATAGTGTAGTGGTTATCACTAGGCGTTGCCAACGCCTAAACCCGGGTTCGAACCCCGGTCGGCGCACTTTGCCTGAAGGTTGGATGCGCTGACACCTGAACTCTCAAGGTTCAACTATGAAAAAAATGTACAATTCAGCCTTTCACCCAACCAAACCATTGGACTCAAAACCATGGTATGAAATAAGGTGTAGTTGGATCTATACCACGGCGTTCCACCCGACCCACCCATTGGCCCCATTACCGTGTTTTGAGATAAGGGGTAAGGAGATCTATACTTCGGCCTTTCACCCAACCAGGCCGTCAGAACCACAGCCATGGTTTGAGATACGGGGTAAAAATATCTATACTACAGCTTTCCACCCAACCAAGCCGTTGGAACCCCAACCGTGGTTTGTTATGAAATAGAAACAAAGCTCCCGACCGGCGCACTCTGCCCTAAGGTTGAGAGACCGCACCGTATCTCCCAATGATCTTACGAATAGGAGTTTCCAAATTTCTACCTGCTGACTTACATGCTCATTTGCATTTGTGAAATCCTCCATAGGAGCACACATCACCAATAGTCAAATTCTGTACGTGAAAAGCGCATCGTTATCCAATGTTGAAAAGGATTTATCCTATGCCGCGAAATCAACCATTACCGAAAGTGCATGACAACAACCATTCCGATTGGAATGAAGGTCCTCCTTGGATTAGGAACCATTCTCATTATCATTGGTGTTGTGTATTTTTTCATTGGTTCCTCGGTAGCCAAGGAATCAATCCTCTCGTTCGATAAGGGGATAGCATATTTCGTATTTGGCATTGCCATCCTCTTGATTGCATTAACGATTTTCACCGTGGTAGAACTGGAAGATATAAAAGAGCAATTAGTCCGAATCAAGAAGCAATAGTGTATCCAGAGCAAAAGGCCAGTAGCCGCATTTTCACTGACGGTTCAATCCTTTATTCTCATGAAGACAAAGTCGGTCGGCGCATCCCGTTTTTCCTGTGCCGGGTTCAGGGAAACCTGTTATAGTCCCGGGTCGCACCCTACCGGGAGGAACACTCGCCGGGGGTTCCATGGACGAGGATGCGAAGTACCTGAAGGCCCGGGACCTGGCAGGGAGCACGGGCCTCCCGGAGAAGGAGGTGAAGAGGCTCCTGCGGACCTACAGTGAGTTCTTCGCCTCGGCGAAGCAGGGGAGGAGCCGCGTGTACCCGCCGGAGGCGGCCGGACTCCTCAGGCAGATAGCCGAGCTCGAGGCCGTCGGGACGACCGTTCCCACCATCCGGGGGATACTCACGGGCAGGCAGGGTCCGGGTGAGGAGGAGCCCGACCCCTCTCCCAGGGTCCCGGGCGGGGCTGCTGTGGCGGCCGCGGGGGAGACCCTCACCCTCGGGGCCCTCTCGGATATCAAGGCCCTCCAGGAGGAGCTGGAGGGGCTCAGGGGAGAGGTCCTCTCCCTCCGGGAGAAGCTCGGGGAGCATGAGCAGAAGCTCATCGGCCACCAGCAGCAGATCCGCCTTCTCCGGCACGATGTCGACGAGCGGAAGACCGATGCCCTCGCCCGGAGGATGGAGAGGAAAAACGCCCCTTTTTGGAGACGACTTTTCCCCTAGGAAAAGGAGCCCCGCGGCGCAAGTCGCGGAGACGACTTTTCCCCTAGGAAAAGGAGCCCCGCGGCGCAAGTCGTGGAGACGACTTTTTCGGTGAAAAAGACGTTTCCCTGAAAGGGGACCCTGGCGTGAAGCCGGGGAATGGCCCCGGAGGGAGCCACCGGAGCCCGTGGATCGGCCACCGGGCCCCGCTGCACCTTTCACTTTGTGCCGGTCACCGAAAGCTATATCATTCGTCTTGGCGAGGTTCTCGGGAGAGGTTGGGCCGAAACCGGCTCATTGCCTCATTTGAGCAGATCCGGAGGTTGTATGGCTGAATTCCTGAACCCTTTCTCGGGTGTTGTCCCCGGGAGAAAGCTCACGAAGGAGGAACTGATCCGGGCCATCCGGCAGGATCTCGCCGCCGAGCACGAGGCGGTACACCTGTACATGGCCCATGCCGATGCCACCGATCACCCCCTGGCAAAGGCGGTCCTCGCAGATATCGCGAACGAGGAGCGGGTCCATGCCGGGGAGTTTGCCCGGCTTATTGCCCTCTTGACCGGCGATGAGGATACCTTTCTCGCGAAGGGTGCGAAAGAGGTGGACGATGCCGTGGCCGGCCTTGGGAAAGAGGGATCCCCGGCACCCGCGGGCGGCCCGAAGACCGTTGGGTCCCTGAAGGAGTGAGGTGAGAAGCATCATGGACGAAACCTACCTCGGGCGCGGGGATGCGCCCATCGCCCCGGAGACATGGGACCTCCTCGATACCGCCATGGTCGAGACGGCGAAGGGGATCCTCGCGGGGAGAAGGCTCCTCGGGATCAGCGGCCCCTATGGCCTTGGGCTCAAGGTGGTCCCCATGGCCGACGGGAAAGGCCGGAAGGGCTTTATCACGAGCGAGCTCCTGCCGGTCCCCCTCATCCAGGTCAGTTTCTGCCTGGGGAAGCGGGACCTCGCCGCGTATGAACGGGATCGGGTGGCCTTCGACCTCTGTGCGGTACAAACCGCGGCCTGTGCCTGCGCCACCGCCGAGGACACTCTCGTCTTCCAGGGAGGGGATTCCGGGATCCCCGGCCTCATGTCGGCAAAGGGCTCCTCGTCGGTGAAGGTCTCCCCGTGGGAGACAGTCGGGGCGGCCGCCGAGGAGGTCATCGGCGCCGTGACCACTCTCGACGACGCGGGCTTCCATGGCCCGTACTCCCTGGGCCTCGCACCCGCCCGGTACAACCTCTTGTTCCGGCGCTACCCGCAAGGCGAGGGGACCGAGCTGGACCACCTGCGGGGCATCGTCACCGGCGGGATTTTCAAGGCCCCGGTGCTGAAGAACGGGGGGGTTCTCCTTGCCTCAGGGAAGCAGTACGCCGAGATCGTGCTCGGGCAGGACATGTCCGTCGGGTTCATCGGCCCGGCCGGGGAGAACTTGGAGTTCTCCATTTCAGAGAGCCTGGTCCCCCTGATCCATACGCCCGGCGCGATCTGCGTACTGAAGTAAAAATCCCCTCTTTTTTTCAGCCCGTCCCCGGCCGGCCGGCTGGTGGCGTTTCCCGGAGTTCATACCACGGCTTGCGGGCCTAGAGAAGGTACGAGGGGAAGAACAGGACAACGAAGTATATCGCCATGGCAAGGAACCCCAGGGGGACGCCCACCCTGCCCCATTCCCGGCTCGTGATCCCGAGCTTCCCTGCGGCGATGATATTCGGGATATTCCCCGGGATGAGCATCCCCCCGGAGACGAGGAGGCCCATGAGGGCGGCCTTGATCTGGAGGATGGAGAGGTACGGCCCGATCTCGGCGGCCGTCAGGGTCGCGTTGTCGAGAACAGCCGAGACCATGTTCACCCAGTAGAGGCCGTCGGCAGGGATCCCCACCACGTACTGGATGATGAGGGGCTTGAACCCCTCGCCCAGGAGCACAAGGGCCGTGATGAAGAGGTAAACTCTCGCGGCCCGGAGGAGAATCCCCCTCGGTGTGCCCCGGTCCACCTTGCAGAAGAGTGGTTCCCCCGTTCCCTTCACCTTTCTCACCTCGAAGAAGGCCAGGATCCCGAAGGCGAGGATCCCCGGCAGGAGGTAGATACCGAGGAGCCCGGCAAGGAAGCCGAAGCCGGCATAATAGGGTGGGCCGGAGAGCTTCGAGACCGCGATGGTAGAGAGGGGCTCCCCGAGGGGGGTGAGGGCGGCCCCGAGGCCGATGGCAAAGCATGCCACGACGGCGAGCCGGGTCTTGGGCTCCTTTGCGAGGGGGAGGGCGCAGAGGAACTCTATGAGGAGGATGGCCGCAATGATGGCGGAGATGACGCTCGAGAGGAGCGCGAGGGCCACGACGAGCAGGAAGGCGAGGGGTCCCATCGGGATGGTATCCACCGCCCTCTGGATCCCCTGCTCCAGCGGGCGATAGCCCAGGTAGATGAGGAACCCCACGACGAGAACAATCTGGACGATGCCGACCGGGATCCCGAGGATGCTTACGACGAAAACAGGCATGGTGAGGGCCTCCCAGACGATCCCCCACGACCAGCCAGTGGGGATCCCCTCGATGGAGGCGAAGCCCGCGATGGTGACGGCCGCGATCCCGCAGGCGAAGAGGAAGGCCTCCAGGTTCTCCTCGATCCGGCGGACCAGGAACGGGCCGGCGAGGACTATGGCAAGAATGACCACGAGGCCCGCCGTCACGAGGATGTCAGACATGTCCCTTCACCTCTCTGTTTGCCTCCCCGTGTCAAAAAGGGAGCGATCGGTTCCCGTTCGGTTTGCGCAGGGCGACCGAATCTTTTTATCGGCCCTTTCCCCATGCTAACAGGTGCGAACAGGCGCTGCAGGGGACAGGTCGCCGTGAAGGAGGTTGCGGTCGTCGACTACGGCCTCGGGAACCTGCGGAGCGTCATGCGGGGGCTCGAGCGGGCCGGTGCCCGGGTGACCATCACGAGCGACCACCGGGAGATCGAGGCGGCCGACGGGATCGTCCTCCCCGGTGTGGGGGCCTTCCGGGACGGGATGGAGATGCTCGGCGACCTCCGGTCCAGCGTGACCTCCCTCTCGAGGAAGATCCCTCTCCTCGGCATCTGCCTCGGGATGCAGATGCTTGCCGAATGGAGCGAGGAGCACGGCCTCCACGAGGGGCTCGGCCTCGTCCCGGGCGGGGTGAGGAGGTTCCCCGCCACCCCCGGCTACAAGGTCCCCCACATGGGGTGGAACACCCTCCGGCGGGTGAAGGACGACCCCCTCTTCGACGGGCTGAGGACCGAGGAGTACGTCTACTTCGTCCACTCCTACTACTTCGACACGCCCCGTGAGTTCGCGGTCACAGAGACCGGCTACATCCTCCCCTTCGCCTCCTCGGTCTGCAAGGGGATGGTGTACGGGGTCCAGTTCCACCCCGAAAAGAGCGGCGAGGTGGGGCTCCGCATCCTCGGGAACTTTATCGGGATGCTGTAAAGTCCACTATCCCTTCTGTTCCCGGTAATATCCCCACAGCTCGTGCCCGAGCATCACCGCGATGACGAGGAGCCCCCCGAGGAAGAAGACGAGGGGGAGCGACGGCATGGCCGGGGCGGCTGGAGCCATTTCGGGAGTTGCCACGGGGGCGGGTACAGGGGTCGCCCAGGTCTCGGCCGTCTGGTTCGCCGTCTCCTTGGCCGCGTGGTCGCCGACGGCGGTCCCGCCCCCGGAGGGCGCTCGGGGCAGGCCGGCCGGGGGGGCGTTCCGGAGGGCGGGGGCGGCCGCCGGGGCGAAGGCCGGGCCGAGGAGGGCGAGGACGACGGCCGCGACCATCACCACGGCGAAGAGGGAGGCGTACCGGAGGAGGATCCCCTTCAGGTCCCCTCCACGGGGGACGACGATGAGCATCTGGTCCCGGAGGCCGTAGACCTTCACCTCCCGGCCCTTCTGGGACCACCTGCGCTCGACGACGGTGATGATCCCGGCGTCCGCGAGGTTCTCCAGGTGGTACTGGACGGTGGTGATGGGGAGCTGCAGCAGCTCGGCGATCTGGGTGGCGGCCTCGTTCCCGTTCTTCAGGAGCTGGAGGATCTCCCCCGCCGTCCGGCTCGCCATGGCCTTTGCGATCTTCTGGGCCTGCTCGTCGCCGGGCTCGAGGATGATGACACCGTCAGGCATAAAGCATTTTCCCGATCTCTTCCCGGGCGAGGGCAAGGGCCTCCGCGATCCCGTCGGCCTCCGGCCCCCCGCCCTGGGCCTTCATCGGGCTCCCGCCGCCCTTCCCGCCGAGGGCCGTGCAGACCTTCCCGACGAGCTCGGCGGCGCTCACCCCCTCCTTCCCCGAGGCACCGGCCACGTGGACCGGCCCGGTCCCGCCGGCGAGGACGGCGATGCCGCCCATCTCCGCGATCCGCTGGGCGAGGGCGACGAGGTCCCGGGCCGGGAGGTCGATGCGCCGGACGAGGACCGGCACCCCATTCAGGAGCTCGGGCTCGGCGGACCTCGCCTCGAGCTCGGCGAGCCGGGCCCGGAGCCGTTCGACCTCCTTGCCCCGCTCCTTCCACTCGGTGAAGAACCGGTTCGCCGAGGAGGGGAGGTTCTCGGGCTGGACCGAGAGGACCACCGCGGCCTCGGCGAGGAGCTTCTCGACCCGCTGCATGTGGTAGAGGGCGGCGATGCCCGCTGAAAATTCGATCCGCTCCACCCCGTCCTGGATGTGCTCGACCCGGATGACCTTGATGGCCCCCACCTCCCCCGTGGAGTGGCAGTGGGTCCCGGCGCAGGCCTGGACCTCCCCGTCCACCTGCACGACCCGGATCTCCTTCCCGGGTGGCACCCCGCCCTGGTAGAGGTCAAAGCCGAACTTCTGCTCGGCTTTGTCCCGCTCCTCCCACCGGATATAGACCGGGAGGTCCATCATGACCATCCGGTTCGCCTCCACCTCGATCTTCGCGAGCTCCTCCTGAGTGACGTGCCTGAAGTGCCGGATGTCGAGCCGGGATGACTCGCTCCCCTTCTGGGCACCTGCCTGGTGGATGTGGCTCCCGAGGACGACCTTTGCCGCATGGAGGAGGATGTGGGTCCCCGTGTGGTGGCGCATGAGGGAGAGCCTGCGCTCCTCGTCGAGCTTACCCTTCACCTTCTCCCCCTTCCGGATGACCCCCCCCTTTGTCTGGTGGAGGATCACCTCCCCGAGCTTCACGACGGACTCCACCCGGGAAATGCCCTCCGGGGTGACGAGGGTGCCCGTATCCGAGGGCTGCCCCCCGCCCTCGGGGTAGAAGAGGGTCTGGTCCATGACCGCGAGACCGTCGAAGTAGTCGAGGACCGTGGCCTCGAACTCCATCTCCCCCGCGGATTCGTAGTAGAGCGGCCGGGTCGGGGGGAGCTCCTTCACCCGTTCCCGGTACTTCGCGAGGGGGTCCTCGGCGGCGCGGGCCTCGCCGGCATGGAGGTCCGCGATCCGGGAGTAGAAGTCGTCAGGGACCTCGGCCTCCACCCCCTCCCCTGCCGCGAGCTCCTTCACCGTCTCGGGGGGGATGCCGTGGGAGTCGTAGAGGGTGATGACCTCGGCGAGGGGGATAAGGGCCTTCCTCTGCCGGTACGTCCCAGCGATCCGCTGGACGATCCGGCCGCCCCGCTCGAGGGTCTGCCGGTACCGCTCCACCTCCCGGCCGACGATCTCCCGGACCACCGCGTCCTCCTGCACGAAGTTCTCCTTCCCCACGACGGCCATCTGCCGGTCCACGAGGTCGGCGAGGTCGAGGCCGAGCCCGAGATCATGCATCATCCGGAGGGTGCGCCGGAGGACGAGCCGGGCGAGGTACCCCTCCCGGACATTGGAGGGGACGATGCAGTCGCCGAGCATATAGGCGAGGCACCGGGTATGGTCGGCTATGGCATAGATCCGCTCCACCGGGAGGATCTTCTCTTCCAGGACCTCCACGGGGACCCCGATGGAGGCCGCGACCTTTTTCCTCATCGAAAGGAGGCTCTTCCCGTGGATGTCCATGAGCCCGGCGAACCTCGCGTTCTCCCCGAGAATCTTCCGATACTCCGGGTCCCGGTAGGCCGCCCCGAGCCCCGCCGCCTCCATGAGGCCGGGGATGACCTCGGGGAAGACCGCGTCGTAGACCGTGGGGGTGCCCTGCGAGGCCCAGGTGAACCGCTCGAGGCCGTAGCCGGTATCCACGATCCGGATCTTCATGGGGTAGTAGGCCTCCCCGTCCAGGGTGACCGGTGGCTTCTCCGTGCGGATCCTCCCTAAGTTCATGAAGACGAGGGTCGCCACCTCGAGGCCCCCGATGAGGACCTCCACCGAGGGGCCCGCGTTCCCGCCGCCGATCCAGGGATGCTCCTTATAGGTGACCCGGGCGAGGTCGGCCCCGAGGGCCCCGAGGAACCCGTCGCAGAGGGCGACGGTCCGGTCCTTCCAGTAGACCTCGTGGTCGTCGGTGTTGAAGGCATGGTGGGCCATCATCTCGAAGAGGGTGAGGTGCCGGCCGGACCGGCCCACCGAATCGAGGTCATTGAGCCGGATGCAGGGCTGGGAGATGGTGAGGGGGTTCGCCGGCGGCGGGACGACCCCCGAGGTGACGAAGGGCTGGAAGTCGGCGATGGAGGCGATGGTGAGGTAAATGTCGTCCCGCCACCTCGCCACCACGGGGTACCGGTCGATCCGCGCATGGCCGTTTCTCTCGAAGAAGGAGAGAAAGGCCTCCCGCATCTCGGGGTTGGTGTGGTGCCTGAAGACGGGGTTCCCGATGAAGCGGTAGGGCTCGCAGGGGGCGTCCCCGCAGAGGGTCCGCTCCGGGTCCCTCGTCCAGAAGGCGGACCCGCAGGAGGCACAGACTTTCCTCGTGAGCCCCTGGTCGCGGAAATAATCGAGCTTGTACTCTTCCTCGAGCATGGATCGCACCTTCGGCGCTCCTGGTCCCCTTCCTCGCACCGCTTCACTTCGTGAAGCGTCGCTCATGCTCCCCTTGCTTCGCAAGGATCGCACTTCGGAAGGGTCGCTGACACCAACGCTTCTGTACGATCTTCGCGATGCTCTGATAAAAACCTCATGTCCCCGGACCTGCTTCCTTCCAGCTGTCCAGGTACCAGAGGGAGAACTCCTCGTACTGCCCTGTGAGGGCTGCGATCCGGACGGCGAGGACATGGGCGCAGGCCCCCCGCCTTCGGAAGAGGGCGTCGCTGCAGCTGCAGAACTCCTCCTCGACGACGTGCTCCTCGGAGGTCCCGACCACGACGAAGAAGTCCATGTACTTCTTCACCCTCCCCTCGTCCACGATCTCGAGTGCCTTCACCCCCCGCTGCCCGTACCGCTCCCCGATGAGCCGCCGGACCTCCGGGGTGAGCCTCCTCTCCCGTTCGAGGATCTTCCAGGGATCGGTCATGAGAGGGTGGTCACTTCAGGGGGATCCTCGATGAACTCCCACCCCATCTCCGAGGCGAGCCGGCGCATCCCGGGCGCCTCGAGGGCATAGTGGGTGGCCTCGAGGCACGGGAGGGGTGCGGAGAGGGCGACGTGGTGCTTCATCTCGGCTGAGAGGAAGGCATCGGCACCCCGGGCGTTCGCTTCCTGCATGAGAAAGAGGTCAAAGCCGCTCCCTCCCACGAGGGCAAGGCGCGAAATCCCGTGGATCCTGCCCCAGATCCTGACAGGTCCGCCAAGCCTCCGGGCGATCTCCGGGGGCCCGAGGGAGCAGTCCCCGATGATCCCCATTCCCATCGTCCCGGGGTTCGTGAGATCGAGGAGCTCTGCGATGGCGTCGTTGATCCCACGGGGTGCCCGATCGAAGTTCGTGTGCATGACATAGAGGTTTACCCGGTTCGCGAGAAGGGGGGAGAGGAGACCTGCGAGCGGGCCGGTGAGGGAGGTGACGGGCTCCCAGAGGGGGGTGTGGTGGACCACGAGCATCCCGGCTCCCGCCTCCACGGCCCGGGCCACGACCCGGGGGGTGACATCGAGAGCCGCGCAGACGGTCCCGGCATCTGCCCGCCCCTCGATAACGAGGCCGATCCTCCCCGCATCCCCGGGGTCGGCGAGCTCCGGAGGCGCCACCCCTCTGAGCTCCCTGATGAGGGCCTCCCGCATCATGGGTACCCGTGGGCCGGCGGGGAATATAGGCCCATGTATTACTATAGATAATACAAAACATTCATATTTATGAACGCAAAAGATTACGGGCATGGAGAAGTCCATCGAGCTCATCAACAACCGGATCCGGGAGGGGAACGCCCGGGTGGTCACGGCCGAGGAGATGCCAGCCATCGTTGCGGAGCTCGGCGAGGAGGGCGCCCTCGCCGAGGTGGACGTGGTGACGACGGGGACCTTCGGGGCCATGTGCTCCACCGGGGCCTTCCTGAACTTCGGCCACTCCGACCCGCCCATCCGGATGTCCCAGGTCTTCCTGAACGACGTCGAGGCGTACGGGGGGATCGCGGCAGTGGACGCGTACCTCGGGGCGACCCAGCAGTCCACCACCCGGGGCATGGAGTACGGCGGGGCCCATGTCCTCGAGGACTTCGTCGCAGGCAAACGGGTGGAGCTCCGGGCCCTCTCCCGGGGGACGGACTGCTATCCCCGGCGGGAGCTCACCACCGAGCTCATCCTCGAGGACCTGAACCAGGCTATCATGGTGAACCCGAGGAACGCCTACCAGCGGTACAACGCGGCCACGAACACCACCGACCGGACCCTCCTCACCTACATGGGGATGCTCCTTCCGGACTGCGGGAACGTCACGTACTCGGGGGCAGGGGTCCTCTCGCCCCTCTCCAACGACCCCTCCTTCCATGTCATCGGGAGCGGGGTCACTATCTTCCTCGCCGGGGCCCCCGGAATGATCATCGGCGAGGGGACCCAGCACTCGCCGGGGAAGGGCTTCGGGACCCTCATGGTGACCGCGGACATGAAGGAGATGTCCCAGGACTACCTCCGGGCGGCGACCATGACCGGTTACGGGGTGACCATGTACATCGGCGTCGGGGTCCCCCTCCCGGTCATCGACCTGGAGGTGGTGCGATCAACCGCGGTCACCGATGCCGACATCCGGGTGAAGGTCATCGACTATGGGATCCCCACCCGTGACCGCCCCGCCCTCCGGGAGGTCTCCTACGCCGACCTCAAGAAGGGCGAGGTGGAGATACGGGGGGAGATGGTGAAGACCTCCTCCCTCTCGAGCTTCCGGAAGGCCCGGCAGGTGGCAAGGGAGCTGAAGCGCTGGGTGGAGACCGGGAAGATGCCCCTCGCCCTTCCCACCCGCCGAATCGATGCCCGGAAACTCGTCCGGCCCATGCGCGAGACTGCCCGGGTGCCCCGGGTGCAGGACATCATGGACCGGAACGTCCCGTCGGTATCGGACGGTGAGGCCATCCAGGAGGCGGCGAAGAAGCTCCTCCGGGGTGACACGAACCACCTCGTTGTCCTCGACAGGGAAGGAAAGCTTGCCGGCATCATCACGACCTATGACGTGTCAAAGGCCATCGCCCGGCCGGGCCGGGCAAAGCAGGTACGGGACATCATGACGACGAAGGTCATCACCGCGAACCCCGACGAGCACGTGGACATCGCCGCCCGGAAGCTCGAGCAGTACAACGTGAGCGCCCTCCCCGTGGTGGGGCAGGGCAACCAGGTCCTCGGGATGCTCACGGCCATCGACCTCGGGAAGCTCTTCGGCGGGAGGTGGCTGAAATGAAGCTCCTGGTCACCTTTTCCCGGCGGAAGGGCTACGAGCCGATCATCGCGAAGGCCGTGAAGGAGACGGGGGTCCTCATCCGGGTGGACCGGGCCCACATCGACTCCTCCGGAGGCGAGGTGTTGATCGACGTCCCTGAGGAGAGCTGCCGGATCGTTTCCGAGAAGATGGGCTCCCTCGGGGCGGTGGTGAAGGTCCTCGAGCACCCGGTGGTCCGGGACGAGAATGAATGCGTGGACTGCGGCGCCTGCGTGAGCGTCTGCCCCCGGGAGGTCTTCGCCTTCGACGGTGAGTGGCGGCTCGTCATGGCGGTGGAGAAATGCGTCCTCTGCGGGAAGTGTATCGAGGCCTGTCCCCACGACGCCCTCTCCCAGCAGGTTCCGGGCTGACGATCCCCTCATCCCCTCTTTTCATCCCCTTATTCCTGTCGGATCCCTCATAGACCGGGAGGTGTACAGGGACAGGCATCCAGGGGGGTCCCGGCCGGGATCCTCGGCCTGCTGTCCCTGTTCCCCCTCCTCCCGCCTCTGGCGGTGAACCTGAGGCCACGTGGGGATTCCGGAGCTCTGGTGAGGTTCGCCCGGCACACGGTCCTCTCCCTGATCCTCTTCGCCGCCCTCTCGGACGCCTGACTCCTCGCGATGGTTCTTCAGGCATGAAATCCGGGCCGCTCCGGATCCCCCGTACCTACCTGGCCTGGCGCCGGGCATGCTCGTTCCCGATCCCCCTCGCCACGATCTGGGCTGAGATGAGGGCCATGGGGACGCCGATGCCCGGATGGGTGTACTGCCCGACGTAGTAGAGGTTCCTCACCTTCCGGCTCTGGTGCGAGGGCCGGAAGAGGGCGGTCTGCCAGAGGGTGTGGGAGAGGCCGAAGGCCGTGCCCCGGTAGGCGTTGTACCGGTCCCGGAAATCATTCAGGGAAAAGATCCGCTTCACCATGATGGCGTCCCGGACCGGCTCATCCAGCGACTGCTCCAGCTGGTCCAGGATGAGGTCGCAGAACCGCTCCCGCTGGTCCGGGGAATCGGGGAGGCCTGGGGCGAGGAGCGCGAGGATGATGAGGGCATCGCAGCCCTCCGGCGCGGCGGTGGCGTCAGTGCGGGACGGGACGTTCACATAGTACGAGGGATGGCCGGGCCAGGCGGCCTGCTTCGGGTCGAAGATGAGGTCGAAGCCCTTCTCCCATTCCATGTCGAGGAAGAGGGTGTGGTGGGCGAGCCCCCGGAGCTTCCTCCTCACCCCGAGGTAGCAGACGAAGGCCGACGGGGCGAGGATGCGCTTCTCCCAGTAGTCCCGGGGGTAAGACCGGTATTGCTCGTCGAGAAGGTCCAGCTCGGCATGGGCATAGTCTGCGTTCACGAGGACGGCATCGGCGGGGTAGCAGCCCTTTGCCGTGACGGCCCCCCGCGCCCTCCCCCCCTCCACATCGATGGAGAGCACCGGCTCGTTGAAGAAGAACCGGGCCCCGTGGGAGAGGGCGAGGTCCCGGATGGCATAGGCGACCCGCCGAATCCCGCCGTCAGGATACCACACCCCCCGGGTGAGGTCGGCGTGGGAGAGGATGTGGTAGAGGGAGGGGGTATTCTGGGGGGATCCGCCCAGGATCCCGGTGGAGTACTCAAGGATCTTCCGGGCACGGTCGCTCTCGAAGTACCGGTTCACGAAGGTTTCGAGGTTCTCGAAGAGGTGGAGGCTCGCCTCCTGGACGAGGGTCCGCCGGTCCTGGAAGTCGAAGAGGGTCCGGTAGTCCCGATAGAGGATCTCCCGGGTGGCGTAGTCGTACTTCTCCCGGGCCGAGGTAAGGTAGTTCCTGAGTTTCTTCGCCCCGTTCGGCTCCAGGGCTTCGAAGAGGGCATAGGTCCGCCTGAGGTCGGCGGGGATGTCGAGGACCCCGGCTCCCCCGAAGTAGACCCGGTAGCCCGGGTCGAGGCGCCTGAGCTCGTAGAAGTCCGAGGGCCGCTTCCCGAACTCGGCGAAAAACCGGTCAAAGACGTCGGGCATGACGTACCAGGAGGGGCCCATGTCAAAGGTGAAGCCCCCTTCCCGGTATACCCCGGCCCGGCCGCCGATCTGCTCGTTCTTCTCGATGACCGTGACCTCGTGGCCGTCCCGGGCGAGGAGGGCCGCGGCCGCGAGCCCCCCAAAGCCGGATCCGATGACAACGACCTTCATGACTCCTCTGGGATGGGAACGGACGGGTCCCCCGGGAACAGGGTCGGGCCTCGCGCCCCCGCCCGGTCACCGCTCCCCCCCCCGGGACCATGTAATCTTCGGTGACGGGATATAAAAAAGGTTGGGGATTTGAGCAAGAATCACGATTTTAGAAGAAAATCTCGCTCACCGGAAACCGTATCTTCGGCCAGGGCTTGTCCGCTGCATACCCGACGGGGCAGAGCATGGTGGGGACGAGGTGAGCGGGGAGGCCGAGGATCCTCGCGTACTCTACCGGGTCGAACCCGCCCATGGGACAGGAATCGAGGCCGAGGGACTTTGCCCCATTCACGGCGTTCCCCATGGCGAGGTAGACATGGTGCTGGGCCATGGCGAGCCGCACCTCGGGGGGAGGCGTGAGGAAGTACCCCCTTGCCATTTCCATGACCACCTTCACGTCATCCCCGGGTACCTTCGCCTGTCTCATCAGCTTTTCGAGCCTCCCAAGGAGGCCCTCGAAATCCGTGTTCGCACAGAAGACGAGGAGATGGGAGCAGGTCGTGACCTGATTCTGGTCGTACGTCGCCGGCCTCAGCTGCTCCTTCATCTTCTGGTCGGTGATGACCTTGATCTTCCAGGGCTGGACATTCAGCGCTGACGGGGCGAACCGGATGAGCTCGAAAAGCTCCTTCATCTTCGCCCCGGGGACCTTCCTCCCGTCGAACTTCTTCGTCGCATAGCGCTGCATGACGATATCCTTGAACTCCATCAGGGAACCTCCCGAAAACAGATGAGGGATGGATCGACCGGGTATAAAAATGGTATCTCCGATCCCTGTCACTCGTTGAACTTCCGGTAGAAGAAGGTCCCGAGGAGCTGGAACCCGATGGTGAAGAGGGCGAGGACAAGAAGGTCAACGAGGGGCCCGAGGTGGCTCGTGCCATAGTACCCGTACCGAATGAGGTCAGAGGTGTAGGTGAGGGGGGAGAGCACGGCCACGGCCTGCCCCCAGCCCGGCAGATCCCCGAGGGGGATGAAGACCCCGGAGAGGAAGATGAGGGGGAAGCGGATGAGGTTTAAGATGGACATCACCTCGCCGACATTCTCCGTCGGATACGAGGCGACGAGAGTCCCCATGGAGGAGAAGCAGAGGGAGGAGAGTGAAAGGGCGAGGAGGAGGGCGATGGGGGAGAAGATCATGTTCCCGAAGAAGAGGACCCCGATGGCGAGGGGGATGAGGGCGATCCCGAGGCTGTAGAGGAACCCGCTCAGGCTCTCCCCGAGGACGAGGGCATGGAGGGAGATGGGGGCCGAGATGAGCCGGTCGAAGGTCTTCATCCGGCGCTCGATGGGGATGGAGACCGGCTCGATGGAGGAGGCGGAGAAGAGGACGGTGATGGCGAGAAGACCGGGGATGAGGGCCCCGAGCTGGACCGCCAGGGGCTGACCGGAGGCCGCCGCGGCAGATCCCCCGACGCTCCCGATGGCAAAGGCGAGGAACATGAAGAGGGGGAAGAGGATCCCCGAGACGATGATGTTCGGCCGGAGGTAGTAGATGACCATGTCCTTCCGGGCGATGGCCCAGGCCGCCGAGAGATCGAGGGGGACCTGTTGGAGCCATGCCTTCAGCTGCATGACAACCCCCGCTCCTCCTTTTTGTCACCGGTGTCCAGGCCGGTCAGCCGGATGAAAACATCCTCCAGGCTCGGGCCATACGTGGTGAGGGAAAGGACCCTGAGGTGCTCCCTTTCGGCATACGCAACGACGGCCGGGATGACCACCGAAGGGTCGTCGGTGAAGAGCCGGATCTTGTCCCCTTCCTTCCTGATACCGTTCACGGAGGGAAGGCCGCAGAGGCCGTTCCTCAGATCGGGCGTCTGCCGGTCGAATCCCACCTCCACCGACTGGACGGACTGGATGGTCGCCTTCAGCCGCTCGGGGGAATCGATGGCCGCGATCCTTCCATGGTCGATGATGGCCACCCGGTCGCAGGTGAGGTTCGCCTCCTCGATGTTGTGGGTGGTGAGGAAGACGGTGACCCCCTCATCGGCGAGCTCCCGGATCACCCGCCGGATGATGAGGTTACTCTGGACATCGAGGCCCGAGGTTGGTTCGTCGAGGAAGAGGAGCCGGGGATGGCTCATAAGCCCCATCGCAAGGGTGAGCCTCCGCTTCATCCCCTTGGAGAACCCGTGGGCGAGATCGTCCTTCCGGCCGAGGAGGTCGAAGGTCGCGAGGAGCTCGCTCGCCCATGCGTCCCTCCCCTCCTTCGGCACATGATACAGCTCCGCGGTGAAGATGAGGTTCTGCCAAGCGGTCAGGTCATCGTACACGTTCGAGGTCTCATGGACGATCCCCATGTGCCGCCGGGACTCGATGGTCTCCCGGATGATGTCATGCCCGAAGATCCGGGCTGTCCCACCGGTCGGCTGCGTGATCCCGGTAAGGATCCGGATGGTGGTGGTCTTCCCCGCGCCGTTCGGCCCGAGATAACCGAAGATCTCCCCCTCGGAAATGGAGAAGGAGACGCCCCCGAGGGCCTGGATCTCGCCGTACCGTTTCGAGAGGTTCAGCACCTCGACGGCAGGGTCGGGCATGAGAGTAGGATGGGGCTTTCCGGGGAGAAAAAGGTTGAGGGGTTAAAGCCGGGAAGATTCAATGGGTGTGGACCCACCACAGAGTCAGGATCAGGACGATCACAAGGGGACCGAGGAAGATGAATACCTCCCAGCCGGTGGAGAGGCCCACGGAGACGGCCAGCTCATGCCAGGGATTCCAGAGGGTGTTCCACAGGACCGCCACCGCGATGACCGCCCCGATGAGGGCCAGCCTGTCAACATGCTGCTCCAGCTGATGTGCTTCTGCCATAGGTATCCCTTTATAAATTTGGTATATATAGATTTTTATATAGTCTCGATTACGGCAGGGCTTTCTCGATGTCCCCGATGCGCTGATAGACGCTCTTTGGCTGCTACTCTTTACGTCGATCCCGTTGTCGCCGCAGCGGTGGGATTGAGGTTGAAGTTGAAGGAGACCGTCGGCGCGGTCTGGGCCTGCTCGGTTGCCTCGAAGGTCTTCCACTTGTCCACATCGTAGTGGAAGTAACTGGCCACGAAACTCGTGGGGATCATCTGGACCTCGTTCCGATAGTCCTTCACCGCCGCGTTGTAGTTGTCGCGCTCATATTTGATCCGGTTCTCGGTCCCTTCGAGCTCCCCCTGCAAGTCCTCGAAGTTCTTGTTCGATTTCAGGTCCGGATAAGCCTCCACGATTAGCATCAGCCTGGACAGGATGTTCGCTGTACTGGTATCTGCGGCCTGCATCTGATCGACAGTCTGCGCGTTGTACACCTGGGCCTTGACTGACCCGGCCTGGCTACGCAGGTCAGCAATCTCCGTCTGGGTCTTCATCTCGAAGGTTGCTGCGCCCTGGACCGTTGCGACCAGGTTGGGAATCAAGTCCGCACGCCGCTGGTACGCAGTCTGGACGTTGCCCCACATCTGGGCACAGGTGTTGTCCTTGTTCACCAGGTCGTTCTGAGTGGTGACGAAGAATGCCACGAGCCCGATAAGCACGAGCACCATTACGCCGACCACTATCAATACTTTCTGCCAGGTT